>Ga0190275_10000861_pt1 | contig 24122 bp, 27 predicted proteins | sample Popmic550T_FD_133745 | JGI IMG/M metagenome (GOLD analysis project Ga0190275, IMG submission 133745) | Populus adjacent soil microbial communities from riparian zone of Yellowstone River, Montana, USA - 550 T | ecosystem: Environmental > Terrestrial > Soil > Riparian zone > Trees stand | place...
CTTCTTCGCCCACTGCGGCTACGCAACCCCGCGGGGGCGTGCGCTGTGAATACCGCTCTATGATCTCCTGCAGCGAAGCGTCGAACAGGTCCTGAATCGACTCTCGGCTCGGCGTGCCGCTTCGTTCGACCACCGGAGACCTCCGTTCACGGGTTGGGGTTACGCGCCGTCCCTTCCCGTGGGGTGGGCATCGTAGCAGCAACCCTCTCGACGATCTGGTGAACGCTAGAGGATGCACTCGCGGCCAAGGACTCAAGATGCTGCCTTTTTGCACGCGCCGATATCAACTCGGCCACTTTATAATCCCCGCCAACGCCGCGAGCATCAGCGGGGCCACGAGCCACCCGAAGAACATGTGAACTGTTGCGTACGTCTCGGAGCACCACCCATCGGGTTCCCACCGCTCGTCGACACCCAGCTTGACCAGCGGGATGAACAGGTCCACGCTGCACGTGAATCGCTCGGCACCCTTTCGCCACGGATCGTACTGGCTTTGTGATACCGTCGGCGCGCTAGAGGCGATCAACTCGCTTCCGTTCGTCGCCGATGGAGTAGTTTGATCTGCGGCCTCAGGTGGCCCGGTAAAGAGTACCACCACGTGCCGAAGGCAACGAAAAGCGTGGCGAGCAAAAACAATCGCCAAGTCTGGACGCCATAGCCGGTAAAAAACGCCAAGAACTGCTCCCATGCGTGCCTCTGCAACGACCACCGATCGACGGTGTTCTCTGGCGCGGCGTTTCCATCGCCTTCGGACCACCTCCTCGTTGCGTTCTTCCGGGCTTGGAGACGTCCTCTGCGGTAGATTTTCCTGGCCCCGGCTTTGTCTCCCTTGCGGTTGTAATCTTTCTCCAATTGCAGGTATCGATCCATGCTGAATATCTTACGGTCCACTATCTCGGCGAGCACCTCGAAGGGCTTTCTAACGTTGCGTGGGCCGCCGCGGTCCGGCAAGAGAACGACCGTGAATCCCGCAAGGGTCTCAAAGGTGCATTCGCTCATGTCGACGCTGTTTTCCTTTAAACAAGCACCCGTGAAGCGGAGCCGCCCTATCTTCGTGCCGTAGAGGCTGAGACCATCGAGTAATGAGGCGCCGTTCAGATTCAGGGTGTCTGAGATCCTTGCCCTTTTGAGAGTGACGGGCCTCTCAAATCGGGCGTCTAGGAGGAGCAAGCTGGAGCCGAAGCTCGAGTACTACAAGTCGATGTTGATCTCCTCGCGCTATCCAACGGGGCAGAACCCTTCCTCCGCTTCTGACCGGCCGAAGCGGGCGCCCTTGAAGACCGCGTCCGCCGTACACTTCAGGTTGTTGAAGCTCGCAGCGCCACAGAAAACCGCGCCGGGGGCGTTCAGGTGGCCGAATGAGGCCCCTGTGAAGTCCGCCGGGACCGTCCTGCCGATCTCGTTCGGAAGCGTCCCTATATTGTCCTCTAGCAGCGCCGGTTGCAGGAATCGAGCCTTCTGGAAAGAGGCCGTCGCCGCGCATTCGACACCTAGGAAACTCACCGCTCCTGAGAACAAGGCACCGTCGCAGACCATCGCTTTAAACGAGGCGTCCGTGAAGTCGACCGGTGGCTTCTGAAGCCCTCTGGCGTGTCGACGGTCTTCGTGTGGCTCCTCTCGTAGGAAACGAGCGTCTTCGAAAGTTGCCTTACCGCCTTCGACGGCGCTGAAGCTCGCGCCTCCGTAGAAGTACGCGTTCGTGCAATCGAGTCCCCCATCGAAGGCCGCGCCTGCGAAATCGGCTGGGGAACCTCGAGGGTCTTTGCGTGGCCCGGGTCTTCGAGCGGTTCGGTTCTTAAGAATGCGGCGTCCCTGAACAGCGCCCGCCCTTCGCACATGAGCCCTATGAACTTCGCCGCCTCCCAGAATACCGAGTCGTTGCACACGAGGTTCTTACGATAGACCGTGCGTGAATCCGTGTCGTCTCCGCTGTTGAAATCACCCACGAAGGTGCAGTCGCAGAACTTGGCCGCCCGCTTGAACTCGCAGTACCTGAGGTCCACCTCTTCTTCAAAGATGCAATCCGTGACGACAACCGCCACGTCGATGGCCCGGTTGGAGAGGATCAACCTTCCCGTCACGACGGTGTCGTGCAGCACGTAGGCCGGCTTGCCTAAACGTTCCGCCTCCTCGAGCCGCCGCACCAAGGCATTCGCCGACATCCATGATCGGCCGCTCCGACCCATCGCCTACCATCCCACCGCGCTTGGACGGCCGTCCAACCCACGCCGTTGGTCGGCTCTCGTTACTACAGGCCGCACGAATCAGGTCCCACGTCGCGGGCGCCTAGGGCGACGTCGGAGGGGTTCCGGCAGGCGCGGCCCCTAATTCGATCTTGTCCAAGAACTTCTTGGCCTCCCTACGCCCGGATACGTACAATTCGTTCTTGCGGTCGTTCGACAAGCCGAACTCCGTGGTACCCACGCCGAGCGTATTGATGGCGACCGTGTTCTGGAAGTGCTCGTGGTCTATGTAGAATCGGTCGTGGGCCTCCATCATGGTCTCGACCAGACTCCATAAGTAGCCCAGTGTCTCCGACCTCTCCAGTATCTCCAGGGCTCTCGACCTCAGCTCGAGGTCTCGCCTGACGAGCTCGGATCGCGTGTCCTTCCGCACGAGTTTGAGCCCGAAGGTTGGCCGCTTCGCCTCTCGTCCCGGGGGCGCGTCGAAAAGCCAGACCGGAAAGTTGGAGAGCATACCACCGTCCACGATGGTATGCTCGCGGCCGGTGTACTGGTTGACGAGGGGCACGGGCTCGAAGAAGAGGGGGATGCTCATGCTCATGCGGACCGCCAACGCGACGGGAACGTAATCCGGAGAGACCCACCCGAGCTCCTCGGCGTCGCGCGGTAAGACGACCATCCGCCGCTCAGTTACGTCGGAGACGATCACCTGGAGCCTATGGCGGAAGACCGGATCCGCATCATCGGGGACGTCCTCGCGGCGGAGGTCCCCGAAGTTCACCTCTTCCTTTCCCATCTTCCGGGCCAGCATTTCCTTTATCCAATCGTGGAACACCTTGCCCTCGTAGATGCCCCTGTCCTTGAGCAAACTCAGCGGCCGCGACAACAGCCAGAGGCGATCCTCCCAAGACTCGTCCATGAATTCCTCGAAGGGCACGTCCAGTATGAGGTCGTGCAGCTCCTCGGCGGAATATCCCGCCGCCACGAGCGCGGCGACTATCGCCCCTGCAGAGGCACCGGCCATGTTCACGGGTTGGTAATTGCGCTCCTCGAGAACGGAGTAGGCCCCCGCCAAAGCTATGCCCTTCACGCCTCCGCCCTGAAACACCAGATCGGCGGATTTTTGCCGCTCGTTGCCTTCGACAGCTCCTTCCGCGGACATTCCGAGCACCTCCTAGTCTCTGCTGGCCACCCATCGCGGTGGCGTCTGTCTTGCTACAGCTGCTAGAACGCGGCTTCGACGCTACTCCTCGTGCTCTAGCTCCCAGCCCCGACTGTGCGCTGAACGCGAATTGGAGCACGCGACGATGAATTCTCGATGAACCCTCTTGCGTGACCTATTGTCGGGTGCGATATCATCCGACGTTCACCCTCGCCTGTTTGCCCGATCGCTCAAAGAACGGGGACACGCATTCGGGTGGTACGCGGCGACGTTCGCCTGCGTCGTCGTTCTCCTCTACCAGCGTCACTCACCTACGGTATTCACCGACGTGCCTTGAGAGGCCGTCTAGAATACTATGTGTAGGCCTCGAGAGTTTGGTCCCCGACAGCACCCTTCATGATTGGTGCTCCGGGGTACGGTAGCCACGGTGGGCGAAAAATCCACGTACGTCCCGGACGCTCACGGCTTGAAGTGCTTGGCCCATCGCTTCGATGAGGGAGTCCCTGGCGCGGGCGCCGATCTCACGCACTACTGCACGTTCAGGCGACCTGATGGGGAATGGATGGAGGTCTTTCGTGATCACAGCCGAAGACCCGGCATACCCTGTCGGCGCGCGCGCAAGCACCGAGCAGCCCCTTGGACTCGACTAACCTGCGTTTGTCGTGAACGCACTTGGGCTCGATCGCGTCGAGGCACGGGCTCCTGGTGGGCAACGAACACGGCACTATCCGGACCCCACGGCCGCTATCCTTGACCTGGCGGTTGGGGGTGGATATCCGCTCTCACCTCTCGGCTCTTGTGCCAGCTGGCGTTGCCCCAACGACTATCGGCGTGACCACCCGCCGAACCGTACGGTCGAGCACGCTTGGCCTTGGCTGTCCCTCCCGGACCGTCGAGAAAGCATGCTATTGGGTTCATGCGGCTCGACCGTGGCCCCGACACCGCCCGGGCCGCCCCGCGGCTGTCTGCGGGGCAAGATCCGCGACCCGTGGAGCGCTCGCCGAGCACGTACCGTCCGTCCCCCTCGCGGCCAAGCATCGCTTCGGGTTCGCCTTTCTTACGACAAGACGGCCTCGAAGACCGGGACCGGATTCGGCCGAGCCTCTTCTTCGGGCTCCAGGACCGGCCAGGACCACGCCGTCATCTCCACCGTACCTTCTTCCGCCGAAGAGAACTCGACCGTTACGAGGTGGTTATGTTCGGGCGCGATCTGTCGGCTTTCGGTAATCGCGAACTCGTGCGTGGGCGGTGGCCTGTAGATGCCAAACGACCGCGTGGCCCGTTGCAGGAGCTTGTTCTTCACCGTCACGAGTTGCATCGGAGACGCTATGATCTCTACAAAATCGGCCTCGCGCGAGCCCGCACTTCGTCTGACACACGCGACGCGTCCGAAATGGACGTCGCCGGACATGACCACCACGGAATGGGCGGAAGCCTTTACGTAAGCGACCAGTTCCTCGTATTGGTCGTAGTCGGCCAGGTTCCTGTCGAGCGCCGACCAGAGGGTTCTGTTGAGGTCTTCCCTGAGGGGCTTACCAGCGCTGTCCTCCCCGATCAACATCGGCTGGCCGACGACCAGCACTCCAGGTCCCTCTAGACCTTCTATCCACCGGGCCACCGCTCTCAGATCCTCGTCTTCCATGAATCTCTCACGGCCGATGCTGCGGTTGATGCGCGTGTCCGCCACGCAGAAGGATAGGCGACGGGGACTAGCCTCGGAAGGCATCGCGACGTCGAAACGCGCCAGGGGCTGCGCCGATTGGAAGGTTTCGAAGAGCTCGCGTGCCGCCCCACGCCACCAACTGCGCTGAGCCTTGCTTAGGGTGTTGATGAAGCCGATCCCGCCGAAGTTGGGCGCGTTGTTCCAGTACTCGTGGTCGTCGGAGCAGAAGTAGTTCGCCCCGTCCTTGAGGAGTTGGCGAAAGCCCGCCTCGTCTCGTTCGACCTGCTTCCAGTTATCGATGTATTTTCGGAAGAGCGTGGCCCTGAACAGGCCGCGTCGCAGGTTGCCTCCGTTGTATCTGAGGGTGGTTTCGTACCATGGGTTGTCCAGGTAGACTTGGTCCCCACATAGGACCTTGATGTCCGGTCGGCGGTTCTCGGGGAGATGACGGAAGGTCTTGCCTACCATACCCTCCTCGTCGTTCGGTTTGTAGAAGCAGGATCCCAACAACACCGTGAAGGGTTTTTCGCCCTGGCCCGGTAGCGTCGCGGGCAGCGTGGTGACTCTCGCCTCTCGCAGATACTTCTCCGAGCCCGCTGGAGCCCGACCGTCGACGCGCAGCGTCAAAGAGTACGACGTGCGGGGTTTCAGGGCGCCTACGGTCACGCGCCGGTAGTCGAGGGTCTCGATGACCGGGGGACGCTTCAGAAAAGAAAGGACCCGGTCCAACAGGCGATCCTGCCACGCGTACCGGGCTTCGTCCCCGGGGCTGTACGACTTCCACGTCTCCCACCCGGACGAATCCAGCTCCACCGTCGTCGTCTGCGCGCCGTCATGGAGCTCGAGGCTCAGGGCGTTCCGGCGTGCACGGTCGTTCCCGTTCTCGTTTTGTACGCCGACCCATATCGTCGCCGTGGTGTCCGTCACATGATGGGGGACCAGAATGAATTCCATTCGCGATGCCTCCTAATCCGTAAAGCGCGTCCTAGTAAACTTCCGACCCAAAGTGAGGGCTACGTGCGATTTCTTTTGCGCCCGCGCCCCGAGCGGCAACGAAGCTTTGCCGAGGCAGTGGTACGGTGGTGATGGCGGCGCGCACGAGCGTCTCCGGTGCCGATCGCGGTACGACACTGGCCGCTCGCCTGGAGGTGCTCGATGCTCGCCTTTCGGTCCCAGGAACGTCCGTACCCTCTCCCATCCCTTGCACGAGTCGTCGGGGTCATCTATTTCGTTACGCCACTGTCGTTCGACCTCGCCTTTCTGTTCTGCGGTCGGGTGCCAGGAGAGGGGCGGATTCGTCCCGTCGAATTCGAAGAGGACGAGTGTCATCTCCACGTCGTCATCGGCTTTCCACTTGCCCTGCAGGAGGTCCAGTTCGGTATCGTTGTGAAGGCGCTGGCCTGTATTGCATGCGTTGAGCGCCCCGCGAGGCGGCGCTAGGACCCAGGAGACCCACCCCGGTTTGCTTTCCGGCTCGTGCCGGCCTCCCGGTTCCGGGCGGACCATGGGTTCCGTTTTGCACGCTGGACTGGGTATGCGTAGGTCGCCCGGTTCGGAGCGGACTCCACGTATCGCCACTACGAGCACGTCTCTTGATCTTGCGGCTGTTTTTCGACTTGCCCGTACGGCGCTGTTTATCAGGTCGCCGTGCGCGTCCGCCGTGGTGTAGGCGGTCCTCGACCTGTGCTCGTCCAGGTGAACCACCCTTCAGACGGTTCTTCTCGAAAGAACGGTGTATGCTGCGTAGCTTTGCACTCTTACGTTCGTTGTCTCTCTGATCGGCCTGCTTCGCACCGTTATGGTGCGAGTTTGCCGGATCGGTACTTGAATCGCCTTCGTTCCGATACTCCTGCTTCAGTCGCTGCGCGATTTAGCGCCTCGAGGCTGCCCTCGCCGCCTGATTTGCCCTCTCCGTTCTCTTGGATTCCTTCTCCACCTGCGCTAACGCTTTGTCGGTCGTGTCGTTGGTACTCTTGATGCCGAAATATGCGCCAACCACGGCACCAACTACGGTGAACAGAGAAGCCACTAGCGTCGTGATGTCCGTCGCTTCAGTGAACACACTCCTGTAGAAGATTAAGACCAGAGCGGCCACGACCGTCACTAAGAACAGAGCAGCCAGCACGACGTACATGTTCCACGGGGGGCTAGGCTGTGGTTGATCTTCCGTCGGCTGTTGGTCCTCCGTCGGTTGCGCCTCTGCTGGTTGCTCCTCTCTCGGCGTTCCTTCTCCTTCGGACATCATGCAACCCTCCTTCTTACTTCCGAGCTCCTTTTTCCGGGCTCCTTTTCCGTGCGGTTAGGCTAGCTCTCGGCGATGAATTCTCGATGAGTTTTCCGCGAACTTCCTACGACTCCGTCGTGGCGAACTTCCAGGAGAAGGCACTATTTGTCAAGGCCGACGTGGCGGCTCCTTGGTGATCGAGCCCAACGGTCCTCCTTCGCGCTATGCTTCCATCCGCACTTCCGGTGAGCCCACTCCTCGGTGACTCGGTGCATTATGGGATCCGTCTTTTCGGACTATCGAGAAGGCGCTGCAATCTTCGCATCGGCCTGTCCTCCTCCTAGAGAGGGTGGGCCAAGTTCGCATGGCGCAGTCGCCTTGTGCTAGAGATCCGAAGCGCATTCGGACCGAGGCCGTCCTTCGTGCCACTTTAGGGTCCTCGCCGTCGTGCCAGGCTCGCCTCTTTTCCTTTAGCGTCTTTCCTGCTTCGCCTTCCTGCTCTTCCCCTCTCTAAGCCGCCTCCTCCCGTCGTTCGCGACGGTGGGTGTTGCGCAGGGGATCGTAGACCTCCTCGCTCACCCACAAACTGTGCAAGAGTACCGAGAGCTTCCTCGCCACGGCCACCACCGCTCGCTTCTTTGAGTTCTTGCCCCCGCGGGAGGCTATCTTCTAGCCATGACGTCGTAGATCGGAGTCGGAACCGAAATGACCCAGGACGTAGTGAGCACCGCTCACCAGGAGCTTCCTCAGCATCTCGTCGCCTTCTTTGGAAATGCGTTTCTGGAGGTCCCTCTCTCCCGAGCGATCGCTGGCGGGCACCAGCCCCAGGTAAGCTCCTACCGAGCGGCTCTTCTCGAAGCGGTAGGGATCTTGACTTGAGGTTGCGTGGCACCGAGCCCTCTATGTCCCTTTTTGGACGCATCCGGCTTCTTGCACCACCGCGCCTACCCGGCACGGCCGAATTACCGTGACAGATGCTCTTAACTATTAACTAGACACCATGCCCGAAAAGCCGTCGTGTAAAGTCGTTGGCAAACTTACCTTTAGGATCGTGTTCGTTGACCACACTCAGAAACCTCGCGAACGCTTCACCGTGGAGCTTCGCCATATCTGCTTTCATAAGACTCTCGCAAAACTTCCCGAGGTGTTGGCGGGCCCCGATCTCTTTGATTAGCTCCTCGGCTCGTGCATAGTATTCTTCGAAGCCCGAAGAATCGTTACAGACGAGATCTATCCACGTCGAGCGGCGACCTCGACCGGCCCCGATCAGCGTACGGTCGTGTTCCGGCGTGAAGCGCACCTCGAGGAGCGTGTAGGGCAATCCTGCAGAGTATGCCTCTTTGTTGTGCAGTTCTTCGTAGAGGTCTTGATAGAGCTCGACAAAGCGTTCGCATACCTCAAACGTATCTTGATAAGGAACCGTGAACTCCAACTCTTGATGGAGATGATAAATCGTACGATTGAAGCCTTTGTTGCTCTCCAGCAGGAGATCCGACCCTCGCCTGATGCCGCCGTAAGTCCGGCCCGATCGCGGCAAGTTTCCTGTGTAAGCGACAAAATTGCCGATCCACGCGGCTGCCAATGCATCCGTAGAGATCTTCACGAACTCCAGTAAATGCCCGAGGGAGAGTTTTATCGACTCGAGAGAGCCCCCGACGATGGTCTCGTCTTTCTCCCTGCGGTTCCACGTGTTGACCTGACATACGTCCACGAAGGGAAATAGGTAGAGGCTGAGGTGGTCGTTGGTCCGCACGAGCCGCTCGAGGTTGTCTTTCACGTAGGAGACGGGCCGCATTTCGACCTTCTGTTCGACGTTGAAGCGCGGGACACCTTGCACCGTCACCTCCGTTATTATCCCAACGGCACCGATTCCCCCGATTGCGGCTTGGAATAGATCAGCCGATGGCTGGCACTCGTGTGCTTGCCCTCTACCGTCTATCAGCTTAAGGCTCGTAATCGACTGACTTACAAAACCCCATTTTTCTTCTTCGGTTCCGTATATCTTGCCCGTCCCGTGTACGTCGGTGGACAAAATACCAGCCATGCTCTGAGCATCATGGGACGGCAAGGCACGCAAGGCGAGCCCCTCCTTAGATAGTAGCTTCACTACGTCCCGTACGCGCGTGCCGGCCCTCACGGCTATCTGGTCCTTGTCCGGGAACTTACGCACTAGGCCGCTGTAATCGTCCAGAGATACGAGCGTCTCTTCCGAGATGATACCGCTATTGAAAGAGTGCCCCGAGCCGAAGACCCTTAAGCTCTGTGAGTTCTTCACCAGCTCGACGATCTCCTCCTCGGTAGTAGGGCGAACGATCCTTTGGGGCCTGTAGCGAAAGCGTCCGGCCCAATTCTCGAAAACGCCGTTGCTCGCTCTACCCTCAAGGTAGACAAAGCGTCCGATTGTTACGGCGTTGAGCACTATATTCAAGGTGGTTTTCGATGCCACCCTTAAGTAGCTCGGCAGCCAGACGTAGCGTCTTATGGCCACCGCAAAGAGGACTATGGACACGGCGAACGCAACCGCACCCTTTGCGTAGCTCGAAAATTTCATAATCTCTCCCCATCCACTTATGGACCGTCCGCGCCTTTTGCACCACGTCCAAGCAGAGTGCTATCGCCTAGATAACGCCGAGCGCCGAGAACCTTCTTCTCCACGGGCGACCCAGACGGTCCTCCCCTGAGCCATTCTAACCCTTTCGGCGCTTGAGAGATCAGGAGGCGACGAATTGTAGACAACGGCAGAAATTGAGGGCCGCCGGCATCCCCAACCTCTCCACGTTTTTCCTCGTCTTTGAGCCGGTCTTCGTGCTTCTGACCGTTGGGCAATCTGCCTTCCGGTCGGCCGCCAGCGAGGCCGTTCCTGTTGAGCCACTCGACTCTCCTCTCTCTACGATCTCCCACATTTAGACAGGCGCCGATGAAGCAGGAATGAATACAGTACTACAAGACGTTGGGCTTGGGATTAGGTGCCGGCCCAGACCAGGGCTAAGCGGACTTCTGAGGCCCGATAGTGCCGGGTCCGTGCGGAACCCTGCAAACGAAGTTCAGAAAACGCCCCTTGCACGTCTCGGGCGAACAAGGCTACGTGTCGGAGCACATTCCGGCCGGGTTGCAGGCCCATGCCTTTGCTACCGGTGGGTAGGGAAACAGGGTAGAGGCGTTGAAGCCCGTCCCGCCGTTGGGCACCTTTTTGGGACGGGTGGAGCCAGTGGCACAACCGGCTGCCTCAACGATAGCGAGAGGGGGTAGCACGCGTGAGATGGGTCTTGTCGACCCTTGTGATGGCATTAGGGCACCCGATAAGGTACGGGTGCCGGACCGCCGTGCCCGTGTGGGGCGAGGCGGCCAGGGCCGAACGCGACGCTGAGGGAGGAGTGAGAGGGCGAAGACGACACCCGCTAGGAGCACCGCCTCTTGGGTAAGGGGTTGCGCGAACCTCCGAGAAATCCGAAGCGGACTCCGCACATAGCCGTAGGGGAAGTTTGCGGACCGTGTGAGTTATCGGTGGTCTTGGTGTACGAAAGGGGGGCGGGGAACACCCGGAGGTGAAAGGTCCCCGGCCACTTAGCCCCACCCCGCTCGTACCGTGGCCCGCGCCGATGAACGCACGATGTTGGCTGAGCAAGCAAACCCCTCGATGAGCGCGGCTCTTTCGGACCCGGGAAGGCTCCGGGTAAGGTCCCAAAGCCGGATGAGAAGGCGAGGAAGCCGCTCTTGGAGGTCTTCCAAGAGCGGCCGTGGGCTGCCCTCCTGCTCGTCAGACCGTGGCCTCACCCACCCTCACGCTGACCGCTGCGAACAGCCTCCGTAGGGGCCGAAACCTCCCTAGTGGCGGCAGAAAGTGACGGGTCCTCCAGAAGCCTATGACGCCTGCAGATCGGGCTCATCTATCCCTCTCGGCGGGTGTTCTTCAGGACGAGACGGGCACCCACACCTCCCCGGCTCCCCTCCACGCCTACGCGCCAGCGGGCCAAAGAGCATTCTCTTCGAGCTTCCAAGAAACCATAGGGCAAGAACGCCACGCCGCTTACGGCCTTCGCGCGTAGGGGGAGGGACCTTCCATGGCCGTCGAAGGAGCGACCACCGCCCGAGCATTCGGAGCCTCTACGCGGAGCAGCTGCTTGGCGCTCTATGCAGGATTCATCCTCGATTCATCTCCTTCTGGTCTCATCCCTATCGCATCGGTCGAAGCGCGAGGCCACAACCGGAGAGGAGGACGAGGATCACCATTCGTGGTCATCAAGGGCACCTTCCGCGTGGAGGGCTACTCCCCGACGGCAATTCAGTCAGGTTCAAGGTCGATGACAAAGAGCACTGGTCCAGGCTCTCAGGGCATCCCGCCGAGCTGAACGCCAGGGACCACGCGCAACTGCGCTTCGAGTCCATCGACCCCCTCGAGACTCGCTACCGCAACCTGCACCAGCCCCTCGAGCTGGCGACAGGCGCCTTGGAGCGTCTGTTGGAGTGCTTGGGCATCACCGACGTCGAGTGGAACGCGACGAGGACCACTACCATATCGGCCGACGACGGCACCCAAGGGTAAATCCTCAGCCGGGCAGTCGAGGAGTGCGGCAGGCCGGTGTCCTTCGTTTACGCGGGCGAGCCGCCCGAGGAGGACGGCTCGGAGGTCTTCCTGGACGCCGATATGATGAGCGGTAGCCTGAACCAGAGCATTCTCGAAGAAGGCCTCGCGTACCCCACCTACTACGAAGGTCTCTTCCCCGACCTGCGCGAGGCCTTCTTCGAGACGGTGAGGAGTGCCCGTGGCGCCAACCTCAGGGTGTGGGCCGAGGACCGCACGAACGCGGGATTCGAGGTGGACGGCCCGGAGTCGATATCGGAGAAGCACGTGATTCTGCCGAAGCTGTTCCGCCGCCTGGCCGAGTACCTAGAGGCGGGCGGTGCGGTCACGGGTTTCGAGGAGTTCTTGGAGGTCAGAGAAGAAGAAATCATCGTGATCTCGACCTTGTATCCGACGCACTTCGACACCGTGGTGGAGGTACAGGGGGACACGGTGAGGATGACGGAACCCCCGAGAACCGTATCTACGAGGGAATGGTGGTTCGATCCTGTTCGGATGGGGGCTATATGCGAGATCCTGAATTCCGACTTCCTTGAATGCCGTTTCTAGGCGAAATTCGAAGAAGAACTACCCACACACTCCGGTGAAAAGGGGCTGGGCGCCTCGGAGCCCGATGCGGAGGTTGCACGCGCCCACCCGTGGTCTTATGCTAGGCGTTACTAGGGAAAGAGGGTAGAGGCTTAGAAGCACGCCCCGCGACTTGGGCGCCTTTTGGGGCGGGTGGAGCCAGTGGCGCAACCGGCTACCTCAATAATGGAGCAAGGAGGTGGCTCGCACGAGAGGTATCTTTACGATCCTTCCAGCGGCCTTAGGGCGTCCCGTTAGGCATGGGTGCTGGATCGCCGAGCCCAAGTGGGCAAGAGGAAAGCCTTAAGGGATGGGCACGAAGGGGTGGGACGTGCTCCCCCAGTCAGACGATCATCTCGATCGCTCCGAGGTGTTGGTCCTCAGGCGAGAGGAGTTGGTCCTCAGGCGAGAGGAGTTGGTCCTCAGGCGAGAGGACGGCTCTTTCGTGGCCGCCTTCGATGCTCGGGAGGTCACGAGTGAAGACATCCTAAAGGCCGCCAAGGAGGACCAAGCGAGGTCGGTCCAAGCCCGCGCCACCGGCCCTTCGGACCTCCGAGATGACGACGCCCGAAAGACCGCGAGCGCAAACGGGGATGCGGGGCGAAGCCGCTTGGATAAGGCTTCGAGATCGGCGGACGCAGGAGGCGAGCGGGAGTGCGGGGCTCGGACGAAGGCGAAAAAAACCCTGAGAAAAAGGGGGTCCGTAGCGCGGCGTCGTCCGCCGGCCACGGGCGGCGAAGAAGAGGTGGACGGTCTACCGACCGGCGGCAGGGACGGGAGCGGGCCCCCGGGTCCGCCACTCGAACGGGCGGGGCTGCCCCCCACGACGCACCAAGGCCGGGTGCGCTGGTACAACCCGATGCTAGAGGACTTCGAGTGGCGCGAGGTCCCTCAGACCGACGAGCAAGCTCTGGAGGTGCTAGATGATCCCCCACGCTCCCTGGCTTGCGCCCAAGCCTACCGCGAGTGGCGTGGGCTGGGAGCCTCCATCAAGGAGGCGCTCATGCGAGCTGGCGAGGCCGCCAAGGCCGAGCGCGAGAAGCGGGAGGCCGACGCCCGCCGGGCTAGAAGCAAACGTCCTTTATGACTATAATCTCGAGATCGTCACACACGGCACTTCAGCGAGAGGGAGGGCGATCCAAATGACAGGCCAAAGATCGCTCATCACTCGCGTCGAGTCGGCGGACGCCGACGAGCTTGCCCGCGTTCTTGCCACTCCCACCGAGGAGGAAGAGAGGGCGCTGCGCGATTATCTCGGTGATGAGCGCCTCGAAGTCCTGCAAGACCTGGCGCGGGAGCAGACGGCCGTCATGGAAGCGGTCGTCCGGCCGAGGGGCAACGTGGTGGTCATACCAGGAATAATGGGCAGCGCCTTGTCGTCTGTCGACGACAGGGGCGATCTCGATAGCGTTTGGCTGGATCCGCTCTACCTCGCGCTCAGGCGCCTCGATCTGTTGCGCCTGGGCGCGGACGGCAGCAGCGGATACGAATCCGGGTACGACGTCAGGGCCACGGGCATGCTCCCGTTCGTCTACTGGGAGCAGATCCTCTCCTTGAGGCGGAACTGGAACGTGTACCCCTTCTGGTTCGACTGGCGCAAGGACCTCAAGGTCGCAGCCGACGAGCTGAGAACGCACATCGACAAGAAGATCGGCGAGGCGGCGGCGGTCCACGTCGTTGGCCACTCCATGGGAGGTTTGGTGGCGCGCACGTTCATCAAGAGACACCCGGGACGGTGGGAGGCGATGTGGGACGAGGAGTCCGGTGGGAGGTCGGGCGGGCGGCTTATCATGCTCGGTACGCCGAACCGCGGCTCGTTTTCCATCCCGCTGCTTCTTACCGGTCTCGGGAGCGTCGTGCGGCAGCTCGCCGCCGCGAGCCTACCGCACCGGCTCTCGGACCTACTGGAGATCACCAATTCGTTCGTCGGGACCTACCAGATGCTCCCCTCGCCCCACGCCATGCCATCGGTGGAGCCACTCTACCGCTCAGAGACCTACGCCAACCTGGCCGTGCCAAGAACCGTACCCCAACGCCGCCTAGACGACGCCTTGCGGCACCACGCCTTGCTTGAGGACGTCGTCGACCCGGAGCGCATGGTCTACGTCGCGGGCTACGGTCGGCGCACCATAAACGGCATAATTGACTTCGCGGGGTTGGATTCGCTTGGCTCCTACGAGGCGACGGAGACCGAGGGTGACGGTACCGTCCCGCACGAACTGGGCTTTCTGCGAGCGCCCGATGGGAAATCGGTCAGAAGCTACTTCGTCGACGCCTCCCACACCGGCCTCGCGCGCGACGGCCGCGTGCTCGCGGCTCTCGACGAGTTGCTCGAAAGAGGGGCAACCAAATCCTTGGAGGACGAGATGCCCACCGGACTGGAGGTCCCCCAGGCGGGCGAAGAGACGGCGGAGAGGCTCGCCGTCGCGCAGGGCGCCGAAGAGGAACGCGTGGTCGTCCTGGCCGAGGAGATAAGGGCTATGAGTGCCCGACGAGCAGACGAGGAATCCATAGCGCCCGCGGAGAGGGAGCTGGCGGAGATCTTGGTGCACAGCTTCTGAGATCACTTGGGTAGATGAGTGCTCCTACTCCGAGCATCAACCTCTTCAGACCTCGCCATTTGAGGGCGCGACACATAGCGGGCGTAACGTTGGCGGAAAAATTCCTCGCTGAGTGCGTCCGAGACCGACACTTAGGGTTTTTCGCGCTTTTCACGGGCCCGATTTCCCGCCGTCCCCAATGCGCTTGTGTTGCAGGGTCTATAACGAGGCTTGACCCCTTGGGCAGATAGGCGTGCACCTCTCTTTGGGCAAGGACCGTCGCAAACGGACGGCAGACTTGGCTCGGATTCCCTCTCGAACCGGCGGCCCCTCCTGGCAGCCCCCGCAGGGAACGACACTGGAGGGCTACGCCACGAGGGTGCTGGAAGCCACCGTTTGCCGCACCTCCTCGACCTGCGACGGCCCGAACCGCCTCAAGAGGGTTCGCTACCCGAAGGGCGCGGAGGTGCCGTCCGAGCGCAAAGAGCTTGGGCTCTGCCACAGACGCGCGGGCAATGGAGCGGGTCGAGCTGGACGGCAAGCCCGACGAGGAGTGCGTAGGCTACGACGCCCAGGGCCAGGGGACCTTCATCCTATGCGGCAACGGCGTGATGACCCGCCACGCCTACGATGACAAGGAGACTCTCCGCAGGGAGCGGATGCGCACCGAGCGCTACGCGGGGCCTCCCGCGGCGAAGACTCTTAACCAAGGATTCGTCCCGAACTCCGCCACTGGATGCCTCTGGCGCGGGTCCCGCAAAACTCGACCGGTCGGCACCGACGCGGGAGGCGGCGTGGCCGATTTTGAGTGCTGCGGAGAAGCATCGACGCCGGCGCGCACGCTAAGGCGTCGTGGCCGCAGGCCACGGCGGCCACCATCACCCTTCCGCTGGCGCCCTTCCGCTGGCGCCCTCAAGCACCTACCGCTTCAGGGTGCGCGCCAGGGATCGCCGGGTAACTAGAGAGGGCAGACAGATGGAGCCAGTTGCAGGCTCGGTTCTTTCCATAAGAACGATGCGGAGCTTGCCTACCCGGGCGGCACCTGGATGAGGGATGCCCTGAGCGGAGCTTACCCGTTACGGACCGGAAGGGAACAACACGCCGCGCGTGATCGACGCCCAGAGCCGGCGTGCCTCGGTGCGTGAGGGCGGGTCCCTCCCCGAAAACACCACCCCGGCGGTGAAGTACCACCTTGGCGAACATTTGGGCAGCGGCAAGGGGGTCGTCGACGACGCCGGAACCTGGGCAAACCGCGAGGAGCTTTTGCCCTGCGACGATACCAGCTTCGGCTCCTTCGCCAAGAAGCGCTACCGCTGCACCGGCAAGGAGCGCGACGAGGAGATCGGTCCCTTTGGCCCGGGGCGCGCTACCGCGCGTCGTGGCTAGCTCGTTGGAGGGGTGGCGAGCCGGCGGGAGCAGTGGGATCTGCGTCTACGCATACGTGCCCGGCCGACCGACGAATTTGCGTGGTCCAAGCCGCTCGCTCCTCGGATCGACGATCCCGATCGTTTGCATCGACCCTCTGGACTCCGGCGTCCGCGGAAGGGGCGGGGGCCTTGGACCAATTGCGGTGGCGCCACCCGAAAAACACGCGCCAACTCCGTCGCCCACTGCTTCCACCGTCTAATCGTTCGGGCCATGGGGGGCGAACAGCAGTGGCACGCGTTCCTCCTCGTCAACGGCATAAAAGAATCGGTCGTGCGCCGCGGCTATACCCTCGAGGCGCGTTATTTGCGGAAAGCGACGCACGACGGTGGCCGCTACCAAACGAGAGTGCGGCCCCGGCGGAAGGGTACAGCAGAAGTGGGTCGTTTCCACTTTGTTGCCTCGCTCGTAGTCTTCGATCAAAGGGCTCTCCTCGTCCCTGCCGTCTACGTTGCCGGTGATGAGGTGTACCTCGTCTCCGCCGGTGTCGAGGTCTCGCACGCCCGCTATGTCGCCGCTCCGACCGACCGCGTCGACGGTCCAGACGTTTCTGACGGTCGGTAGCTGATCGCCTCGCTCGAAGGCGCGCTCGAGGCCCTCGACCTCGACGAGGATGGGCCGGCCGTCCTCCGCGACGGGGAAGCGCAGGCCGAGCAGGAGCGCGCCATCCGGGCGGAACGCCGCGCCTTCTACGTTCAGGGGAAGATCGTCGCCGTGCACGAGAGCTGCCCACGCCTTTTCCTCTTCCCTGCCGACGCGGCGCGTCTCTTCTATGAACAGATCGTAGCCCTCTTGCGCCAGCGCGATGGTGGCGTGGCCGCGTTCCTTGAGGGCGTCGTTGATGATGCGGTGCAGTACGAAGCTTTCGCGGAAAACCTCAATGTCGACGATCGGATCGTCCATTCCGTTCCCAACGTCGGCTTCCCGAAAGCGGGCGACGAAACCCCTCTTGGGCTCGAGGGCTCCGTCCTTACTGCCGAAATGGGAGCCAAACGCGTAAATCCACCCGTCGAAGCGCGCGAGGGCCTCGGCATCTTCCGTCTCGGTATCGTCGTCCTTCGGTCGCGCGTAGAGACGTCCTATTTGCCAGCCTTCGCCCATGTTCGCGCCGCGCTCGTGGCCCACGATCGAGAGGCAGTCTTGTATCTCGCCCTCGCCGAGGAGCGTCCAGAGTGCGCGGTCCCAACCGCGGGCCTCCAACAACGTCCCGTTTTCGGCGGCGAGTAGCCCAGACGCTTCGTTCGGGGGCAGGGTCAGTCGGACTTCACGGAGCGTACCGCCGTTCATATTTTCGTCTCCATGTATAAACTTGCCCTCACTCTACCTTCGACACCTCGGACATTATCCCATCAGACGACCAGCGCGTCGATTTGCTGACAGCCTGGTGTGCATGAACCAGCCACCGCCTTTTGCGGCATGTCGCGCCAAGGGAACGATCGATGAGGCCGTACGTCCCGCCTACCGCACCGGCTCGTCGTTAAGTAGGCTTACGCAGGGCCAAGCATCATAAGTAGCCAATCCTCGAGGTTCGTTTCATAATGGTAAGCGGGCCTGCCCGTGAAGTCGCCGCGCGAACACGCAAGGAGTGACGCGTGCCGCCTTTCTCGAAGCCCGACTTCGCTTACGACTATGATGTCGACGAGATCCGGGCCCTACGCGGATACCGCGCGACACCCGTCCCGGGCATGCCGTCCCCGAGAAGGCACCAGACCGGCTGCTCGTCGCGAACCTAGGCGTGCAAGAGCGCAGCGACGAGGACCGCCGGCGACGGCGCTCTTCCAAACCCTCTGGGACACCCTCGCTCGAAGGAGGACTTTTTCGCCTACGCGTGCTACCACATCTCGTACCACCGTCCTCTTTGGTCCGAATTCAGGACACGACGAAGGCACCACGATGTAGTCTTAGCGGGTACGCCGACCCGCTTGACGACGCGGCGTCTTTCGCGTGAGGCTATCTAGCGCGTGCGGATTGCAGCTGTTGCGGAGAAAGGCGGGTAGCTTCTCGGCTGATGCCAGATAGGTCGGCACCGTCCAGCTTGGCTTCGTCCAGATCAGCGCGGTCTAGGTTGGCGCGGTTCAGGTTGGCTCCAATTACATTGGCGTTGCGCAATGAGGAGTTAAAGCAACAAGCCTTCTGCCTCAAAGGTGCCACCATGCCCAACGGCTAGAAGTACGAGGACTGGCTCAGAGACAGAGAGGACCGATAGGAGGACGCCGGCCCTTCATCTTGCCCTTATTCACCCAAGTGCGTGTAAGAGTCATTCTCCGAAGTTAGCCAAGAATTCATCGGGAATTCATCGCCGCTAGTTACTGTGGGCTCGCTCATGTGGGCACAGCGGTGGTGCCAAGTGTTACGCCTCGGGGTGATCCGAGGAGGAGCTAGCTTTATGGTCTTCTACAACCGGATCAAGAGCAATACAACGGATGGGACGAGAACTGCCGAGCGACTGCTGAGGTTAAGGGAAGCTCTCCAAAGAGAGATACCCCAACGTGACATCGCTGGGTCGTTGGTGCTTGCCAGCTGGAACATCCGCGAGTTCGATTCGGCAGCGTACGGGGCACGAAAGGACGAGCCCCTCTACTACATCGCCGAGATCATCGACCATTTCGACCTGGTAGCCATCCAGGAGGTCAGGGACGACCTTAAAACGTTGGAGAGGTTGATGGACTTGCTTGGATGGTGGTGGGAGTACCTCCTGACGGACGTGACCGAGGGCGAACCGGGCAACCGGGAACGCATGGCCTTCCTCTACGACTCCCGCAAGGTCCGTTTTGGGGGGCTGGCCGGTGAGGTGGTGATCCCTCCCGAGAAGGAGGAAGGCGGTAAGACGCTCAAACCCGCCAAGCAGCTCGCAAGGACGCCCTATCTCACCGGTTTCGGGGTCGACTGGTTTAAGTGCCAGATCTGCACCACGCATATCCTCTATGGGGAAGGCGTTGCCGAAGACCCCGACCGCCTGGAAGAGATAAGGGTTCTTGCGCACTTCCTCGCGAACCGGACCAAAGAGCAATACGCGTGGGCGAAGAACATGATCCTCCTGGGCGACTTCAACATCTACGATACAAGTGACCAAACGATGCAGGCGATACTCGAGGCGGGTTTTGCGATCCCAGAGAAATTACAGGTACTTCCGTCCAACGCGCCGAGGACCAGGCACTACGATCAGATCGCCTTCATCGCCCCCGAGTTGGATAACCGCTTGGAATTGTCCGAGGCCGGGGTCTTCGACTACTACCGGTTCGTCTACCGCGAGGAAGACGAACTACTCTACTTCGAGGACATGGGAGAAGCTTACCTCCGCAAGGCGGACGGCACGGAGCGCAACGCGGACGAACGAACAAGTTACTACAAAACTTACTGGCGAACCTACCAGATGTCCGACCATCTGCCCATGTGGATAGAACTGAAGACCGACTTCGGTGAGGAGTACCTAAAAGGTAAGGCTGGGCTGCAGATATAGTTAGGATCTGAGTATTATTGGACGATTCCACCGGCTAAAACGCTCCAGAGATATCTCAAGGAGGCTATTTGCCCATTGCATCAGAAGCCCTGGGGGTAGCACTTATGAGGGTCAGGGTCAAAATCTCTTGTCCTTGACATCCCAGAATCCCTTGTCTTTGACACCCTCCCAGACCGTCGCCTCGGACACGTCTCCGAAGACGAAAGCGCCTACGACGACCGCTACTAGTATGATTACAGTCGCCACAGCGATCGCCTTGCTCTGCTTGGATCGCAAGCTCCTACCCTCCGCTGGCCTTATCTATTATCGTCCGCTTCACTGCCCGCTGCCAGATGCTGCCGTTTGCAGCGTTCGCTTGTCTTGAGACAGCTCCGGCAGCAACCTCTAGCCGCAGACGCGCGCACTCCAGCCACCACAGCGGCAGACAAACCGTCCGGAATGTATGAAGATCCTTCTCCACACCGCGTCACGTCAGTTAGAGGAAGTTTATGCTCAAGGTAACAGCCTTCTGGATGCTGCACGAGCGGCATGGACCGGGTCTTTGCGTGTAGCCAAGATCCAGACGGCGGCCGCACGAACGGCGGGCCCAAGCGTCGACTCCCAGGCTTTCGGGCTGCTGACCCACCCATTCTGACGCGCGGTTGGCCAAAAGCCCAGAGAACGCAAAAAACACAAAAATCACGAACGAGGACTCACGTAGGACCACTGGGCATACCCTCGGTGGTCCGAAAAAACGTCGCATAAGAAGGCTTATTCGACATTTGGTATCATGGAGCCGTTGGCCGAGCGGGGGTAGTAGACCAACGGGTACAGAGGGAGGAGCGTGGGGTTAGGATGCTCGGGGCCAAGGTCAAGAAGAGGCGCTTCGGGGTCGGGGAGTACCACAGGATGGCCGAGGCGGGCGTCTTCGGCGAGGAGGAGCGGGTGGAGCTCGCCGACGGCGAGATCGTCGAGATGACGCCCATCGGCTGGCGTCACGTCCGGGCCGTTACGGTCCTGACGCAGTTCTTGTCCGGGGCGCTTGACGGTTACTACGTAAGCGTGCAGAACCCGATCGTCTTCGGCGAACGCGACGAGAGGCAGCCCGACCTCGCCCTCGTGCAGGCGGAGGCACTCGAGGGGTCTTTGCCCTCGGCCTCGGACGTGGCGCTCGTCGTCGAGGTGGCGGAGAGCTCGCTCCTTTACGACAGGGAGGTCAAGCTGCCCCTGTACGCACGCTCGGGGGTGCCCGAGGCGTGGGTAGTTGATCTGGCCGGCGGCACCATAGAGGTCTACTCCTCGCCGGAGGCTTCGCCCGGGTCGGTCGAGCGCTACTCCGAAAGCAGGAGCTTCGGGCGCGAAGGGGAGCTGCGGTCCGCCACCGTGGCCGGCCTCGGCTTCGCGGTCCGCGACGTGGTCGGCGAGGCCGCCGAGGGCGGAAGGGTTTAGGGGCGGTCCTTGGGCTCTTTTAGGGGCTTGCCGCGGCCCGCGGGCGCGAAGCCGAGGGGCGTTACGCCGGCCGGGGTCGATCCGGCCGCCCCTGTGGCCGAAGTCCCCGCGGGACCCTCCGGGGCGCCGACCGACGGGCGCCTGATCGAACTCTGGCTGCACGGCAAGAGCGAGGCGACCAAGGAGGCGTACCGCTCGGACCTTTCGAAGTTCTCCGACTTCACGGATCGCAAGCCCCTGAAGAGGGTGACGCTCGCCGAGGTGCAGGAGTTCGCGGGCTTCCTCTCCGGGCTCTTGGCCCCGGCCTCCCAAGCCAGGATCCTTGCAGCGCTAAAGAGCCTCTTCGCCTTCGGCCACCAGGTCGGCTACCTGCCCTTCGACGTGGGCCGACCGGTCAAGTTGCCGTCTTGGCGCGACGAGCGGGCGGAGCGGATCCTTTCGGCCGACGACGTCCACTCCATGATCGCCCACGCCGGGGGCCCCCAGGGCCGCGACCGCGCGCTCGTTCGTACCCTATACGTAGGAGGGCTACGGGTCACCGAAACGGTGGACCTCGCGACGCGGCACCTCCTTGACCGGGACGGAGGCGGCGAAGCTACGGGCCAGCTCGCCGTGTTCGGGAAGGGTTCGAAGACGCGCCCGGTGCTCGTGCCCACATCGCTTTTCGAAGAGCTTAAGGCTCTCGCCCTACCCGAGCCGGACGCCCCCTTGTTCCGCTCCCAAAAGAAGCGCCCCGACGGCGGACCCAGCCCGATCAGCTCCCGACAGGCGGAGAGAATCGTCAAGGCTACCGCAAAGAGGGCGGGCCTGAAGAACGCTTCGGAAGTCTCGCCGCACTGGCTCAGGCACGCCCACGCCTCCCACGCCATGGACCGCGGAGCCAAGATACACCTGGTGCAGGCCACCTTGGGCCATTCGGACATCTCCACCACCGGACGCTACCTGCACGCCCGTCCCGACGAATCCTCGGCCCTCTACCTCGGCTCGTGAGAGACCCCTCCCCTACCACCGCCCCGCTTCCGGGCGGCACGGAGTAAGCAACGCCGAGTTACATGCGGTGGCGACGAGTTGCAATCGGCCCGCCGTGATCGTCGCCGAAAACGGCGTGGTTGCCCTTTGAGGGTGCAGCAGAGGCCCTCGGAGGTCACCTTCGGGCGAGCGATTTTACGCACTACGTAATCCCACGCGGGCCACGCGGGTACGCTGCGCCCGGATTCTAATGAAAAACGGCGGCCCGGTGTATCGCCTAAGGGTTTAGTTCGGTCCCTCGTGGTAGAGTTCGTCGAGCACCTCCGAGATCTCGCTTTGCGCCCGCAGCCCGCTGAAAAGCCCGTAATCGAGAAGCTCGGCGGGCATCGTGGCCGTAAGCATCAGTTATCTCCTTCCCTTCGTTCTGCCAAGTTCCCCACAACCGTGTTTACCGATTCCGACAGAGTGCAAACTCTCAGGGCCGGTGTCCTGGTGGTAAGCTTCCCTCCCGCTCCCATTCACCGAGCTCTCGGAAAGCAGGTGCGGTGGTTCCGGACTTTCACTCCAGCGTGAACTTCGCGTTTACGTTCTCGGAAGTCCGCACACCGGATTCTGCATATCCCCGGCCCAACGTCTATTGCCGTCTCAGCCCACGCCCGCCACCATTATCTCTGCTCCCCCTGCGGGGACGCCTGGCTCCATAGGATCGGGGCCATGCGGATCATGCACCGAAGCTCGTGGAAGGGGTGTCCTTAAGAAGTTCGCTCCACGCGCTCCGAAAATTCATCGCCGATTCATAGTCCCCCGCCAATATGAGAGTGTAGGACGATAGGACGGAGGAAAAATGAAGCGTCTAACGGTCAGCGAAGCCGCGGAAAGGTCGGGGATCAGCAAGGATGCTGTGCGCAAGCGGATACGGCGCGGCACCCTCGCGCATGGCACGTGGCCAGACGGGCGAGGATCGATGGCGCGTAGGAAGTTCGTTTGGCTCGCCGGCGTGGCGGGGATGGCCCTCGTGGGCATAGCCTTTGTCCTCTGGCGCAGGTGGCATCGGGTTTCCGGTTCTATTACGGAAGTGGCGCGCCACGTCCACCCGGGACCGTACCGGATCGGCGCGTTTATCGTTGCGCTAAAGACTGGTCAAGACCCCTCTGGCGTAGTTCTCAGCGTGGCGCATAGCTCCCAGCCAGACCGGATACTGTGGCAGAGCATTCCCGGTGAGAGCTTCTTGGCAGCTGCCGAGGGCGAGGAGACGGTCACAGAGTTCAGCGGGCACTTCTTTATCGAAGATCAGATAGAGAAGCTACGCTCGGACCAAACCATAGACCGCATCGAGAAGCGTCAGTCCACGCTGGTCGTCGGTGGACGACTGACGCGAGGAGGCGATTCGGCAGGCGTAGGCTATACCCTTACCTTCTCGCCCGTGACCGAGAACCGTCTGCGCTTCGAGGTCGAGGTGGAGAAGCCGTACGACCGGGTCTACCTCACCTACGCCTCCTCGCCTGAGGAACGTTTCTTCGGTTTCGGGACGCAGTACACGTACTTCGACATGAAGGGGCACAAGGTGCCCATCTTCGTCCAGGAGCAGGGCATAGGGCGGGGCGAGCAGCCGATAACGTGGGCGGCGAACTGGCAGGCCGACGCCGGCGGGAGCCCGTACACCAGCGGCGCCAGCGTACCGCATTACATCACGAGCGAAATGCGTTCCCTCTTCCTCGAGAACTACGAGTATTCCTCCTTCGACCTGCGGGAGAAGGACAAGGTGAGGGTCGAGGTTTTCTCATCACGAATGAGCGGCCAGATCTTGAGCGGAGTGACCCCGGCCGAACTGATAGAGCACTACACGGAGTACTCGGGCAGGATGCGCCCGTTGCCGGTGTGGATCCTGGACGGTGCCGTGGTGGGCTTGCAGGGCGGCA
>Ga0190275_10000862_pt1 | contig 24118 bp, 30 predicted proteins | sample Popmic550T_FD_133745 | JGI IMG/M metagenome (GOLD analysis project Ga0190275, IMG submission 133745) | Populus adjacent soil microbial communities from riparian zone of Yellowstone River, Montana, USA - 550 T | ecosystem: Environmental > Terrestrial > Soil > Riparian zone > Trees stand | place...
CCCCCAGGCCGCGTCGACCGCGAACGTCAGCGGCGCGCTGATCCACCTGCTGGTCCTGGGCATCCCGGGCAGCGGCGCCTCGGCGGTCCTGCTCGGCGTCTTCCAGCTCAACAACATCAACCCGGGCCCGCAGATCTTCGTCCAGCAGCCGGAGCTCGTCGCGGAGATCTTCGCCGGCCTGTTCGTGGCCGTCCTGCTCATGTTCGTCCTCGGGATCCTGGCCGCCGGCCCGATGATCCGGGCCCTCGCCATGCCCGAGGTCTACATCATCGCGTTCGTCGCCCTCTTCGCGTACCTCGGGGCGTTCGCGCTGCGCCAGTCGATCTCCGACGTGTGGATCATGACCGGCTTCGGGATCCTCGGGTTCTTCATGGTCAGGGGCGGCTACCCGCTCGCGCCGCTCGTCCTCGGCGCGATCCTCGGGCCATTAGCGGAACGCTACTTCAACACGACGATGATCCGCGACCAGAACGACTGGACGGTCTTCTTCACGAGACCGATCAGCGGCGTGCTGATGGCGATCACGTTCGTGACCTTCGGGCTGCTCGCCTACCGGGCGTACAAGCAGCACAAGAGGGCCCAGGCCGCGATCGCGGAGCACACCGCCGCGGCGGCCCGCACCTAACAACGACACTCAAGGGGAAGGCGTCAACTGTGTTGGGATTGAGGAATCGCGTACGGATCGCGGCCGCCGTCAGCGCGCTCGCGCTGCCGGTGGCCGGCATCGTGGGCTGCGGCGACACCGGCGGGGAGGAGTCGGCCAGCGGTGGAGGCGGCGGCGACTTCAAGCGCCCGGTGACCATGGTGATCCCCTTCGGGCCGGGCGTCGGGTCCGACCAGGCCGGGCGGCTCGCCGCGCCGGTGCTCGAGAAGGAGCTCGGCGTGCAGTTCCCGGTCATCAACGTGCCGGGCGCCACGGGCAACACCGGCATGACCAAGATGCTCCAGAGCCGGCCTGGCGAGTCCGCGGCGATCATGCCCGCCGACACGCTCGCCACCGTGGTGGCGGGCACGTCCTCGTTCAAGCTCGACGAGATCAAGCCGGTGTGCCGCATCTCCAACGCGCCGTCGAGCCTGTGGGTCAACACCAAGGGCAAGTACAAGACGTGGGAGGCGCTGAGCAAGGCCGCCAAGAAGAACCCCGGGAAGGTCGCGGTTGCGACCGTGGGCAAGGGCGGCATCGACGACATCCAGCTCGCCGCGCTCGCGCAGAAGGGCTTCAAGTTCCGCGCGGTGCCCTACGCGGAGGGCGCGGAGCGCAAGGGGGCCGTGCTCAGCGGTGACACCGACGCGATCTACGAGCAGTACGGCGACGTCAAGGACAACGTCAAGGCGGGCCAGTTCAAGCCCGTCCTGCACTTCAACAACAAGCGCCAGGAAGGGCTCAAGGGCAACTACACCCTGTCGTCGGAGCTCGGGATCAAGGACGTGATCCACCAGTTCCGCGGCCTCGTGGCCAGCGCCGACATGCCCGAGGCGCAGCTGAAGAACATGTCGGAGGCCTGCAGCAAGGTCGAGAGCGACCCGAAGTTCGCGGACTTCCAGAAGGACAACCTCGAGTTCAAGGGCGCATTCATGGACTCGGCGGCCTTCGAGCAGTTCATCAAGACCGAAGAGGCGAAGATGAAGAAGCTCGGCACGCAGTACGGGGTGTTCGGGCAGTAGCGGCGCCCCTACCCTTCCGAGACGGAGTACGGCGCGCCGCCCTGCGGCGCGCCGTTGACGAAAGGGGAACCCATGACCGGCCCGACAGCTGCCCCCGCGGCGAACGAGGCATCCGCAGGCGCCCGCAAACCCGGGCCGCCGGTCATCGACGTGGACGTCCACGAGGCGTTCAGCTCGATCGAGGCGCTCGCGCCCTATCTCGAGGAGCCGTGGCGGGAGCTGATCCTGCGCGGGCACTGGAAGGGATTCACGCAGCCGTTCGTCTACTGGGCCTCCGGTGGCGGCAACCGCGCCGACGCCAAGCCCGACAGCGGCCCGCCGGGCTCGGACCTCGAGCTGATGCGCCGGCAGCTCCTCGACGCCTACGACGTCCGGGCGGCGATCCTGACCGGCTACTTCTATCCGGTGATGATGGGCGACATGCAGGTGGAGTTCGCCTCCGCCCTGGCCGCCGCCTACAACTCGTACCAGATCGAGGAGTGGCTCTCGGCCGACCCGCGCTTCCTCGGCAGCGTGCACGTCGCGCCCCAGGACCCGCAGGCCGCCGCGCGCGAGATCGACCGCGTCGGCTCACACCCGCAGATGACCCAGGTGCTCCTGGGCATCACCACGCGCGCGTACGGGGATCCGTTCTACTTCCCGATCTTCGAGGCCGCGCAGCGCAACGGGCTGCGGATCGCCACGCATCACACGGTCCATGTCGAGGGCTCCCTCGGGATGGGGCGTTACTACATCGAGCGACACATGCTGATCCCGCAGGGGACGATGTCGCAGATCATCTCGCTGATCTGCAGCGGCGTGTTCGACCGCTTCCCCGACCTGAAGTTCGTGTGCCTCGAGGGCGGCTTCACCTGGCTGCCCCACCTCATGTGGCGCATGGACCGCGAGTACAAGTCGCTGCGCCAGGAGGTGCCCTGGGTGACGCGGCTGCCGAGCGAGCACGTCCGCGAGCGGCTGAGGCTGGCCACCCAGCCGGCCGAGGACCTCAGCCGCGACGAGCTGCTCAAGGTCGTCGACCTCATCGGCTCCGAGGACGTGCTGATGTTCGCGACCGACTACCCGCACTTCGACTTCGACTCGCCGCTGCGCAGCCTGCCGCCGCGCCTCCCCGACAGTCTCGAGCGCAAGATCTTCTACGAGAACGCGCGGGCCTTCTACGGGCTCCCGGAAAACGGCCCCAAGACCGCGGCGGCCGGCGCCGCATGAGCGTGGTCGCCTGCTCCGTCGAGGAGCTGCCGCCCTGGCACATGCGGACCGTGCTCGTGCGCGACGGCGTCCCGGTCGTCGTCGCGCACGCGCCGGAGGGCACGTACCGTGCGGTGCGCGGGATCTGCGCGCACCAGGGCGGGCCGCTCGGCGAGGGGGTGCTGAGCTGGCTGGTCTCCTCGGCGGGCGAGCCCGGCACCTACGAGCTCAGCCGCCGCGCGGAGATCCTGCGATGCCCGTGGCACTCCTACGAGTACGACGTCGCCACGGGGCGCTGCCTGACCGATCCCAAGCTCCGGCTGCGGACGTATCCCGTCCGCGTCGAGGGCGGAGACATCGTCATCGACATCTGATGTCCGCGCTGGTCGAGCGCATCGAGGCCCACCGCCTGCGGGTCCCGCTCGTCCGCCCCTACGCGCTCTCGTTCGGCACGCTGCGCGACTTCGAGTTGTTCCTCGTGCGCGTGCGGGTCGGCGACCGCGAGGGCCTCGGCGACAGCGTCCCGCTCCCGGGCTACTCGGCCGAGAGCGCGGACAGCGTGTGGGCGCGGCTGCAGGCGGCGGCGCCCGCGCTCGCCGGCCGGGACGCCGGCGACGCGCTCGCCGCGCTGGAGGCGGGGCGCGAGCGCGAGCCGTTCGCCACGGCCCCGCTGCTCACCGCGATGGAGAGCGCGCTCGAGCCGCGGGTGCCGGACGCGCCCGCGGTCGTCCCGCTGGTCGGCACGGTCGCCGGGCACGAGGGCGAGGAGGCGGCGCGCGACGCCGAGCGCCTGCTCGCCGCGGGCCACCGGACCCTGAAGGTGAAGGTCGGCTGGGACCCGGCGGAGGACGCCCGGCGCGTCGGGCGCGTGCAGGCCGCTGTCGCCGGCCGCGCGGTCCTGCGCGTGGACGCCAACCAGGCGTGGGGGCCGGAGCAGGCGCACGCGTTCGTCAAGGCGGTCGACCCGGCGGGCATCGAGCTCTTCGAGCAGCCGTTCCCGCCGGCGGCCTGGGATGCGATGGTGGCGCTCGCCCGGGTGTCGCCGCTGCCGCTGATGCTGGACGAGTCGATCGAGAGCGAGGCGGACCTCGAGCGGGCGATCGACCTGCGCTGCGCCGACGTCGTCAAGTTCAAGCTCGCGAAGGCCGGCGGGCGCGCCGCGCTCGAGCGGCTGGTGGGCCGCGCGCGCGGGGCGGGTCTGAAGGTCGTGCTCGGCAACGGGGTGGCGGGCGACCTCGAGAACCTCGGGGAGCTGCTGGTCGCGGACCGGATGATCGAGACGACCGGCGAGATGAACGGGTTCGCCAAGCCGGCGACGCGCCTGCTGCGCGAGCCCTACGAGCTGGTCGAGGGGAGCGCGGTCGTCCCCGCCGGCTACGTGCCGGAGGTCGACTGGGAGCAGGTGGCGGCCCACGAGGTCGCAAGCCTCGCCGCGGGCGCCGGGGAACCGGTCACGGCTCATCCTCGATGAGCTCGATCCCGAGCTCGGCCGCGAACGCGCCGGCCAGCTCGACCACGTCGGCCCAGCGCAGGCGGGCGCCCCGGAGGCCGCCCGCGCCGCGCAGGCCGTCGAGCCGGCAGCCGTCGAGGACGGCGCCCGCCATCAGCGCGCCGGCGAGCTCCGCGCCGCGCAGGTCGCAGCCCACGAGCCGCGCGCCGCGCAGGTCGGCGCCGGACAGGTCGGCCTGGGCGAGCGAGCAGTCCTCGAGCCGCACGCGCCGCCCGCGGGCGAAGCGCAGGTTGGCGAGATCGGCCCGGCAGCCCGTGATCGCCACGTCCTCCAGGCGCGCCTCGGGCAGCGCGACGCCGGTCATCCGGCACCCCTCGAGCGTCACCCGCTGCAGGTCGGCGCCGAGCGCGTCGAGGTTGGCCAGCGAGCAGTCGATCAGCCGCACGTCGGTGAGCGTGAGCCGGTGCAGCCGGGCGCCGTCGAGGTCCACGCGGCGGAGCTCGGCCTGCGCGAGCTCGACGTCGCGGGCGGCCTGACCGGAGAGGCCGGCGCCGGCCCAGCGCTCGTGGCGGTGACGCGCGCCGTCGGCGAGCGCCGCGGGCGTCGCGTCGTCGAGCTCCTCCTCCTCAAGCCGCGGGGCGAAGGGCGCCCGCTCGAGGTTGCGGTCGCTCATGGCGTCGCGACGACCACGAACCACGGGCCGTCGTACAGCACGCGCCCGCCGCCGAGCTCGCGCACGAGGTCGTCCGGCCGGAAGAAGCGCTTGTAGACGCGGTGGCGCGAGCCGTCGCGGAGCTTGCGCTCCTGCCACGCCTCCGGCGGCTCGTCGGGCCGCTCGGCGGCGTCGACCACCACGAGCTCGCGCGCCACGCGGCGCGCCTCGGCGAGGAAGGCGCTCCGCTCGGCCTCCTGCAGGTGGCCGTAGAAGTGCCCGGTGAAGATGCGCTCGAAGGCGCCGTCGGCGAACGGGAGCGCGAGCCCGTCGCCCTGCACCAGCTCGGCCTCCGGGACGCGCTCGCGCGCGATCGCCAGCATCGCGGCGCTCTGGTCGAGCCCGGTCACCGGGCCGGCCAGGTGGCGCGTCAGCCAGCCCGTGCCGCAGGCGACGTCCAGCGTGCGGGCGGCCGGCAGCGCGGCGACCGTCGCCTCGAGCGCCGCCAGGTCCTTCTCCCAGCCAGGACGCGCGAGCCGCGCGAACAGCCCCGACCCCACGTACCAGTCGTCGTACTCGGGGGCGCGCCGGTCGTAGTAGGCGTCCATCGGCACGGCCGGGCACCATACTTCCCGCCATGGCGCTTCCCCTCTCCCCGCCCGTCCTGCCCCAGCTCGCCCGCTCGGCGAAGACCCTGCCGACCGGCGACGGCTGGGTGTACGAGCCCAAGTGGGACGGCTTCCGCGCCCTGGCCTTCGTGGACGGGGACGACGTCCACCTGCAGTCGCGCAACGGGCGGCCGCTGACGCGCTACTTCCCCGAGCTGAGCTTCCCGCAGGGCCGCTACGTGCTCGACGGGGAGATCGTGCTCTTCGACGAGAAGGGCCGGCAGGACTTCGACGCCCTCGGGCAGCGCGTGCACCCGGCCGAGTCGCGCATCAACATGCTGGCCGAGAAGACCCCGACGCGCTACATCGCCTTCGACCTGCTCGCGGTCGACGGCGAGACGCTGTTCGAGCTGACCCAGGCCGAGCGGCGCGACCGCCTCGAGGGCATCGTGGACGCCCCGGTCGACCTCACCCCGGCGACCACCGACCCGAAGGAGGCCGAGCCGTGGCTGCTCGGCGCCGAGGGCGTGATCGCCAAGCGCCAGGACGCCGGCTACCACCCCGGCGAGCGCGTCGGGATGGTCAAGATCAAGCGCGTCCGCACGATGGACGCGGTGGTCATGGGCTGGCGGCCGGGCAAGGAGGAGGGGACGCTCGGCTCGCTGATCCTCGGCCTCTACGAGCCCGACGGGACGCTGCGCACGGTCGGCCACACGTCGGGCTTCAGCGCCAAGGAGAAGCGCGAGCTGCCGGGGCGGCTCGCGCCGTACGAGACCGGGCAGCGCGGTACCGCCGAGCCCAGCCGCTGGGCCAACGAGCGCGACCTCGAGTGGGTGGAGCTGCGGCCGGAGCTCGTGGTCGAGGTGGCCTTCGACCACACGAGCAACGACCGCATCCGCCACGGCGCCAAGGTCATGCGCTGGCGCGAGGACAAGCCGGCCGAGGCGTGCACGGTGGACCAGCTCGACCAGTAGGGCGGCCGCCCGCCGTCAGCTCGGGCGGTAGGTCCCGAAGTACCAGCGGTTGCCCTCGGGATCGCGGGCGCCGTACTCGCGCGAGCCGTAGTCCTGGTCGGTGAGGCCCATGGTGATCTCGGCGCCGGCCGCGGCCGCCCGGGCGTGGTGGGCGTCGGGGTCGTCGACGACGACGTAGATCGCGGCGTGCCCGGCGGTGTCGTCGAGCTCCGACGTGCCGTGGCCGACCGTCCCGATCATCACGTAGCCGTCGCCGAGGCGCAGCTCGGCGTGGCCGATGGCGCCGTCGGGGCCCTCCATGACGGCGTGGCGGTCGAAGCCGAAAGCGTCGGCGAGGAAGTCGATCGCCTGCCGGGCGTCCCGGTAGCGGAGCGTGGGGATGATGGTTGTCATGGCGGCGGAGGCTAGGCGCGGGGACCGGCGATGTCTTGGACGAACGTGACCGGTTCCGAGCTCCTGCCGTGCCGACGAGACCGCACTTCGGCCCCTTGAACGGGCCGAACGTCGAGTTCGTGACGTCGAGGGCGCGGTCGCCGCCGGCCCGCCACGCCGCAGCGGCCCTCGGCTCCACCCTCCCCTACGCGACGGCCAAGGCGGCGGTCGACGGGCTCACCCGGGCGATCGCGGTGGACTACGGGCCGCCCGGGATCCGCGCCAACGCGGTTGCGCTCGGGTCGATCAGCACGGCGCGCTACGAGGCGCTGGCCGCCGAGCGGCCCGAGATCGGCGAGGAGATGTGCCGGCTGCACCCGCTGGGCCGGCGCGGTCGTCCCGGTGGACGGCGGCCGCGCGGTCCTCGGCCATGACCCGAGGCGCGCGACGTCGGGCCCTGACTAGCCGCCCGAGATCCCGCCGCCCGCGGGCAGGCGGCGGCCCAGGTACTCGGTCGGCGTGGTGCCCGCGAACTGGCGGAAGTCGCGGTTGAAGTGCGCCTGGTCGTAGTAGCCGCAGTCGTAGGCGATCTCGGCCCAGCGCGGCTCGGGCTCGCCGTCGAGGCGGCGCAGGGCGTGGCGGAAGCGCAGGATGCGCGCGTAGAGCTTGGGCGGCAGGCCGACCTGGTCGCGGAAGCTCGTGGCCAGGTGCCGCCGGCTCCAGCCGATCTCGCCGGCGAGGTCGCCGACCCGCGCGGCGCCGTGGGTCGCGCGCAGGACGTGCCAGGCCCACGCGACGCCCGCGGTCGGCGAGTGCGCGGCCGCGAGGCGCGCGGTCACCAGCGCGTCGAGCGCGGCGAAGCGGGCCTCCCAGCCGCCGGCGTCCGCCAGCCGCTCGGGCAGGCCGGGGAACGGGCCGGGCAGGTCCTCGAGCGCGACCACCTGGCGGGCGAGCACGCTCATCGGCATTCCGAGGACCATCGCGGCGCCCAGCGGGGTGAAGTCGACCTGGAGGCCGTGCTGGACCCCGCCGTGCTCGGTCGTCGCGTAGGCGTCGTCGACGCCCGCCACGAACGAGGTCCGCCGCAGCGGCTCGTGCCCCATGCCGAGCACGTCGATCGACGGCCCGAAGCTGATGATCATCGCCACCTCGCCGGTGGGGACCTCGCGGCGGCGGAACCCTGCCGGCGTGCGCTCGACGTAGCCGACGTAGCGCCGCACGTGGGGACGCAGCGCGGGCGCCGGCGCGCGGGTGACCATCTCCCAGCCGCCCAGCTCCGAGCTGTGGCGCTGGACCTGCATGCGATCAGTAGAACATCTGCGGGCCACGTGCGTGCCGCGCGGCCTGCAGCTCCTCCGCCTGCTGGCGGGTGCGGCGCATGCGGTCGTAGCGCGTGCGGGCGTCGAGCATCCGCTGGCGGTGCTCGACGCTCCAGCCCGCCAGCGGGGCGAGCGCGGTCAGGAGGTCGTGGCCCGCGTCGGTGAGCTCGTACTCGACGCGCGCGGGCACGCGCGCGTGAACATGACGGAGCACGAGCCCGTCGCGCTCCAGCCCGCGCAGCGTGCTCGAGAGCATGCGGCGCGAGACGCCGTCGATGTGGCGCAGCAACTCGTTGAAGCGCAACGTCCCGGTCGCCAGCGACGCGAGGATCGCCAGGCTCCACTTGGCGGTGACCGTCCCCACGGCGGCCTGCAGGGCGTCGAGCGGCACCGAGTCGGGCGGCGACGGCGAGGGGGCGGCGTGCGCGGGGCGGGGGTCCATGCCGTGAGTGAGATGGCTCCGAGGAGGCAATCGTGTCATGGATGGACCAAGGATCCCACCGTGGCGCGCCGAGCCGCCAGGCGTGACAGGATGCGCGCCCCGGTCGCCGATGTCCGTGCCTGAACGCCCCATCCTCGTCGCCCCCGACTCGTTCAAGGGGACCTTCCGCGCCTCCGAGGTCGCCGCCGCCATCGGCCGCGGGATCGAGCGCGCGGGGCTCATGCCGCCCGACCTGTGCCCCGTGGCCGACGGCGGCGACGGCACCACCGACGCCCTCCTGCCCGCGCTCGGCGGCGAGACCACCGCGATCGACGCCCACGACCCGCTGGGGCGGCCGCTGCGCGCCGGCTTCGCGCTGCTCGAGGACGGCGGCACCGGCCTCGTCGAGTGCGCCTCGGCGAGCGGGCTCTCGCTCGTGGCCGAGGACGAGCGCGACGCGTGGGCCGCGTCCACCTACGGCACCGGCGAGCTGATCGCGGCCGCGGTCGAGGCCGGCGCCCAGGTCGTCCTCGTGGCCGTCGGCGGCTCGGCGACGACCGACGGCGGCGCCGGCGCCCTGCAGGCGATCGAGGACCACGGCGGCCTGCGCGGTGCCCGCCTCGTCGTCATCTGCGACGTCACCACACCCTTCGAGCGCGCGCCCGAAGTCTTCGGACCGCAGAAGGGCGCCGACCCGGACATGGTGATCCGCCTCCGCGAGCGCCTCGAGAAGCTCGCCGAGACCTGGCCCCGCGACCCCCGCGGCGTGCCGATGACCGGCTGCGCCGGCGGCCTCTCCGGCGGCCTGTGGGCCGCCCACGGCGCGACCCTCGAGGCCGGCGCCCCCTGGGTCCTCGACGCCCTCGGCTTCGACGAGCGCATGCGCGCCGCCCGCGCCGTCGTCACCGGCGAGGGCAAGCTCGACGACCAGACCCTGCAGGGCAAGATCGTCGGCGAGATCGGCACCCGCACCCGCCAGGCCGGCGTCCCCCTCCACGCCGTCGTGGGCACCGACGCGATGGATGCCTTCAGCAAGCGCATGATCGACCTCCAGCGCGTGATCGAGGCCACGAACCTCGAGGAGCTCGAGGCGGCGGGCGAGGCGCTGGGGCGCGAGCTGGCGTAGCCCGCCGCGCTTCTCCAGGTCCCGGTGTCAGACGCTGGGAGGTGAGAACGACCCGCCGAACGCGACCGTGTCAAGAACGGTTCGCGTCATGACGTCAAGGCCACTGATGGCCTGGCGATCACCGAGGGTAGGCGCGAGTGGTTCGCGCCTTTTCTGGAGGAGTAACAGCGAGAGTGAACATGGAAGTGACGAACCGGAGGCGGTTCCGATGATCCGAGCCGTGATCAGGTTCCTTCGATTCCTGGTGTCCCCGTGGCGCCGGAGCAACTTGACGCCGACGCCGGTTCATGTCACCCCGGCCGGCCCTGAGTCGCTCCTGGACGAGACGTGCCGCCGAGCGGCGGAGCTCGCCGCACTCGAGCCCGAGCAGGTGATCGCTGACGGCGGCCCGCTGGAGCGGTTCGTGCGCGGACGCCACGCCGCCCTCAAGGACGAGTTGAGCGAGCGCACCGCAGAGCGGGTCGCCGCGCTGAAGGGCTCCGTCGACGCGCAGGCGGCCGACGAGCTGGCCGCGCGAGCCGCTGCCGGGCGTGCCCGCAGCGACTGGCAGCGCGAGCGGGCCGCGGAGGAGGAGGCAGCTCAGCGCATCGCCGACGCCGAGACGACCGTCACGAGGCTCCAGCACGAGCAGCCCCGCGGCGGCGAGCGCCGTGGCCGCCAGCACCGCGGGGCGGGCGCCGGCGCGGTCGGGGATCGAGCCGCCCACGGTGCGCATGAGGATCACGCCCACGGCGAACACCGGCACGGCCAGGGTCGAGGCGGCGGTCGACGCGGCGAAGGCGAGCAGCGCGGCGTAGCCGAGGTTGACGAGCATGAGCCCGGCGCCGGGGCGGAGGATCGCGCACAGCACGCCCCCGTCGCGCGCCTCGCCGCCCTCCGGCGCCGGGCGCCGCGCGCGGGTCGTCATGAGCGCGCCCGCGAGCGGGAGCGCCGCCGCCGCGGCGAGCACGGGCCCGGCGGCGACGCCGAGCGCCGACGCGAGCAGCGGGCCGGCGGTCAGGCCGGCGTAGTTGGCGAGGCCGATGTGGCCGAGCGCGCGGCCGCGGCGGGCCGGGCCGGCCAGGCGGAGCAGCCACAGCACCGCCGCGCTCATCATCGCCCCCTCGCCCGCCCCGATCGCGAGGCGCGAGACGAGCAGCGGCACGAACGACTGCGAGACCCACGCGGGCGCGACGCCGGCGGCCATCACCGCCGCGCCCGCCGCCATGACGGCGGCGGGGCCGACCCGGTCGGCGAGGCGCCCGCCGGCCGGCCGCGTGACGATCGCGGTCAGCGCCGGCGCGCCGACCAGCAGCCCGAGCTCGGCGCGGTCGCCGGCCAGGTCCGGCAGGAGGCGCAGCACGGCGCCGAGCGCCGCGTAGCAGAGGGCCGCCGCCCCGAGGACGGTGGCGTAGGAGGCGCGGGACGACATGCCTCCACGGTGAGGGCGGAACGCTTCGGCACGGGCCGAAACGTCCCGGGTCTAGCCTGGAGACCATGAGCGGCGACACCGACCTGGCCGCCCTCGGGTCGGTCCTCTCCGAGCCCGCCCGGACGCGGGTGCTGCTCGCGCTCGGCGACGGCCGCGCGCTGCCGGCGAGCGTCCTCGCCTCGGAGGCCGGCGTGGCACCCTCGACGGCGAGCGGCCACCTGGCGCGGCTCGTCGACGCCGGGCTGCTGGCGGTGACGGTGCAGGGCCGCCACCGGTACTACCGCCTGGCGGGCCCGGAGGTGGCCGACCTGATCGAGACCCTCGCGCGCCTCGCGCCCACCGCGCCCGTGCGCTCGCTGCGCGAGGACACCCGCGCGCACGCCCTGCGTGCCGCGCGCACGTGCTACGACCACATCGCGGGAAGGCTCGGGGTCGCGATCATGCAGTCGCTGATCGCCGAGGGCGCGATCGCCGGCGGCGACGGCCGGCACCGCCTGGACGACGGCGGCGAGGACCGGCTCTCCGCGCCCGGCCGCGACGTCGACTACCGGCTGACCCCCGCGGGAGCGGAGCGCCTCGCGCGCCTCGGCGTCGAGGTCGCGGATCCCGGGCCGGACGGGCTGCCGCTGCGCTACTGCGTCGACTGGAGCGAGCAGGCCCACCACCTCTCCGGCGCGGTCGGCCGGGCGCTGGCGCGCCGGCTCCTCGACCTCGGGTGGCTCCGCCGCGGGGACCGCAGCCGCGCGCTGCACGTCACCGGCGACGGCCGGCGAGGGATCGCCGCCGAGCTCGGCGTCGCGCTCTAGGACATGTGGATCTCGACGTCGTCGGCGACGTTGCCGAGGATCGTGTAGTCGCTGCGGGCCGTCTGCAGCAGCGAGCCGGGCACGAACTCGCTCACCGGGCCGTGGGCGACGAGGCGCGCGATGAAGCGCTGCCAGGAGACGCCGCCGCCGAGGTCGCCGTCCAGCCAGAAGCTGCGGTGGCGCGCGCCGAGGATCTCGCGCGGGCCGATCGTCGCCGCCCGCGGCGGCACCCACGACCAGTCGCCGCCGAACGAGTGCAGCGCGTTCTGCATCACGGTCATCGGGTGCAGCTCGACGAGCCGCGCCCCGGCCTGCCGGTAGGCGTCGAGGTCGCCGTCGAACTCGGCGCCGAGCTGCGGCTCCCAGAACGCGATGTGCCCGCTCCAGCCGATGCCGCCGTAGCAGACGTCGGCGCCGCCGAGGTCCTCCAGCCGCGCGCTGTAGTCGCCGATCGCGTCGCCGGTGGGGAAGTGGATCTGGGCCTCGGGCGGCCGCAGCTCCGGGTCGACGAGCGCGAAGAAGCGCTCCCACATCGCCCGCTGGAAGGAGCCCGGCCACGACGGCGGCGCGGTCACGCCGTGCTCGTCGGCGTACTCGTCCATGTTGAACGTGTGCACGTGGGCCAGCGAGAGGCGCTCGGCGTTGATCAGCCGGGCGGCGATCTCGTACTGGGGCATCGGGCCGACCGGCAGGATCGCGACGAACCGGCGGCCCTCGTCGCGCGCCGCGCGGATGCGCCCCACGAGGCCTTCGGCGAAGCGGCGGTAGAACTCGCCCGCGTCGTCGACCACCGCGATCCGGAAGTCGGGGTTGGCGTGCTCGGTCAGCCGCGCCCGGGGGATCGCCCGCGCGCGCGCACACGCCGCGCGGTCGCGGAACGCGATGAACGGCGAGAGGCCGGTCTCGAACGCCTGGGTCTGGTCCATGGGTCTCCTCGCCTCCGGTCAGGACGCCGCGCCGGCGGCGAGCGGGAACAGGGACGCGTCGGCGACGTCGGCGGCCAGCCGCACGGCCCCGAGGGCGACCGACTCGTCGCCCAGCCGCGAGAGCTCGATCCGCGGCGGCACCGGCACGAGCGCGCGCACCCCCGCCTCGAGCGGCTCGAGCAGGGCGGGGCCCGCGTTGGCGATCCCGCCGCCGACGATCACGAGCTCGGGGTTCAGCGCGGTGACGAAGCCCGCCACGCCGCGCGCCAGGCGGCGCGTGAGCTCGGTCACCACCTCCTGCGCGGCGGCGTCGCTGCGTGCCGCGGCGGCGAACACCGTCTGCGCCGTCACGGCCGCCGGGTCGCCGCCGGCCAGCTCGCGCAGCAGCGCGCCGGCGCGCGGCCGCTCCGCCGCGCGCGCGCCCAGCCGGGCGTAGGCGCGCGCCCCGGCCGCCCACTCGAACGGCCCGGCCCCGTACTCGGGCGCGCCGTCCCCGTCGCCAGCGAGGTAGCCGATCTCCCCCGCGGCCCCGGTGGCGCCGCGGTAGAGCTCTCCGTTGACGAGCACCGCCCCGCCGATGCCGACGCCCACCTGGACGTAGACCGCGTCGCGCACGTCCTGCGCCGCCCCGCGCCACTTCTCGGCCAGCAGCGAGACGTGCGTCTCGTTGTCGACCACCACGGGGCAGCCGAACGTCCGCTGCAGCCGCGGGCCGAGCGCGAGTCCCTCCCAGCCCGCGAGCTGTGGCGCGAGCATGATGCGCCCGCTCGCGGGGTCGACCACCCCCGGCGTGCCGACCCCCACCGCGCGGAGCCCGTCGGCGCCGAGGCCGGCCGCCCGCAGCGCGGCCCGCGCCGTGGCGCGCACCTCCCGCAGCAGCGGGTCCTGGCCGGCGCGGGCCTGCTCGGACACCGCGCGGCGCTCGCGGGCGAGGATCCGCCCCGATAGGTCGGCGACGAGCGCCAGCGCCTTGTCGGCGCCGATGTCGACCCCCACCACGTGCCCGAGGTCCGCGCGGAAGCGCAGCAGCCGCCCGCGCGGGCCCGGACGACGCGGGCGATGGCCGTCGGCGGGCGCGGCCTCCTCGACGTAGGTGGCGTCGAGGAGCCGCTCCACGACCTCGTTGACGGTCGGCTTCGACAGGCCCGTCTCGCGCGCGAGCTGGGCGCGCGAGATCGGGCCGCGCTCCCGGATCACCTCGAGCACGTGCGCGGAGTTCATCCGGCGCAGCAGGCTCGGCGAGTCCGCGGGGGCGGTGGGCCGGGCGCGCACCGCGGTCAGCGGTCCTTCGGGCAGTACTGCTCGTAGGAGCCCACGCAGACCTCGTCCCAGCTGACGAAGTCGTCCGCGATCACGGTGTCGGCGATGTTGTCCTTGCGGATGGTCTGGGGCTTGAGCAGGATCGTCGGCACCTGCTTCTTCCCGTTGTCGACGTTCTGGTCGACGCCGGTCGGCTCCTCCCCCCGCGCGGCCTGCACCGCGAGGTTCGCGGCCTTCGTCGCCTGGTCCTTGATCGAGAAGTAGACCGTGAAGCTCTGCTCGCCGGCCAGGATGTGCTGGAGCGCCTGGGACGTGGCGTCGAGCCCGCTGGTCGGCAGCATGTCGAGCTTGCGCGCCTTCAGCGCCGAGATCGTCGAGTTCGCGATCGTGTCGTTGGCCGCCACGACGGCGTCGATGTCGTTGCGCTGCGCCTGCAGCATCTGCTCGAAGATCGTCAGCGCCTTCTGGCCGTCCCACTGCGGCACCGCCTGCTGAGCGGCCTTGTCGTACTCGCCGCTCTCGAACTTCGGCTTGAGCACCTCGCCGTAGCCCTTCTTGAGGTCCGTGGCGAAGCTGTCGGTGGGCGCACCGTCGAGGATCGCGACCTGCGGCGTCCCCGAGCCGCCCTTGCCGCCGAGGTCCTCGATGATCCCCTTGCCCTGCAGCCGGCCCGCCTCGGTGGCGTCGCCGCTGACGTAGTAGTCGGCGTCGCCGTCGGTGGTCAGCCGGTCGTAGTCGATCATCGTCACGCCCTGCGACTTCGCGCTGTCGATGATCGCCGCGCCGCTGCCGGGATCGAGGTTGACGAGCAGGATGACCTTCGCCCCCTCGGTCACCGCCTGCTCGGCCTGGCTCTTCTGCGTGTTGGGATCGCCCTCGGCGTTCGAGATGACGTAGTCGTCGCTGCTCAGGCCGGCCTTCTCGAAGGCCTCCTTGAAGAACCGCCGGTCGGCCTTCTCCCAGCGGTCCGACGACTTCGAGTCGGGCAGCAGCACCGCGATCTTGCCCTTCAGCTCGCCGGCGGCGGCCTGTCCGTCCCCACCGCCGCCACCACCGTCGTCGCCCCCGCAGGCGCCCACGCCGAGCGCGAGCACCGCGGCCACGGCGAGCGCCGGCCAGGTCCTGGTTCGCATCGTCAACCCCTCCTCAGGAATCGATAGGCAGCCTTCCTAACAGATACTGCGTCGCGTTGACAAGCGACGACGACGCTTTCCCCTAGACTCCGCGCCGATGCTCACCGTCCTCGCCCTGAGCATGGCCTGGAAGTGGACCCTGGCGCTGATCGCCATCTTCGGCATCGGGTTCCCCGCGCTCGTCACCGGCCTGATCGTGTTCGCGGTCAGCCAGTCGGCGGCCGAGCGCCGCGCCAACCGCCAGCGCTGGCACTTCCGCCGCCGCTAGCCCCTGCGCGCCCGGTGCTGGGAGCCGGGAACCGCACAGGAGTATCGTCCCTGCATGTTCGACGGCGGCGTGATCGGGGCTCTCGTGGTCGTCGAGGGCCTCGGCCTCCGCAAGGCGGTCTGGGGCACCCCGCCCAAGCGCCAGGTCGGGATCGGCGCGGTGCTGGTGGTCGGCCTGCTGATCCAGATCGGATTCCACACGGCCGCGACGGCCGCGCCCTCGATGCCGTCCGTGATCGCGCTCGTCCTCGCCGGATGGGTCTCGTTCATCCTCTGGTCGGTCTGGCTCAGCCGCGCGCCGGCGCCGCGGCGGGGCGACGGACGCGACGACGACGGCCGCGGCTCCGACGACGACGGGGGCGGCGGCGGAGGCCCCGACGGCCCCCTCCCGGGCGACGGCGGCGGCGACGGGATCGACTGGGAGGAGTTCGAGCGCCAGTTCTGGCCGTATGTGGAGCGCTCGCACGGCGGCAAGGAGCCTGTCGCCCCGGGCTGACGCCGCTGCCCTACCCTCTGGGCATGTGCCGCAACATTCGCCCGCTCCACAACTTCGAGCCGCCCGCCTCTGAGACCGAGGCGCGCGACGCCGCCCTCCAGTTCGTCCGCAAGGTCAGCGGATTCACCAAGCCCTCCCAGGCCAACGCCGAGGCCTTCGAGCGCGCCGTCGACGACATCACCGCGATCACGACGCGCCTGCTCGACGAGCTCGTGAGCTCGGCGCCGCCCAAGGACCGCGAGGTGGAGGCCGCCAAGGCCCGGGCCCGCAGCGCCAAGCGGTACGCGGCCGCGTAGCCGCGCACCGCCCGGCGCGTCACGTACCCTCGCGCCGGTGTCCCGGGGTCCCTCGCTCCCGCGCGGCGTCCGGCTGGCGTCGGCCGGGCGCCCGCCGTCGCCGCTCGGCCGCCTGCTGTGGCGCGTGGCGCTCGCGATCGCGCTGATCGCATTCGTCGCGATCGGGACCTACCTCACGCGCGACGGCTATCGCGACGCCGCCGGCGACAGCGTCTCGCTGCTGGACTCCTTCTACTACGCGACCGTCAGCGTCACGACGACGGGCTACGGGGACGTCGTGCCGCTGTCCGACGGCGCGCGGCTGTTCACCACGCTCGTCGTCACCCCGGTGCGGATACTGTTCCTCATCCTCGTCGTGGGGACGACGGTGGAGCTGTTGACCTCCCAGACCCTCACGGCGCTGCGGATCGAGCGATGGAGGCGGCGGTTGCGCGACCACGTCATCGTGTGCGGGTACGGGACCAAGGGCCGCGCGGCGGCCACCGCGATGGTCGGCGGCCGCAAGGTGCCGAAGGAGCGGGTGGTGATCGTGGAGCGCTCGCCCGTGGCCGCGCAGGAGGCGGCGCGGGCCGGCTACAACACGGTCACCGGCGACGCCACCCGCTCGGTCGCACTCGAGGAGGCGGAGGTGGCGAGCGCCCGCACGGTGATCATCTGCACCGCCGACGACGAGTCGGCCGCCCTCATCACCCTCACCGTCCGCGCGCTCAACCGCGACGCCGTGATCGTGGCCCCCGCGCGCGAGGAGGAGAACGCCGACCTGCTGCGCCAGGCGGGCGCCTCGTCGGTGGTGCTGACGGCGGGCGCCGCGGGGCGCCTGCTCGGCCTGTCCTCCCACCACCCGTACGCGATCACCGTGCTCGAGGACCTGATGACCCTCGGCCATGGGCTCGACCTGGTCGAGCGCGAGCCCGAGCCGGACGAGATCGGCCCCTCCGGCCGGCCCCGCGGGGACGCGCCGATCGTCGCCGTCCACCGCGACGGCCGGCTGCTGCGCTTCGACGATCCCGCCGCGCACGAGCTGCGCGCCGGCGACCGCCTGGTCTGCCTGGCGTCCGTGAAGGCCTGATCCGCTGTTCCCCGGCATCGCGCCGGAGTACCATCACATCAGGAAGGCCGGGCAATGACCGCCCTGATACTCGCGCTGATGGTGACCGGCGCCGCTCTACTCGTAGCGGAGGCGCACACGACGGCCTATGGCGCGCTCGGGGTGACCGGCGTCCTCGCGTTGATCGCGGGCGGCGTGCTCGCGGTGGACGCCGCCGGCGGGAGCATCCTGATGGCGCTCGCCCTTGCCCTCCCGGTCGCGGTCGGGCTGGTCGCGCTGATCGCGATCGCCGGGCGCAAGACGCTCGAGGTCGGACGCCGCCGGCCGCGCGGCGGGGCCGACGGGCTGGTCGGCCAGGTCGGCGTCGTGCGCCGGGCGCTGACCCCGGTCGGTGCCGTGCACGTCGGCGGCGAGCTGTGGCGGGCGCAGGAGTCCTGGGACGACGGCGAGCCCGCGCCGCGCGAGGACGAGCACGTGGTCGTAGAACGGGTGCACGGGCTGACGCTGCTGGTCCGGCGCGCCGAGGAATGGGAGGTGCTGCCATGAGTGCCGTGACCGTCGCCGTGATCCTCATCCTCTCGTTCTTGGCGGTCGCGGTGACGCTGGCCGCCGCCTCGATCCGCGTCCTGCGCGAGTACGAGCGGGCCGTGGTCTTCCGCCTGGGCCGGCTGCTCGGCGAGAAGGGGCCCGGCCTGGTGCTGCTGATCCCCGCCATCGACCGCATGGTGCGCGTCGACCTGCGCACGGTGACGCTCGACATCCCGCCGCAGAACCTGATCACGCGCGACAACGTCCCCGCCAAGGTCAACGCGGTGTGCTACTTCCGCGTGATCGACGCCGCGCGCGCGGTCGTCGACGTCGAGCGCTACCTCGTGGCGACCTCGCAGATCGCGCAGACGACCCTGCGCTCCGTGCTCGGCAAGGCCGACCTCGACATGCTGCTCGGCGAGCGCGAGCAGCTCAACGAGGCGCTGCAGCACATCATCGACCAGCACACCGACCCGTGGGGCATCAAGGTCACGACGGTCGAGATCAAGGACGTCGAGATCCCCACTGCGATGCAGCGCGCGATGGCGCTGGGCGCCGAGGCCGAGCGCGAGCGCCGCGCCAAGATCATCCACGCCGAGGGCGAGTTCCAGGCCTCCCAGCGCCTGCGCCACGCCGCCGACGTGCTCTCCGGCAACCCGGCCTCGCTGCAGCTGCGCTACCTGCAGACGCTGACCGAGATCGGCTCCACGCAGAACTCGACGGTCGTCTTCCCGCTGCCGCTCGACGTGGTCAAGCCGTTCCTCGAGGCCGCCTCGGCGATGAAGCCGCCGGCGGAGGCGAGCGCCAACGGGGAGCCGGCGCTGCCGCCGGAGGAGGCGAAGCCCGCGCTCGGGGACGGCCCGCATCCGGCGCGCACACAGCCGCACCGGCCGCTCGCGACCGCCACGCCCGAGGAGTAGGCGGCCGTCAGGCCGGGCGCCGCGGGCCGACGGCGTCCGCCCAGCGCCCGAGCACCCGTGCAACCACGGGCTCGACCGCGAGGTCGATCGCGGTGGCGACGAGCCGGACGAGGATGAACAGGCTGGGCGAGAACACGATCAGCAGCACGGTGCCGGTCGAGCCGACGACGGGCGCGAGGGCGCCCACCAGCGCGATCACGCAAGCGATGGTGAGGAAGAACATGCGCCCCGCATCGGCACACCGCCGCCGGCGGTTGAGGTCAGCGTCAGAACGTGGTCAGCGAGGCGACGTCCGGCGGCCGCGCAGGAGCCGTTCGAAGCCCGCCTCGCGGTCTCCGACGATCGTGAGGAACTCCTGAAGCCCCGTGAGGGCGAGCATCCGTGCGGGCTGGCTGTCCGGGGGCGCGACGACCACAAATCGGCCGCGATGGATCGCGGTCTCCTGCGCCGCCCCGATGATCGTCCGCAGTCCCGAGGAGTCGCAGAAGCCGACCGCGCCGAGGTCGAGCAGCACCCGCCCGGCCCGCGCGCCGGCCAGCCGCGCGCACAGCACGGGCGCCGTCTCCAGGTCGAGCTCGCCCTCCGGCGCGACGACGACGACGTCGCTGGAAGCCACGGAGCCGGTGGCGGGAATGTCGGCGGTGTCCGGTGGCGGTTGCAACGGTGAGAGCATCTCGCGCGGTGGCGTAGTCGGGACTACCTGGCGAGCGCCACCGCCAAACCGGCCTGGCGCTCAGGCCCGCCCGACGGCCGACGCGCGCCGGCCGGCGTCGGCCAGGAACACGATCAGCACGGCGATCGCGGTCACCACCGCCGCCACCACCCATGCGGTGGCGTACGAGGAGTGGTCGAGGATCACGCCGAAGGTCAGCGGCGCTAGCGCCGCGCCCCAGTAGATGCCGGCCTGGGCGACGCCGGTGGCGGCCGCCGGGGCCTGCGGGTTGAAGCGGACCACCGCCAGGTGGAACAGGCTCGCCCAGCCCCACCCGCCGGCGCAGGCGAGGCACGTGCCCACCACGAGCGGGACGGACGAGCCGAGCGCGAGCGCGCACAGCCCGCCGCAGCCGATCGCCATCATCGCGCCGATCGGGCGCAGGGTCGTGAGCCCGGTGCGGTCGGCCATCTCGCCGACGGCCAGACGCGACAGGAGGGCGAGCACGCTCCCGCCCGCGAGCAGGATCCCGGCCGTGCCGGTCGCCATCCCCGCGTCGTGGATCGCGGTCGGCACGAGGAACGACCCCATCGAGTGCGGGGCGAAGCTCGCGAGGCCGGCGGCGAGCGAGAGCTGGGCGACCCAGCGCGCGCCGGTGCGGCGGGCGCCGCGCGCCTCGTCGGGCGCCGCCGCCGGCCCGGGCCCCGTCGCCGGGTCGCGGGTCCACAGCAGCGCCAGCGCCACCACGGCGACCGCGGCGCCGAACACGAACACCCAGCGCCACCCGGCGGTGAGCGCGATCGCGGGCAGGCTCGCGCCGCTGATCAGCAGCGCGCCGGGGATCGAGGCCTGCTTGATGCCGAACGCGAGCCCGTGGCGGGCCGGGCTGATCCGCTGGGCCATGTACATGTTCACCGCCGGCGAGGAGAATCCCTGGACCAGCCCGCCCGCCACGAGCAGCGCCACGAGCGGCGCGAACGAGTGCGGGACGATCGCCATCGCCAGCAGCACCACACCGGCGCCGAGCGCCGCGATGCGCATCGCCCGCGTCGCCCCGATGCGCTCCGTGATCCGCCCGCACGGCGGGCAGGCGAGCGCGGAGGCGGCGAAGAAGCCGGCCATCCCGACGCCGATCGAGGGGATGCTGAAGTGCAGCTCCGGGCGCATCGCCACCGCCACCGCGCCGAACAGGAAGCCGGGCAGCGCGCCCGCGATGCTCACTGCGAGCGCGACGATCAGCGGCCGCGCCAGCGTGGGCGTCATGACAGCGAGGGCTCCGGCTCGCGGGGCGGGGCGGCCTCGCCGACCAGCGCCTCGCCGGCGACCGCGGCGGCGCGCCGTACGGCGGCGGAGATCTCCTCGAGCCGCGCCGGTTCGATCGTCGTGCCGGGGACCGAGACCGTGATGGCGGCGCGACCGCCGTCGATCGCCGCCGCCACCGCGCACAGCCCGGCCTCGCTCTCGCCGAGGTTCGTGGCGTAGCCGCGCGCCCGCACGCCCGCGAGCTCCTCCTCGAGCGCGGCCACCGAGGCGAGCGAGCGCTCGGTCATCCGCCGCGGGCGGCGGCCGCCGAGGCGCGCGCGCACCTCGGCCGGCTCGAGCGCGGCGAGCATCGCCTTGCCCGCCGCCGTGCAGGTGGCCGGCATCACGGCGCCGATCCGCGAGCTCACGCGGATCGTGGCCGTCGACTCGACGGAGTCGGCGAACAGGCAGTCGCCGCCGTCGAGCACCGCCAGGTGGACGGTCTCGCGCAGCTCGCGCGAGAGCGCCTCGAGCACGGGGCGCGCCGCGACCCGCACGTCGAGGCGCTCCACCACGGACAGCCCGATCTCGAGCAGCGCCCGGCCGGGCAGGTAGGCCCGGGAGTCCGGGTCCTGGCGCACGAACCCGTGGTGGCGCAGCATCCCCAGCAGGCGGTGCGCGGTCGAGCGCGCCACGCCGAGCTCCGCCGCGGCCTCGGAGACGGTGATCGCGCTGCGCGTCCGCAGCATCGCGAGCAGGCGCAGCGCGTTGTCGACCGACCCGATCGGGTACGGCGGCGGCGCGGCGGGGTCCGCGTCAGCCGGCACGGCCCGCCGTCTCCTCGAACGCCCACGTGTCCCCGGTCCAGCCGTCGAGGTCGTACTCGGACAGGCAGCGCTCGACCTCCTCGCCGAACGCGCCCATCAGGCCCTCCGAGCCGGCGAAGCGGAGGGCGTCGAGGCGCACCTGCTCGTGGTTGCCGCCGTAGTTGCGCTCGTAGAACTCGTGCCGCGAGCCGAACTCGCTGCCGACCGCGTCCCACAGCAGCTTGAAGACCTTGACGCGGTCCTCCGCCGAGCCGGTCGAGCCGCGGTAGAAGCGGTCGATGACCGGGCGCAGCGCGTCGCTCTGCAGATCCTTGTGGCTCGACGGGACGACGAGCGGGCTGCCGCCCAGCGCCTGGGCGCAGACCTCGCGCACGCGCGGCCACGCGAAGGTGCCGAACAGGCGGACGAGCACCGCGTTCTCGAGCTTGGGGATCGCGGTGCCGCCGGGGCCTTCGGTCGGGTCCGTCGCCAGCGCCGTGGTGATCGCCCAGAACAGGCTGCGCCAGGCGACCAGCTCGCCGAGCTGCGCCTGCACGCCGCGGAAGGAGTCGGTACCGTTGGCCTGCAGCGCGCGGGCGATCAGCCCGCACATGAAGTCGAGCTTGACCGCGAGGCGCGTGCCCGACTGCAGCGTGTAGCGGGGCATGAAGCCCGAGGCCGCGTAGAACCCCGTCGCCTTCTCGACGTCGCGGTAGACGAGCACGTTCTCCCACGGGATGAACGCCCGGTCGAAGATCAGCACTGCGTCGTTCTCGTCGAAGCGCGAGGACAGCGGGTTGTCGAACGGCGACTTCGCCGCCTCCTCGTAGGAGTTGCGGCAGATCAGGCGCTGGCCCGGGGTGTCCATCGGCGCGATGAACACGAGCGCGTAGTCCTCGGCTTTCCCCGGCTCGAGCTGTACGGCGCTGTTCTGCGCGACGAACGTCGCGTGGGTGAGCGCCGAGCCGGTGGCGAGCATCTTCGCCCCGTCGACCACGATCCCGTCGTCGCGCTCCTCCACCACGTGGACGTAGACGTCCTCCACCTCGTGCACGGCGCGGTTGCGGTCGATCGGCGGGTTGATCAGCACGTGGTTGAGGAACTGCGCCTCGCGCGCGTAGCGCTCGTACCAGCGGCGGGCGTTGTCCTCGAAGGGCGCGTAGAACTCCGGCGAGGCGCCGAGCGTCGCCATGAACGACGCCTTGTAGTCCGGCGTGCGCCCCATGAACCCGTAGGAGAGGCGCGACCAGGCGGCGATCGCCTCGCGCGCCGCCAGCAGCTCCTCCGAGCTGTAGCTCGGCATGAAGAACCGGTGCGTGTCGATCCCGTGGCGGTCGGTGGCGACCAGCGTGTCGCGCTGCTCGGGATCGTGCAGCGCGTCGTAGAGCCGGGCGATGGAGCGCGCCGAGTTGCGGAACGCCGTGTGCTCGGTCACGTCGGCGACCCGCTCGCCGTCGATGAACACGGCACGGCCGTCGCGCAGGCCCTCGAGGTACTCGTCGCCGGTCAGCAGTGCCGTCATGGTGCTGTTCCTCCCTGCAGAATCCGAACGCACACTGTTCTGCGCCAACATCCTAGCCCGCTACCGTGTGCGATGTGGCGACCCCCTCCCCGGACGTGACCGAGAGCTGCGAGCCGCTCCAGTTCCGCGACGTGATCGGCCGCTTCGCGAGCGGCGTCACGGTGCTCACCGCGCGCGACGGAGAGGCCGACCACGGCATGACCGCGAGCGCGATCTGCTCGCTGTCGCTCGAGCCGCCGATGCTTCTCGCGTGCGTCAACCGCGCGGTGTCCACGCGGGAGGCGATCAGCCGCAGCGGGGCGTTCGCGGTCAACGTGCTGCACGAGGGCCAGGGGGACCTGGCGCGGCAGTTCGCGGCCCCGCGCGCGGACAAGTTCGCCGGCCTCGGCGTCCACCGCGGCGCGCTCGGCTCGCCGCTGCTGCCGGACGCGCTCGCGTGGATCGAGTGCCGCGTGACACAGGACATCGAGGGGGGCACGCACAGTGTCTTCCTCGCCGAGGTCGTGCAGGCGCAGGGCCGGGAGGGCCGGCCGCTGGCCTACTTCCGCGGCGGCTTCGGGCGCCTGGAGCCGCCGGCCACGCCGGCCGACGCCTTCGAGCTCTACGCGGGCTGGACCTGATTCGGGCCGGCGTCAGGCGTCGCTGAAGCGTTCGAGGCGCTCGCGCAGCCGGTCGATGTCGAGGCGGCGCCCGGTGAACACCTCGCAGCCGTGGCGCAGGTCGAGGCGCGTGGGCTTGCCCTTGGCGATGCCGCTGAGGTAGTGCTGGTCGAGGTACAGCAGCAGCGGCACGCGCACATCGCGTCCACGACAGAGCCCCGATGCCCATCACGCCCGCGAACGACGCCCGCCTCGCCGAGCTGGTGGCGGCCCTGTCGGTCGCCGCCGACCTCGGGATGGGCCAGCCGCTCGAGCAGGGCCTGCGCACCTGCCTGCTCGCGCTCGAGCTCGGCCGGCGGCTGGGGTGCGACACTGCCGCGCGGTCGGACATCTACTACGTCGCGCTGCTGCAACACCTCGGCTGCACGGCGAAC
>Ga0190275_10000863_pt1 | contig 24077 bp, 30 predicted proteins | sample Popmic550T_FD_133745 | JGI IMG/M metagenome (GOLD analysis project Ga0190275, IMG submission 133745) | Populus adjacent soil microbial communities from riparian zone of Yellowstone River, Montana, USA - 550 T | ecosystem: Environmental > Terrestrial > Soil > Riparian zone > Trees stand | place...
CCGCTCGTGCGAACACGAGCGGCGCAGGTCGAGCTGAGTGAACGGGTGAGCGCTAGCCCCAGCACCCGCCCGTGTGGTGGTTCGTTGTCGTGCCGCACCCGCCGCAGCGCTGCTGCTCTGGCTCTTGGATCAGCTCTGCGGCGTTGAAGCGGCCACCGGGCAAGCGGTAGACGGTGTCTCGGGGATCGTGCTCGGGGCGCTTGCGCTGCTGCACGCGCTCGAGCGCTTCGTCGAAGCGGGCGCTCGCTCGCTCGATGTCGTGGAACATCCACAGGCACGCGGTCCCGATGGCGTCTGACAGCGTCTCGTGACGAGAGTCGTCAAGCTCGTGCGGGCGGCGCAGCATCCACGCTTCGTCGTTCTGCTTGACGACGTAGAGGGGGGTGTCGCGGTTGGCGAGGCGCCCGTAGTAGGTGTGCTCATCGAACTTCGTCCACGTGAGCTGCGGGCTGGTGGTCATGGCGGTGTTCTCCGTCTCGTCAGTGTGTGTCACGAGCACGAGTGTAGCGCTTACAGCGACAGCTCGCAACCCGTTCAGCGACGCGTGCGGGGCACGACGACGAGACGATGCTCAGGGCCGCGCAGACCGACGCTGCGGCCGGGCAGCAGCTCGACGTGGTCGACGTACGTTGTGATCACGCGGCGCTGTTCAGCGATCGTGCCGTGCTCGAGCAGCTCGAGCGACTCGTCGACGTCAGGGCGGTCGTCGATCGGGAGCTGCGCAAGCTCTCGCTGCGCAGCGTTCTTCGACTCGTCGAGCACTGCTCGTGCTTCGTCGTAGTCGAGATCGTCGAACGCGTCGTCGACGTCCGCGGCACGTCGTGCGAGATCACGACGACGCTCGGCGATCTTCGACAGCTTCGTCGTCAGCTCGTCGCGACGTGCAGCGTGATCGTCGCTGCCGTTCCACTCGGCCGCGACGGTCGGGTTGCGCAGCCCGTCGCGCACGAGAGCGAGCACGTGCTCGTCGACAGGCAGCTCGACGATCGACGTGCAGCCGTCGACGCAGCGGTAGATGCGCTCGTGCACGGGCTTGCCGCGACGAGTGATGTCACGCTCGATCCCGTACGCAGGCTTCGTGCAGACGCCGCAGCGGATGATCGTCGACAGCAGATGACGTCGCGTCTTGCGGGCGAGCTTAGGGCCGCGCTCAGCGAGCACTGCGCACATCTCACGCCACTTCGACTCGTCGAGGATCGGGTCCCACGTGCCCGTGCGCTCGACGCCGTCGTGGGTGAACAGAGCCACATGCGTGGGCGACTCGAGCATCTTGCGCAGGTTGCCGTTGCGCCACTGCCCGCCGCGACGGGTCGCGATGCCGCGTTCGGTGAGGTCGTCAGCAATCGACGTCAGTGTGTGCCCCGCAAGCACGCGGTCGACGCAGTCACGCACGATGTCTGCTTCGTCGTCGACCACCTTGAAGCTCGGCGCCGCGACTTCGTAGCCGAACACGGGTTGGCCGAGATGCGGCAGACCCTTCGCTGCTCGAGCGTTGCGGCGCTCGCGGCCGCGCACCTTCATGACACGGATCTCGTGCTCGTCGATGACGGACTTGATCCCGGTCACGAGACGCTCGCCGCCGTTGCGCCATAGCTCGCCGCCGCGGTAGCTGTGCACGCTGTCGACGCCCGCAAGCTCGGCTTTGTCGAGCCAGTTGTCCCAGCGAGCAGCGCCGCGGATCAAGCGTGACTGCTCGCACGAGATGACGACGCAGATGCGGCCAAGAGCGAGCGCGTCTTGCAGTGCTTCCCAGCCGGGCCGGAACACGTCTTCGTCAGCCGCGGTCAGCGACGGGTCAGAGAACACGAGCACGGGCACACCGGGGAAGTGCAGCGCTGCGTACGCCCGCCCGAGTTCCTCTTGGTCGTGCACGCCCTCTTTCTTGCCGCGGTGGTCGTCAGAGATGCGCACGTAGATGGCGACGTAGCGCACGCTCGGTTCGCTGTCGTTGAAGAGCGGCAGCTCAGCCGCACTGGTGATGGCTGTCATCGGGGGTCCTGTCTCGTCAGTGTGTGTCACACGACGAGCATACTCCGATGAGTCCGAGTATCAACTACGTGCGACACGCTCGACGGCGGCACCCCCTCGCCGGATCGTGTCAGCAGCTCGAAGCTAGTCGAACCGGTCGGTGCGCTTCGCCGCGCCGAGATCTCGCAAGTCGGTGCCCTTGCGGCCACCTTTCATGAAGGCGTCGAACAGCTTGTCGAATTCCGACGTGATGTGAGCCACGGCGCTGTCCATCGCGCTGCGAAGCGTGTCCGCGTAGTCATCAAGTCCGGCTTTCACGGCAGCGTCGATGAGCGCTCGCACGTCGGTCGCGATCGCTTCGTCACGTTCGTGCCGCAGCTCGCGGATCACTCGACGAGCTTCCTTCAGCTCTGAGCGCACTTCGCTGAGCATCGTGCGCGCTTCGGTGGCTTGCGCCGACAGCTCGTCGATCAAGCTCGTCCAGTCGCGTTCGCTCATGACCCCTCCTGTCGCATGCGCTCAGCTTCGATCCGGAGCAGTGACTCGTCGAGCCGGTGGCCGAGCCGCGACGTCGAGCGCACGTTGAGCGCGGCGAGCATCGGCAGAACGACGAGCGCTGCCCAATTCCAGCGTGAGCCACCGGCGAAGAGCGCGAACACGTTCACGACCCAGGCGAACAACAACAAGCCGAGCACGATGCGCAACCAGCGTCGCGACCGGTGAGCGGTGGCGATCGTCGTTCGCTCCCACTCGTCGAGACGGCTCCGATCCATACGTGCTCCTGCCAGAATGGCTCATGCGAACACCGGGCCGGGACGTCTCAACGTTCTGGCTCGGCCTCGTGGTCGGTCTGACCGCAGCGAGCGTGTTCGTCGTGCTCGTGCTCGCCGCGGTTGTTGCTCGCTGTCACAGCAGCGTTGCCTCCGGTCAGACGAACGAATTCGTTCCAGCACTGCTCGCACCCGACCGTGCGCCGCACTGAGAACTTCAACGTCACGCCCGCTAGCGCTGTGCCCGTGGCGTCGACGACGTAGAACCGTTCGGTGCCGGGTCGTTCGCCGCAGCGATGACACAGCTCGTCGCTCATGACAGCCGCGCCATGCATCGTGCGCAGTACGGGCGGTCGTTCATGAGCTTCCAGTCGGGCGGCATGCGAGCAACGACGTCATCGTGTTCGTCAGGTTGCAGCAGCACCGCAGCCGCGGTCTGACAGCCAGCGCAGCGGATCGCCGACTGCAACTTCGTCGAGAACGTCGCGAGCACGCGCATCGTGCGGTCGATCTGCTCGAGCGCGATGCCCAGCAGGCGGGTCACGAAAAAGGACCACACGAGCATCACGAAGTACATCCAGCGCCACGGCACGGGCCAGCGCAGCAGCGTCGTGCACAGCAGGATCATGATCGTCGCCAGCGCGAGCGCTGCGTTCAGCGTGACTGGTCTCATCGGTTCGGTGGCTGGACACGGCCAGCGTCGATCCAGTCGGCGATGTCACTGCGGCGATAGCGCACCCGACCGCCGACGCGGACGTACGCAGGGCCGCGCTGCTGCTGTCGCCAGTTGCGTATCGCTCGCACGCTCGTCGCGAGCTGCTGCGCGACTTCGACCTCGTCGAGCAGATCGTCGGGGGTGCGCTCACGCTGTCGTGCGAGCACTTGCACGCCGTCAGCGTCGCCGTTGAGCACGGCCTCGAGCAGTTGCACGATGTTCTGTGCGATCGCATGGGCACTGACGTTCTCGCTGCGCTCGTGCGCGTCGTACCACGCCGTGACGGCGACCCGAAGCTCGTCGGCGGCGTCGAGCAAGGGCGACGCTGACACCGCCAGCGAGCAATACCGCGTGCCGTCGTCGGTCGTGAGCACGTGCGGGCACTGGTCGGTCACGACTCGTCAGCGTGCGCCTCGATCACGGCGATCCACGACGAGCTGCCGTTTCGCAGCCCGAGGCGCATCGTCCCGTCACGATCGCGCATCGACAGATAGACGGTCAGCTCAGCGTCGACGTGCGGCAGAGGCACGCCGTTCGTCGACAGCGACGTCGTCGGCTGCTCGACGGTCACGACAGCGACAGCGCGCTCTGGCTCCGCGACGTCGAGCTGCTCTTGCTTGGACTGCTTCGCGGCCTGCTTCGCAGCTCGAGCCGCGGCTTTCGCTTCGGCACGCTCCTTCGCTTCGTTGATCGCTCGAGCGAGAGATGCGTCCTTGCGGTTCTTCGCCGCTTCCATCGACTCGCGGTACGCGTCCATGATCTCGGGCGTGAGCTTGTGTGTCGTCGCATTCGTGCACCGCAACCGTTTGCCGAGACGCGGTCGCCCATCGGCTCCCGGTTCGGTCTTGTACGTCTCTTCGTCGAAGGTGAAGCCGAGCGCTTTGAGCTGCTTCGCCACTTGACCCGACAAGCTCCCGGACGCGCCAAGTAGGGCGGTCAGCTCGCTATGCGTATGCCAGTCGCCGTCGAGCCACCAGCGGCGCATCAAGCTCGACATGCCGTACAGCTCCGTCGACGGCACAGCGGGATCACGCTCTGCGGCGATCATCTCTTCAAGCGGCGTGGTGGTGTTGGGCATCAGCTCGCCCCTCGAGCACGCTTGCCGCTGCGACCCTTGAAGAGCGCTGCGTTCATCGACTCTTCGGTGTCGTGCACGGTGACCCTGTCGAGCACGGCTTCGCGGATCGCTTGCTGATCGACGCCGCCGCCGAGCTTGTACCCGTCGGGGTAGCTGTACGCGGCACGGTTGCGATAGCCGCGGGGCGACCAGTAGTCGCGACGCTCGACGTCGCAGCGCTGACAGATGAGCACTCGCACGATCTCACCACCCGCGTGGTAGAAGCCGAGGCGTTGCCACGAGTGCCGCAGATCTCGACACGTGAGGAACTTGTCGGGGTACGTCTCGTCGAGCTGTGCGACGTCGTCGTCGTGACGCGTCACAGCACGCAGATGCTTTCTTTGCACGCGGTAACCCTCCCGCTTTGTCGGTGTGACGTGGCGCAGATTAGTGCGTTCGATACGGATCGTGGGCGCCGTCTCACGCGTGCCCCTTGCCTGGGCCGTAGCGGCGCATCCACTCGTCGACGTCGTCGGCTGTCGTGCGCCACTGGTTGAGAAACAGCCAGCCGCGCAGCTCGCCTGAGCGCAACGCTCGACGCACCGTCTCGGCGTTGCAACGTGCTCGCAGCGCAGCTTCCTTGACGGTCAGATACACGGGGGCGGCGGCGGGATCGAGCGATGACATCGGCGGTACCTCGTTCACACGGCCCCAGCATGGCGGCGCGCGGCTCACCCCCTTTCGACGACGCATGCCGGGCTGAACGAATCACGGCCCCTCCAGTTCTCCAGCACCGGCCGGGGGGAGTTGTGCGTGTCCGGTCGGTGCGGTTCGGGAGGTTGTACCACAACAGTGCGGAGCGTGGTGGGGTTCCTACAGAAAAAACTTCCGGGGGGTCAGCTCTGCACGGATCTTCCACTGGATGCGACTGCGTACGACAGGGTGCGACTCGCGGTCGTACGCAGTGGAACTTGTAATTCAACGGTCCTGGTCAGAGCGCTGCGGGGGCCGTTGACGCGCCCGTCATCGAGGGCCATCGTGCGGGGCGTGAACGCCGATCGCACCGCCGCAGACGGCCCCGAGGTCTGGTACTACGGCCTCGACGAAGCTGCCCGCCGTCTGTGCGTCTCACGTCGCACAGTGCGCGAGATGATCGACTACGGGCAGCTCCCAGGCGTGCGTCTCGGCCGCACGATCGTCATCCCTCGAGCTGCGCTCGACGCGTTCCTCGAGGCGGCGAAGCAGGCAGCGTCGTGAGCTGGTCTGAGGTCGACCCGACGACGGGACGACCGGCGATCTTCGACGACCCGGTCGCAGCGGTCGAGACGGTTCGCGTGCTGCGCACGATCCAGAAGCGGCTGCGCACCGAGCGGGCACAGCAGGTCGACGACGAGCACGAGCAGGCGTCATGACGATCGTGCTCGACGAGACGATCTCGCTGTTCGTGCCTGGCCTCCCCCGCCCACAGGGGAGCATGCGCGGGTTCAAGATGGGCGACCGCGTGCGCATCGTGCATGCGAAGACCGAAGATCTCGCCGTCTGGCGCGGCGCTGTCACGCAAGCTGCTGTCGAGCACTGGGGCGACGTCGCGCCGCTCGACGAAGCGGTGTGGCTCTCGACGACGTTCTACCTGCCACGGCCGCGCTCTGCCCCCAGGGCACGGCTGTACCCCGATCGTCTGCCCGATATCGACAAGCTCGCTCGAGCTGTGCTCGACAGCTTGACCGGCGTCGTGTTCGTCGACGACGCACGTGTCGTCGATCTCGTCGTCAGCAAGCGCTACGCGACCGACCTGCCGCAAGGGGCGCGCATCATCGTCGGGCGGCTGACATGAACGCCCCTGCTCGAGCGATCACGAAGCGCGGGTTCGAGCCGCTGTGGCACTTCACGTGCGAGCACGGCGCCGCGGGCATCGGTCGACGCGGCACGTTGAAGCCGCACGCGGCGCCGCACATGCCCGAGCTGGGGGCGATCGTCTGGCTGACAGACAATTCGTCGCCGACGTCGCGCTACGACCTCGGGCTGACGTCTCGACTGCTGCGCTGTGATCGCATGGCGTACCGCTACCGGGTGTCCGCGCCTGACGCGATCCCGTGGGCGGGTGTGTCGCATCGACTGCCCGTGCAGCTCTGCGCTGATCTCGAGTCGCTCGCTGACCCATCGACGTGGTGGGTCTCATTCGTGCCGGTCCCGGCGTTACAGGCATGACTGCCATGACGTCGACGCACGGAGGTACCGCCGTCGCTGCACGACGGTGCAGCTCACAATCGAATCACCCAGGCGGCGCAGTGCACATTGCCCGACCTGGGACGTGTTCGCCGCGGTTGGTGAGCACAGCATGCCGGGACCGGCGCGGTGGGGGTGGCTCAATGACGAAGCTCTGCCCGATCTGCGGGGCGCTGTACGTCTACCGCCTCACGAAGCGCTCGCCGATCGAGCCGCGGCACTGCGGTGCGCTGCGTTGTCGAGCACTGCACGACTGGACAGACGATGACTGGGCGGGTGCTGCACGAATGGCTCGTGCTCGAGCACGTGTCGGCATCGAACTGTCGACGCTCGACGAGCACGCACACGAACGGAGCGAACGATGAGCGACGACCGCGAGCGTTATCACGGCGCGGGTCTAGGGACGGTGCACTGCCTCGACTGCGGTGGGCATCACGGCACGGGCCTCGAAGCGGTGCACTGCGACATCCGCGTGCACGGCGTCACGAAGACACGTGAACGGCTCGAGCGCTTTCTCGAGCCGCATCTCGTCGACTCGCTCATCCGTCGAGCACGCGCCACGACGCGGAAGACATGAGCGATGAGCGTGACGTACTACGTCGGCGACGCTCGCAGAGCGTTGAATCGACTCGACGACGACAGCGTCGCGTGCGTGGTGACTTCGCCGCCGTACTGGGGCCGTCGCTCGTATACCGACCTGCCCGACGAGATCGGGCGCGGCTCGCTCGACGACTATCTCGATGATCTCGTCGACGTGTTCGAGGTCGTGCAACGCAAGCTCTCGAGCGACGGGCTGTGCTGGCTCAACGTCGGCGACACGGCCGCGGGGTCGGGTGGCGCTGGCGGTGACTACAACGTTGGCGGTCGACACGCAGGCAAGCCGCGCTATCGGCAGGGCGACGCGGGCATCGTCGGGCATCAATGGTGCGACGTGCCTGGTCGGCTGTTGCATCGTCTGCAAGACGATCTGGGGTGGCTGTGTCGCTCCCAGATCGTCTGGGATAAGGGGCGCACACGTCCCGAAGATCTGGGGCACGTGCGTCGACCTGGCGAGCAGCACGAGATGATCTACATGCTCGCTCGCAGCGCGCACTACGTGTTCCATCACGAGCTGCTCGTCGGTCGCGGTGACGTCTGGACGTTCCCGCCGAATCGCGAGCGCAACGGCTCATCCGCGTCGTTCCCGACTGAGCTGCCTGAGCGGTGCATCAAGCTCTCGGCTCTCGGTCGGGTGCTCGATCCGTTCGCGGGGTCGGGTGCGACGCTCGTCGTCGCGCAGGGCTACGGGCGTGACTGTGTCGGCGTCGACATCGACGCGACGCAAGCTGACGCGGCACGTGACCGACTGGGCATGTTCCTCGATGTCGTCGAGCTGTCGAGCGTCGAGACATGAGCAGCTCTGTCGAGCGCTTTCTCGAGGCGGCTGTCGAGCGGGCGAAGCCGCCGATGGATCACTGGAATCGCTACTTGCTGCCTGGTCGGGACGGCAAGAAGGCGAAGGGGCGCACTCGAGTCACGACGATCGCGCAGTCGATCAGCGACAAGTTCCAGCTCAACGCGTGGCAGATCCGTATGACAGCGATCGGTCTCGCGCATCATCCCGACCTGCTCGCAGGGGTGGCGTCGCTCGCGACGGTCGACGTCGACAACAAGGCGCTCGACAAGATCTGCGCGGAAGCTCGAGAGCGTGCGGGTGCGAACGTCGGGGCGAACCTCGGCAACGCATTGCATCGCTTCACTGATCTCGTCGACAGCGGGCGTGACGTCATCATCCCGGCCCCGTGGGACGCAGACATCGCTGCGTACGTGAAAGCGATGAGCGACGCAGGCATCGTCATTCACCCTGAGTGGATCGAACGTGTCGTGCTGCTCGAAGAGCTGAACGTCGCAGGCACGTTTGATCGCATCGTCGAGCTGCCCGGCGTGGGCCTCGTCGTCGCAGATCTCAAGACAGGCAAGGACGTCTCGTACAAGCACGACGAGTTCGCTGTGCAGATGGCTCTCTACGCCCACGGCGACGCGCTGTGGCGAGCAGCGACCAACGATTACGAGCCGATGCCTGACGTGAGTCACGACGTCGGCATCGTCATGCACGCCCCGGTCGGTACGGGCACGTGCACGCTGTACGAGATCGACATCGCAGAAGGCTGGAAGACGGTCGAGCTATGCATGGCAGCTCGAGCGTGGCGCTCACGCAAAGATCTGGCGCGCCCCCTGTCGGCACGGGCCAACGCGCCAGAGGGCCAGGTCAGCGAGGTCGGATCGCAAGATCTGCGGGGACTCGACAGCGAGTGGATCATGCGGCGCTTCGCTGGCCTGGCCGACCACGAGCAAGCTCGACGTCTCGCCGCGCTCGGCTGGCCGAAGGGTGTGCCTGTCGACCCGCCGTGGTCGCCAGAGCAGGTCGAAGCGCTCGCGGACATGCTCGACGACATCGAAGGCGAAGTCGGTGCGCCGTTCGGTGCTGAGCAGCCGAGCGAAGCTGCGAAGCCGCACAAGCGCTTGCGTCAGCCTGACGTGACGCTGATCGAGCGTTGCCCTGACGTGGTGATCGACGATCGCTCAGAGGCAGTCAGCCGCGACGAGGTCGACGCGATGCGCGCTGTGCTCGCGATGCTGACGCCGCCGCAGCTCGCTCGCATCAGGCAATGGTCGACAGAGGCACGCCGCGAGGGGCGCACGATCGACATCGTCGACGGGCGACTGACAGAGCGCGGCTGGTCGATCTTGCGGGCGGCGTACGTCTGCGCGACGCGGCTCTGTCCGCAGCCGAGCGACGGCGCGACAGGCATCGACGAGACGCGTGTGCGCGCCGCGCTCGCGGTGGTGCTCGATCGAGAGTTCGCACAGTCGTGGTGGGTCGGCGCAGTGCTCGGCTCGCTCACACAGGACGAAGCGGTTGCGCTCTGCGGCATCGCAGACGCGTACGCGGCGGGCGACAGAGACGCGATCGACGCGGTTGACAACGCCGTCGTCGATCTCGACGCACCGTTCTAGCCATCCCGGCTGGACGTCACAGAAAGCAGGTGGTCGCATGAGCGACGTTCGAAAGTTCCTCGACGAGAACGCGTCGGGTGGGCACGAGAAGTTCAACTTCGACAAGGTCGGCGACGCGATCGCTGGCGAGATCGTGGGCGTCCCGAAGATGGTGAACACCCGCTTCGGCGAGTGTCTCGTGCTCGACGTCAAGCCTGACAACGGCGAGCCGCGCACAGTGTTCGTCGGTGACGGCCCGATGGCTCGAGCTGTCGCACAGGCTGTGCGCGACGCGGGCGCAGACGATCTCGCGCAGGGCGCACGGATCGGCATCCGGTTCGCGGAGACGCAGCCGTCGAAGACAGCGGGCTTCAACGACGCCAAGATCTACGACGTCGGGTATGAGCCGCCGCGCTCGAGCGTGTCGGTCGACTCGATCTTCGACCGCGCACGCGGGTCATGAGCGACGACCCGGCCGACGCGGGGGCCGCACCTGACGTGTTCGGCCTCGAGGTGCGTGTCGTCGAAGTGACACCTGAGCTGGCAGAGCAGTGGCTCGCTCGCAACCGCGGCAATCGTCGCCCGAAGCCGCCGAACGTCGCTCGTTACGCACGTGACATGCGCGACGGTCGCTGGTCGCTCACGGGGCAGCCATTGATCTTCGACAGCACGGGCGCGCTGCGCAACGGTCAGAACCGACTGCTCGCATGCATCCAGGCTGACAAGGCGTTCGACTCGCTCGTCGTCAGCGGTGTCGCCCCGTCGAGCTTTCTCAACATGGACACCGGCCCGGCGCGCACGTACGGCGACATGATCACGATCGCGAGCGAGGGAGAGTCAGCGAACGCCCACGCGCTCGGTGCGCTCGCCGCGATGGTGTTCAGATGGGAGAAGAAGCTGACGATCATCGGCGGTGGGCAGACGGTCAACCCGACTTCGGGCGAAGTGCTCGACGTCGTCGCTCGTCACCCGTTGCTGCCGATGTCGATCGCTCCCGCCGTGCAAGCGTCGAAGGTCGCAGAGCTGCGGCCGCCGCGGATCGGTGCGTACTGCCACTATCGCTTCGCGTTGATCGACCGTGATCTTGCTGACGAGTTCTTCGTGCGCATCTCGAACGTCGAGTTCGGGCTTGCTGACGAAGCGCTGCGGGTGCTGTATCTGACGCTGCGCCGCATGGGAGAGCGTGAGCGCTCGCATCGTGACGCATACAAGGTGCTGCACTACGTCATCAAGACGTGGCGTGTCTGGCGCGGCCTCGACGAGCCGGTGAGCAAGTTGCAGGTCAGCAACCGTCTGCCCGAGATCGAGTGACGTCGATGACTGACCCGGTTTCTGACCCGTCAGCAGCGCTCGACTACGCGCTCGCGTACGCCCGGCGCGGCTGGCGGGTCGTGCCGGTCCCGCCGAAGGCGAAGCATCCGTCGATCACCGCGTGGCAGACCGAAGGGTCGACAGACGTCGAGCGCATCAAGCACTGGTGGGGTGCGTCGAGCGACTTCGGCATCGGCATCGTCACGGGCGCAGAGTCGGGACTCGTCGTGCTGGATGTCGACGAGCACGGACACGTCCGCGGCAGTGACACGCTCGCTGATCTCGAGGCGACGTACGAGCGACTCCCCGACACGCTCGAGGTACTCACAGGCGGCGGCGGTCGACATCTCTACTTCGCGCATCCTGGCCACGAGGTGCGCAACGACGCAGGTCGACGTCTCGGCCCTGGTCTGGACGTCCGCGGTGACGGTGGGCAAGTGATCGCCCCGCCGTCGATGCACGCGTCGGGGCAGCGCTACGAGTTCGAGCTGTCGTCAGGCTGGCCGGATCGCGTGCTGGTTGCGCCCCTGCCGGGCTGGCTCGACGAGCTGCTCTCGTCGTCGCAGGCACCCGCCCCGACACGGGAGGTCGCAAGCAACGCGGCTACCGGCCCGGTGATCGCTGGTCCGCGGACACGAGCTGGTACGAGCTGCTGACAGACGACGGCGCGACGTTCATGGGTGAGCGTGTCGATCACGTCGACGGCTCGACGTACCAGCTCTGGTCGCGGCCAGCACTGCCGGGTGAGCAGTTCTCGCCGCACACGAGCGGCACGGTCAACTACCGCGACTCGAACGTGCTCAAGGTGTTCTCTTCGCAGTGGATGCGCGTCAACGCGCTTGGTGAGATCGTCTGGCAGCTCGACGAGGGCGCGACGTACACGAAGTTCGGGTACTACGCGGCGACACGTCACAGCGGTGATCACCGCGCGGCGTCCGCGGCGCTCGAGGCGATGGGCTACGAAGCGCTCGAGAACCCGGACGATCGGGCAGCGAACTTGATCAGCAGCGCTCGTGACGACATCGACGAGCAGCTCGAGGACGAAGACTGGCCGGACACGATCCCGCTCGATCTGGGCAACATGCCGAGCTTTCCGCTCGACGCGCTGCCTGACGTGGTCGCAGCTCGAGCGCTCGAGGTCGCAGACGAGCTGAGCGTGCCTGTCGACATGCCTGCGATGTTCGGGCTGGGCGCGCTCGCGACGCTGTGTCAGGGGCACGTGCGCTTGCAGGTCAGCGGCTCGTGGCGTGAGCACGTGAACCTCTATCTCGTGGTGGGTGCCCCGTCGGGGATCGGGAAGTCGCCTGCTCTGCGGTCGATGTTCGCGCCGGTGCATCAGCTCGAGGCGCTCGTGCAGACAGAGCAGGCGAGCGTCGTCGCCGCGAACCGCGATCGGATCGACGTGCTCGAGGCGCAGCTCAAGCGGGCGAAGAGCGCTGCTGAGCCGGACTTCGAACAGATCAATGCGCTGTCAGCGAAGCTGCTGCTCGCTCGGCAGGAGCGCTCGTCGCCGACACGGCTCAGCGTCGGCGACATCACGCCGGAGCAGCTCGCAGTCACGATGGCCGCGAACGACGGCAGGATCAGCGTCGTCAGCTCTGAGGGTGGCCCGTTCGCGATCACGCTCGGGCGCTACAGCTCGAACCCGGCGCTCGAGATCTACTTGCAGGGCTTCACGGGCGACCGCGTCGACGTGCAGCGCATCTCGCGTGACGACGTGTTCATCGCTGAGGCGGTGCTCTCGATGGTGCTCGCTGTGCAACCGAAGGTGCTGCACGAGCTGGGCAGCGACTCGGCGCTCGTGCAACGCGGCTTCACGGCGCGGTTCGCGTACTCGATGCTCGGTGTGCAGGCGGGCGTCGTGCCGTTGCGCTGGGCAGAAGGCGAGCCGAGCGACGTCGAGCTGAGCTACGTCGAGCAGCTCGTCGCGCTCGGTCGTTGGCTGCGACGGTCGTTGACGCCGCGACCGCTGCCGCTCAGCCGTGAGGCGTTCGAGCGCATCAACGACTGGCGCATGGTCACGTTGCAGAGAGCTGCGCAGAACGAACGTGAGCTACTCGACGTGCTCATGCCGAAGCTGTTGCTGAGCGTGCTGCGCAGCGCGGCGTTGATCGGTCTGACACGCCGCATCGGGGACTGCGACAGCATCGGCTTCGACGACGCGTGCGACGCGGTCAAGCTCGGTGACTACTGGGTCGCTCACGGCCTCGCGGCGGCGCATCTCTGGACGCGCAGCGCTGTGCACGACGACGCGATCGCGATCATGACGTGGGCACGGCGCAACGACCGCGATGAGATCACGAAGCGCGATCTCTACACGTCGCTGCGGGCACGCTTCCCGCGTGTCGACGACATCGACGAGCCGCTCGCGCTGCTGATCGAACGCGGCTGGGTGCGCGAGCTCGTGCCGAACAAACCGAACAAACCGGCGAGGGGTCGACCGCCCGCGCCGCGTTTTGCGATTAATCCCGTCGCTCGACGTGTCGGCAGCGGAATTGAGTTGGCAGAAGTGTTTGTTCCCTTGAGGAATCTTGAGAGGTCTCTTTCTCTCTCTCTGTCCTTTCCTCCCCCACAGAGGGAGCGACAATCAAACGATCAAGTCGACGTCGAGCACGCTGCGGAATCAATCGCGGATATCGACGACGAACGCATGCGCATCGTCGACGAGATCATGGGTCTTCGCCCTCCGACCGATGAGGACGACGAGTCATGAGCGGGCGTCGACCGCGCGACGACCGCGAGACGATCGAGCTGGTGAAGATCACGCTGCGTTCGCTGCTGCGGGCCGCTCGTGGCCTCGACGAGCGGCTCGAGATGATGCGCAACGGTCTGGCGGGGCAGCCACGCGCCGCGCACTACGACGGCGACGTCATCACGGGCGGGCGCAACGTCACGTGGTGTTGGCTGCACGAGCGCGACGTGTACTCGTGTCACGCGGCGCGGCTGCTCTGCGCGGGCGAGTCGATCACGGTCGCTGACCCGACAGGCGAAGCTGCGGTGAACGGTGATCGGGTGGCACGCGATCGACGCGAGATCGACAAGCACGTAGCTGCGCTCGACGCTCACGCACAAGCGCTCGACGCCCTGCTCTCGGCTTACACAGCTCGAGCAGCGACGAGCGACGAGCGACGAGCAGCAGCCGCGGACGGTCAGCCTGGCTGTCAGAGCTGCGCTCGCACGAAGGGCATCAACGATCAGCCGCGGTACGAGCCGCTCAAGGTGCGGTCGTCACGCGTCAAGGGCAAGCTCGGCAGCCCGATGGCGCTCTGCGGCTGGTGCTACACGTTCGTGCTGCGGGTCAACAGGCTGCCGTCGACAGCCGAGCTGGACGCCCACCACCAGGGCAGACGCGTGCGTCAGACACCCGGCCTCGGGGTATGACACCGGGGGGTCGCCCACCCGTAGTGAGAAATTCCCGGGCTGAGCTGGGACGACAGCTTGCCAGCAGGCCGCGGATTAGTTACGTTGCGCTGTGTTCGCACCGCCAGCCTGAGCGGGCGGACGGGGTGCACCCGGCGACTAACCCTCCCGCAGTCGTGCACCGTGCGAGTGCTCCCTCTTCGTCGAGCAGTCGACCCCAGCGATCTGTTTCCGAAGAGGGCGCGCTCGCACACACTCGCAAGCACACGTGCCGACCCAGCGTCGCGAGCGACGAGGGCACAGCAGGTGCAGCCCGCGCTGGCAGTACCAGCACCATGCTCGAGTCACCCGGTGATGCTGCCTCACGACACGACGACGATGCCTCGACGACCACCCAGTGCGTGCACCCAGCCTGGCTGGCCACGCTGCCCCAACCCAGCGAGCGACCACGGTCGCTGCGACGAGCACGCTCGACCAGCCTGGTCGGGCAGCACACGCGCACGACACGTCAAGACGGGTTCGTCAGCTCGACGACGACGTGTCATGCGACGCGACGGCTGGCGTTGCGTCACGTGCGGTGCACCTGCTGACGAAGTCGATCACGTGATCAACCTCGCTCGAGGCGGCGAAGACACGATCGAGAACATGCAAGCTCTATGTCACGCGTGTCATCGCACGAAGACGACACGCGAAGCGCTCAACGCACGACGACAGCGTCGAGCGCCAGAGCGCTGACGAGATCGAGCGGCGCTCAATCCGTGGGCATCACCACGAGCGTTCTCGACGAGCACGAGGCGCGGGCCGTTCCCGCGCGAACCGACCCACCTGCCGGTACCAACTGCCGCGGTCCGCGTCTCACGCTCGCCCCCGACCCATCGACTCGACGACGCGGCACCCCACGGGGAGGGGCGCGCCGATCGCGCGAGCTGAGTCGACGAGAACCGATCTGCTGAGCAAGCACATGCCGCGACGCGTACACGTGTTCCCGCGCGACGAGATCGTGCACTGCCCCGCACCCGAACCAGAACGTCACCAGACAGCTCAGGATCGCCCAGGAGGCGCCCGTGCCCACTCGCAAGCCCCGCACTGCACCCGCCAGCACAGCGAGCGCCACGTGCCCCCGCGTCGACGACAACCACGTCGAGTGTGGTCAGCCTCTCGCGAACGTGCGTGAGCGACCGCTCGGCTGCTGCCTGCCCACGTGGGTCACGATCGGCGAGTGTCCGATGCACGGCATCGTGCCCGCGTCGCCAGAGCTGATCAGCGCGTGAGCGCAGCGCAGCTCGCGCCGCGCACGAACCGTGATCGCTCCGTCGTCGACGCTGACGAGCTGACCCCGATCGACTGGCACGACGGCGTCGCGTACAAGCGCGACGACCTGTTCATGCCCTACGCAGATCTCGACCTGTCCGGCGGCAAAGTCCGCCAGATGATCCGCCTCGTCGAGACGCACGAGCAGACGATCCGCGACGAGTACGACGCGACGTTGCTGAGCGCGACCGGCGTCGACAGCCCGCAAGGTCTGATCGTCGCTCGAGTCGCTGCTGCCTATGCGATGTCGTGCGTCCTGTTCGTCGCGACACGCAGCTACAGCAGCGCGATCACCCGCTATCGCATGCTGCGTCGAGCTGCCTGCCTCGGGGCCACGATCGACACTGCTGCCCCGCTCGGGTACGAACCCGTGCTCGCTCGACGTCTCGACGAGTACCGCGCCGAGCACGGTGGCTACCCCATCCGCTTCGGCATCGCGGCCGACACCGACAGCGCAGCGCTGCTCGACACCACCGCGGCGCAAGCAGCGAACATCCCCGACGACGTGACGACAGTTGTCGTGCCAGTCGGGGCCGGGATCACCGCGGCAGGCATCCTGGCCGGGGTCCGCGATCACTGCCCGCACGTGACACGCGTCGTGCTCGTGCAGGTATGCGGCTACGACCGACGCGAGACGATTGAGCGTCTCGCCCCGAACTGCCCGTACGAGTGGCACGCCGAGACGCGCTGGCAGTACCACCACCAGCTCCGACGCCGCGTCGACGAGCTGACGTTCGATCCGATCTACGAAGCGAAAGCGCACGCGTACATGACCGATCGTCTCGACGACCTGCCGCGCGGACGCACCCTGTTCTGGTGCATCGGCAATTCGGCGCACGTCCGATGAGCCTCGCCGAGCAGAACTACGAGATGGTCGCCATCAACGCGCTGCGACCGCACCCTGACAACCCCCGCAAAGGCGACGTCGCGGTCATCCACGAGTCGATCAACGCGAACGGCTTCTACGGCGCAGTCATCGTGCAGTCGAGCACGCACCGCATCATCGCCGGAGAGCATCGCTGGCTCGCCGCGCAAGACGCGGGCATGACACACGTGCCCGCGATCGTGCTCGACGTCGACGACGAGACAGCTCGACGCATCCTGCTCGCTGACAATCGTGCGAACGATCTCGCGACGTACGACACGAGCGCTCTCGCCGAGCTGCTGACAGACATCGTCGACCTGACCGGCACCGGGTTCACCGACGCGGATCTCGCCGCGCTCGTGCCACCCGACCTCGACGGCGACGCACTGCTCGACGACGACAGCGAACCACCCCCGACCGGGTCGACTCCCCGACCAGGCGACATCTACTCGAGCGATCGCGTCTCCGACGAAGCGTTCAGCTACTTCCGCAAGAGCGGCTTCCCGTACCGCAACGTCCCCGTGTACGAGTCGATGCTCGCCATCAACGCGCTAGCGCACACTGACGACGCTGCGCTCGAGCGCACGAGTCGAGCGTGCACCGTCGCTGACTCGTACTGCCATCACCGCTGGGACGTGCACGCGGATTCGAAGCCGTCGCCGCTCGAGACGTTCAACCGTGACGATCGTCTGCGCGGCGCGATCGAGATGGCTCACCAGAACGGCGCGCTCAGCAACCGCTACTCGATCCTCGGCATTCTCGGCCTCTACCGCGGCACGCAGACAGCACGGAACTTCCGACCGGGCTTCGCGCTCAAGTACATGCGCAAGTTCTGCCCCGACGACGGCACGATCCTCGACACGTCGATGGGCTTCGGCGGTCGACTCGTCGGTTTCTTCGCCTCGAGCGCTGCGCACTACGTCGGTATCGACCCCGCGGTCGACACGTATCACTCGAATCGACGACTCGTCGACGAGCTGTGCCCACCCGACAAGACATGCGAGCTGCACAACGTGCCCGCGGAAGACTTCGACGTTGACCCGATCCGCGGACGCTGCGACTTCGCGCTGACGTCACCGCCGTACTTCGACCGCGAGCGCTACAGCAACGAAGACACGCAGAGCTGGAAGCGCTACAGCACGCTCGAGCGCTGGGTCGACAACTTCCTCGTGCCGACGTGTCAGCTACAGCACGACGCCCTACGACCCGGCGCGCACTCAGTGATCGTCATCAACGACGTCAAGCCGCGCGACGGCTCGCCAGCGCTGCCGCTCACTGATCTGACGATCTCTGCTGCGACGAGCGTCGGCTTCGAACACATCTCGAGCGACGGCTACGCGATCAAGCAGCACTTCCACCCCGACGCGGACAAGTTGCCCGACGTCGAGCCGACGCTGATCTTCCGCAAGCGCGAGGTGTCGTCATGAAAGGTCCGTCGCCCGAACCGCGTGCGCTCAAGCTGCTCAAAGGGACACGCAAAGACCGCATCAACGACAGCGAGCCGCTGCCGCGCAGTGTTCTGCCTGTCTGCCCTGACGACGTCGCACCCGAAGTGCGCGAAGTCTGGGACTACACCCTCGCTGAGCTTGTCGCGATGCGCACTGCCGCGGCTGCTGACCGCGACGCGCTGTTGTGCTACTGCCACGCTGTCGTCACGCATCGCAAAGCGTGTCGACTGCTCAAGTCGAGCGACGTGCTCATGAAGGGCCGCTACGACGCGGTCGTGCGCAACCCGGCTGTAGCGATCCAGCGTGACGCCGCGTTCGCGATCAGGCAGTTCGCTCAAGAGTTCGGGTTGACCCCGAGCGCTCGCACGCGCATCGAAGTCGATCAGGACGCGACGAGCGCAGTGATCGGCAACCCGTTCAGTGGCACTGGAAGCTGACCAGCTCAAGCTGTCACCCGAAGTCGCGTGGTATCTCGACGATCGCGGCATCGCGCTACCGACGTGCCCGCCGCTGATCAAGACTCCCGAACCGAGCGGGCTGCCCGACGCGCAGTTCGATCCCGACCGCGTCGACCGCGTGCTGAACGTGTTCAAGATGCTGCGCCACACTCAAGGCGACTGGGCAGGTCGACCGCTCACGCCTGACCCGTGGCAGATCGCGTACATCATCGCCCCGACGTACGGGTGGGTACGTCAAGTCGAAGGTCGCACGCTGCGCATCGTGCGCACGCAGTACGTCGAAGTGCCTCGCAAGAATGGCAAGACGACGATGGCAGGCGGGCAAGCGACGTACCTCACTGCCGCGGACGGCGAAGCAGCCGCGCAGGTGTACGCAGTCGCAGCCGCGAAAGATCAGGCCCGCTACTGCTTCGACCCAGTGAAAGCGCTCGCGGAGAAGTCACCCGCACTGGCGGCGTACTCGAAAGTCACACGCGATCGCATCGTGCACGTGCCGACCTCGAGCTACTTCACCGTCGTCAGCTCGGTCGCCGATCTGCTGCACGGCGCCAACATCTACGCAGCAGTCATCGACGAGCTGCACGTGCACAAGACACGAGCGCTCGTCGAAGCCGTCGAGACAGGCACCGGGGCACGCTCGCAACCGTTGATTCTGATCATCACCACCGCCGATGACGGTCGACAAGCGACCGTGTACGCGGAGAAGCGCGACTACGTCGAGCGTGTCGCACGCGGCTCGATCATCGACCCGACGTTCTACGGCGTCGTCTGGGCCGCGCACGACGACGACGACCCGTTCAGCGAAGAGACATGGGAGCGAGCGAACCCCGGCTACGGCATCTCGCCGACTCGAGCGTTCATGTCAGCGACAGCAGCGAAAGCACGACAGTCGCCAGCGACGCTCGCGAGCTTCAAGCGATTGCATCTCGGCATCCGCACTCGACAAGAGAGCCGCTGGATCGACATGCCCGCATGGGACGCGAACGCGAGCATCGTCAACGCGACGTCACTGCACGGCAAGCGCTGCTTCGGCGGACTCGATCTCGCGTCGACATCCGATCTGTGCGCTGTCGCGTACGTGTTCCCCGACAGCAACGGCGCTCACGACGTGCTCTGGCGTCACTGGCTGCCCGAAGAGTCACTACGCACGCTCGACGAGCGCACAGCAGGCCAGGCGAACGTCTGGGCACGACAGGGCTTGATCGAGCTGACACCCGGCAACGTCACCGACTACGGCTACATACGACGAGCGATCGCCGCGGATCACGAGCACTACGACATCGCCGAGATCGCGTACGACCCGTGGAACGCATCGCAGCTCGTGAACGACCTGCAATCTGACGGGGTCAACCTCGTCACCCACCGACAGGGCTACGCGTCGATGTCGTCGCCGACGAAAGAGCTGCTGCGACTCGTGCTCGAGGGCACCGCGCAGCGACCGCGGCTGCGACACGGCGGCAACCAGCTCATGCGCTGGCAGATCGACAACTTCGCCGTCGAGATGGACGCGGCAGGCAACGTCAAGCCTTCGAAGCGACATGCAGGCGACAAGATCGACGGCGTCGTCGCCCTGATCATGGCGCTCGATCGAGCAGCTCGACGCACGCCGAAGTTGCGCAGCGCGTACGAGAACCGCGGCGTGACCGTCGCGTAGAGACGAGTCGCTCATGTTCGCTTACCGCCGCTCGCTCGTGCGCCGTCGAGTGATCGTCAATCTCGACAGCGGCACAACGTTCTCAGGCATCGCATGGGCGCAACGTGGGCCGCTGCTTGTGCTGCGCAACGTCGAGACGAGCAACGCCGGTCGCTCAGTGCCGGTCGATGGTGAGGTGATCGTGGAACGACGACGCATCGACTACATCCAAGTGCTGACCGACCCGACTGGTCGGGGCGTCTGACGTGGCGATCGTCGCGTCAGGTGGTCGACTCGTCGATCTCGGTTACGAAGAGACTGTCCCGCAGAGCTACGGCTACAGCCCGCTCATGCTGCAACGCAGCTATGAGCTGATCTGGCGCACGCAACCAGCAGTGCGCACTGTCTGTACGTTCCTCGCTCGCAACATCGCACAGCTAGGTCTGCACGTGTTCAGACGTGTCAGCGATGTCGAGCGTCTGCGCGTCACCGACCACCCGTTCGCTGACACGATCTCGCACCCGAACGACGACGCGACGACGTACGAGCTGATCGACTCGCTCGTGAACGACCTCGCCATCTACGACAACGCGTACTGGGTCAAGGTGCGCCCGGCCAACGAACCACAGCGCATCGGCCTCGTGCGCATCCCACCGTGGCGAGTCGAAGTGCGCTCGAGCAACTGGCTCACCCCCGAGAGCTACCGCGTGCACGGCACACAGGGTTACAGCGACATTGCCGCCGCGGACGTCGTGCACTTCCGCGGCTACAACCCTGTCGATCCGCGGGTCGGCGTCTCACCGATCGAGAGCTTGCGACAGCTACTCGCCGAAGATCTCGCCGCGACGAAGTACCGCGCTCGACTCTGGCAGCACGAAGCACGCATCTCCGGCGTGATCGAGCGACCGCCCGACGTCGACTGGTCGGACGCAGCACGCGAGCGCTTCCGCGACGAGTGGCGCTCCCTCTACAGCGCGAACGGCAGCGACGTCGGCGGCACACCGATCCTCGAAGACGGCATGACGTACAAGCCCTTTGGCTACAGCGCAGAGCAGTCGCAGTACGTCGAAGCACGCAAGCTCGCACGTGAAGAGGTCGCCGCGGCGTACCACATCCCGCCACCGATGGTCGGCATCCTCGAGCACGCGACGTTCTCCAACATCACCGAGCAGCACAAGAATCTCTACCAAGACACGCTCGGCCCCTGGCTCGCGCAGATCACGCAACGCATCGACCTGCGCTTGCTGCCCGACTACCCCGACAGCGACGGCCTCTACAGCGAGTTCAACCTGGCGGAGAAGCTGCGCGGCAGCTTCGAAGAGCAGACACGCTCAATGCAGGTCGCAGTCGGCGCGCCGATGATGACGCGCAACGAAGGCCGCGCACGGCTCAACCTGCCCCCAATAGACGGCGGCGACGAGCTAGTAGTGCCGCTCAACGTCGTAACGACGTCAGACACCGTCGCGCCGCAACCTGACGTGCTCGACCAGCCAGCCGCAGCAGCACGAGCACTCCCAGTCGCGAAAGCCGCTGGGATCGACCGTGTCGACGAACCAGACGTGCCTGACGATCCCCCAGCGCCGCGCGCACAGCGCTTCGCTGACCCGTTCGCCCGCATCGCCGCGCAAGTCTTCGCTCAGCAAGCAGAAGCAGTCGTGCCGCGGCTCACGATCAAGCGCAAAGCGCTCATCGACGACGTGTTCGACCGAGAGCGCTGGAACAGCGAGCTTGCGACGCTGCTCTTCGCAGTCAACGTCGACGCAGGACTCGCAGCAGCTCGACGCACGATCGCCGACCTCGGCGGCAAGCCCGCTGACTTCCGCAAGGAGACGATCCTCGCGTGGCTCGCCGCGAACGCAGACGGCGTCGCCGCGTCAGTGAACGACACGACAGTCGAGCAGCTCGACGCCGCGCTGCTCAGCGACGACCCGCTCGCCGCGGTGCGCTCGACATTCGACAACGCGGTCAACGCTCGAGCACCGAAGTTCGGTGTCACCCAAGCCACCGCGATCGGCGGGTTCGGCAGTCTCGAGGGCGCACGCTTCGCTCGAGCGACTCACAAGGTCTGGAACGTGCGCACTCGCAAGCCGCGGCCATCGCATGCCGCGCTGCACGGTCGCAGCGTTCTGCTCGAGGACAAGTTCTCGAACGGCTGTCGCTGGCCTGGCGATTCGATGGCAGCGCCTGACGAGCGCGGCAACTGCACGTGCGAGCTGACCTACACCGGGGGTGCCCAGTGAACAAGCTCTACAAGGCTCGTCCCGCGAGCTTCAAGGCACTCGACGACAACGACGTCGGCGTGTTCGATGCGCTCGTCGCTGTCTTCGACAACGTCGACTTCGGCGGCGATCGCATCGTGAAGGGCGCGTTCACAGACACGCTCGACGAGTGGGCCGCGTCTGGTGACCCGATCCCCGTGCTCTGGTCACATCGCAGCGAAGATCCTGACTACCACATCGGCGCCGTGCTTGAGGCGCACGAGAGCGACGACGGGCTACTCGTGCGCGGTCAGCTCGATCTCGAGGCACCGAAAGCCGCGCAGGTCTGGCGGCTGCTCAAGGGGCGCCGCGTCACCCAGTTCTCTTTCGCTTACGACGTGCTCGACGGCTCGTTCGTCAGCGAAGGCGACGAAGACATCTACGAGCTGCGCAAGCTCAAGCTCTTCGAGGTCGGGCCGACGCTCGTCGGCATGAACCCATCGACCGAGCTGCTCGGCACGAAGAATCTCGACGTGATCATGCGTCGAGCGCACACACACCCAGACACCATCGGCGCACGACACGTCGACCTGCTGCGCGGCCACCGCAAAGCGATCGACGAAGCACTTGCGCTGATCGACCTCAGCAACGCATCGGCCACCCCAGGTCCGGCGAACGCGGCGGCCACCGCGGACGTGCCCAGCCTGGCTCCGTCAGACGTAGTGCTCTCGGTCGAAGCTCGCCTATCGGCCTAGCGCCGTAGCGGGATTCCCCAACCGAAGCGCGTGCAACGCCTTCGGGCGGTCGCGCGCGCCTGCGTTCACGGAGGCAGACCAATGACGAAGCTCGACGAGCTGCGCGCCGAACGGCAAGCGCTGCTCAAGCACGCGAAGGACGTCGCAGACCGCGCCGTCACCGAAGAGCGTGAGTTCACCGACGACGAGCGCGACGACGTCATGTCGCACATGAAGCAAGCGAAGAATCTCGAGCCGCAGATCACCAAGCTCGAGGGCGACGCTGACATCCGCAGCCAGATCAACGACCTGGCTGACGTCGGCGCAGACGAGACGCCGAGTGACGACACGATCGTGCGAGACACGACGAAGACCCGCCGCGGCGGACAGCGTCGAGCAGCGTCGCTCGGCGAGCAGTACGTCGACTCCGCGGAGTACAAGTCGTTCCTCGCAGGGTTCCCCGAAGGGCGCGTGTCGGAGAAGGCCCGCGTGCAGTCGCTCCCGTTCAACGTCAAGACGTTGATCACGGGCGCTGCCCCGACGTCGGGCGGCGCGTTCGTGCTCAACGATCAGACGGGCATCTACGACACGCTCGATCGAGTCCCGCTCACGGTGCGCTCGCTGATCTCTGTGCGTCAGACGACGAGCGACACAGTCGAGTACGTGCGCATGACGAGCCGCGTCAACGCGGCTGCGCCTGTGCCCGAGGCGACCGCGACGACAGGTACGAGCGGCATCAAGCCCGAGGGCGGCTTCGCGTTCGAGCGGGTCACCAGCCCCGTGACGACGATCGCTGAGTGGGTCGCCGCGACTCGACGTGCACTGTCGGACGCCGCGCAGTTGCGCGGCATCATCGACCAAGAGCTGCGCGCCGATCTCGCCGACGAGGAAGAGAACCAGATCGTCAACGGCGACGGCGTCGGCGAGAACCTGCTTGGGCTGCTCAACACGCCAGGCGTGCAGACCCAGGCATGGGACACCGACGCGTTCGTCACGACTCGTCGTGCTCGCTCCAAGGTGCGCATCGGCGGTCGAGCGACCCCGACC
>Ga0190275_10000864_pt1 | contig 24074 bp, 50 predicted proteins | sample Popmic550T_FD_133745 | JGI IMG/M metagenome (GOLD analysis project Ga0190275, IMG submission 133745) | Populus adjacent soil microbial communities from riparian zone of Yellowstone River, Montana, USA - 550 T | ecosystem: Environmental > Terrestrial > Soil > Riparian zone > Trees stand | place...
CCGCGCCTCGCCATGCCGGACCGCACCAAGCCATGCCGAACCATGACCCGCCTTGCCTCGCCCCGCCTTGGCAGCTCCGATCCTACTGACGTTTACGCACGCCGGCGTCAGCTGGACATCTCTGGGGGTCTCGCAGTTGATGGGAGAGTGTGCTAGGCTTACGTCAGTAAGCCACAACGACGTAAGGACAGCACGATGCACTACGACATCGGTGACACGGTCACCTACCAGCCCTTCGGCGGCGGCGGCGAGCGCACGGTGCTCGTGACCGAGAAGGCCGACATCAAGGACGGTCGCCCCGGTTTCGGCGGCACCATGAGCAACGGCCAGCCTGAGGTCTGGGGCTACGACGACCAGATCACCAGTGTGGTGACGAAGCGATGACCACCCTGTCTCCGGCGCGGGTCGCGCACGTCACGGCACTGGGCGAGAAGGTGCTGACCGCGGTCGGCAGGGCCGCGTGCAGCGGCGGCTACGGCACCACCGATCCGTTCTGGGTCGGGCACTACGCCCTCGGCTACGGCGACATCAACGAGGACGGGGAGATGTCCTGATGAGCGCCGCGGCCAACCGCGACAACGCGATCGCTGCCCTACGGGCTGAGGAGAACTGGCTGGCCGAGCACGGCGGCACGCTGGAGGCGTATGTCGCCAACTACGGCTCCGCGAAGGACCCGGTGCACTACGGCAACGGTGGCGAGGCGATCTTCGAGGCCGACCTCACCGCGGTGCACAAGGCCGAGGAGCGCGCTGTCGAGGCGATCCTCAAGGCCGGAGGGCTGTCCTGATGGGCCAGAAGTGGTGGCCGGTCACACCCGGCGTCTCCGCGTCCGGGCACGTGACCAGTTCCGGGTACTGGCACCCTGGTGCCGGGCACACCTGCACCCGGTGTCGCTAGCACAGGAGACTAGGGTGCGCCGCATGTACACCCTGATCGCCTCTCTCAAGCGCCGCGCCGCCCAGTTCATCACTGGGCGGCGTTGCTGTTCGAGCAGCTCCGGCGGGCAGCCGGCAGTGACGTTTACGCAGAGCTGCCCGCGCTGCCAGGCCGCGCACCCCTCGAACTTCCCTCGGCTGTCGAGGTGATGTGGTAGGCTGACGCAGTCATCCGACAACGCAACATCCAACGACACAACGACGAAAGAGACACCGCATGAAGAAGTTCTTCCTCGCCCTGATGGCGAGTTTCCTGATGGCTGGGACGGTGGCGATGATCGCCCCGGCTGCCCCGGCCAGCGCTGCTGGACCCGACCGGCGCGCGTGCGTCACACGGGCCGAGTACCGCATGGTCCACTTCGGCCAGACCACCACGCAGGTGGCCCGCATCCTCGACGGCTGGGGCTACCTGGTCGACTGGAACGACTCCGGCTACTACGAGGGTGGGTGGGTCAACGACGGCTACTGGACCTCCTCCTACGACGGCTGGGACTGGTACGACGAGTGGGTCGACCTGTCCTACTACGACGAGTACTGGGTCCCCGAGATCGACACCGTGCGCTCCTATCCCAAGTGCTCCGGCTTCGGGCGTGGTCGCGTCGGCATCAACTTCGACAACTACACCCACGCCCGCTCCGGCATGCGCGTCTACACCAAGGTCGCCAGCAACCCGAGGCAGTTGATCGACCTCTACTCATGGTCCTCGATGCGCGCCACGGCACGCAGCGTGGTACCCGAGGCTGACGACAGCACGCACAAGGTGATCCCGCAGAGCGAGGGCCGCGCACCCAAGCCCGACTTCGCCCCGCTGACGCCGGACCCGCACCCCAGCAAGTAGCACCACCCGAGAAGGCCCGCATCCCGAGAGGGGTGCGGGCCTTCGTCATCCTCGACCTGGTGGCCGGCCACTGACGTTTACGCAGCTCGCCTGGCGCCTGGCAGCCTGGCGGCCTGGTGCTCGAACCTGGCGGGACGCTGTGGTAGGCTTACGCCAGTAAGCACCAACGACGTAACGACGACAAGGACGAACGACATGACCTTCACCATCACCCGCCCCGACTGGGTCTCCGACTGGCTGGTCGCCGATCGCGGCGAGCACGCCGGGTTCTGCATGTTCACCCGTGAGGGCAACGACGCGGTGGCCGAGATGCTGCTGACCACCTTCGCCGCCACCGAGAAGGTCGGCCTGCCACGTGATGTTGTCATCACGATGGTCAAGATCGGCGTCCATGAGGTGGCCCATGCGCACCCCGAGATCTACGACACCGAGGTGCGTGGCGCGATCCTGGACGTGCTGGACGCCTTCCTCGACAGCCGCGGCTTCGCCCGCACCAGTTCACGCGAGGGGATGCGCTGATGACGAGCGACGACTTCGACCTCGACATCGACCCGATGCTGTTCATGCAGTTGGTGGTCGATGACCACCTCGAACTGATCGACTCGATCACCTCCGCAGGTGCCGCGTTCGGCCCGGTGCCCGGCATGGGCTCGCTGGCCGACGGCGTGGCCGAGGTGGGCCGCGAGAAACTCGCCGAGGCCCAAGCCCACCTCGACATGCTGGTCGCAACTGACCCCACCTGGAAGCCCGCCTACGGCACCGAGTGCGAGATGGTCTACGACGGCACCGACCCCGAGGACGGCAACTACTACCGCTGCACCGTGCACGGCTACCTGGTGCTGGGCGACGGGATGTACGTCTGCGAGGGCTACCAGGCTCCGCCGTACACCGGAGGCCACTGATGAACCGCCAGAACGCGATCGACTGGATTGCTCTGTGGGTGCTCACCATGGGGGTCTGGCCGTTGACCGACCCCGGCCACAGCGCCGACACCCCGCTCTCAGTGCTCGACATCGCGCTGCACGTGGCGGCAGCCGTGGTGCTGCTGAGCCGGTGGACGTTGGTTCAACGGACACCCAGCAGATGAGCCGCACCAACGTCTTCCGCGACGGCAAGGTGCACGTGCAGGCTGCCAAGTGCTCCACGTGCATCTACCGGCCTCACAACTTGATGCACCTCGACCCTGGCCGCAAGGACCAGATGCAGGCCACCGCGATCGAGGGAGGCGGCGTCATCCCCTGCCACCAGACGCTGAGCGAGGACCACTCAGTCTGCCGGGGGTTCTTCGACGTCGCCAAGCACGAGGGGCTGCTGGCGTTGGCCGAGCGCCTCGACGTCGTGGAGTTCACGCCCTGCACGTGAGCCCGGCGGCGTCGAGCTACTGACGTTTACGCAGGGCCGGCCCGCGCCAAGCGAGCATTTGTGTCGGACCCTCCAGCAAGGATGCTCACATGAGCACCGAACCACGAGCACCCACCCTGTCTAGTCCACTCGACCCTGAGTTGGGCAATCCAGATTCCCCATGTTACGATTACACCGTAATCGAGCATGACCACACGACGAAGGACACAGAGATGACTGCTACACCGACTGCCAAGGACGCCCGCACCGCGGACGTCACCGCCGTGCTTGCCAGCGTCGATCAGGGTGAGGCCCTGCGCGACCGGATCAAGGCACTGACCGCGGAGTTGAAGGTCCACGAGGACAACATCAAGGACGCGCTGGGCGCGGCCACCGCAGGCGTGGACGCCTCCGGGAGGGTCGTGGTGCGCTACCCGTTCCGCAACCGCTCCGGGCTGAGCAAGGAGAAGGTCAAGGACATCCTGACCGCGGAACTGTACGCCGACTGCGAGACCGTGACCGAGTACCGCACCCTCATGTACGGCGAGGGCTGAGCGCCATGTTCATGAACGAGTACGACGTGGTCGAGACCCTGTCCCGCACCGCGGATCAGTTGGACGAGGTCCCCAACATGTACGCCGCAGCCCGCGTGCTGCACGCGCTCATGGAGTGGACCAACGCCAACTCCGACGGCTGGCCGTACTGGCCCAAGCCCGGCAAGGCCGCGAACAGCCTCATGGTCATGTTCCACAACCGGTCCTACGCGCTCCGGTTCGGCCACGACCGCGAGGGCAAGCCGCTGGTGGACTTCACCGAGGCCGACCTGGCCCTGGTGCTGCGCCCGATCAAGGCGTTCCTCCGGCGGCAAGGCGTGGACCACAACGCCGAACTTCCGTGGGCCGCGTTGTTCCCCGCAGCCTGATCCCACCCGCACGTCCTAGCGCCCCGGTTCTCCCGAGCCGGGGCGCTAGTCTGCGTGGCATGTACGTCCACCGAGACAAGCGCGGCGGAGTCACCCTGACCCCCGACGAGGCCGAGGTCACCGACCTGTTCTTGCTGCTGATCACCGAGGGCGAGGACATCCCGCACGCTGCGCAGTACGCGCTGTCCGCAGTGCCACGTCCCGACCCCAGGTTCGCTGCCTGGCTGCGCCAGGGGATGCTCGGGCACGAGCAAGCTGACTGACGTTTACGCAGCCGGCGCCTGCGCGCGCGGCGAACTGGCCTGAGTCCTTGGCGAGTCGGTGTGGTAGTCTGTCCTAGACAGAACGACAGAACGACGAAAGGACACCAGATGGACCCGAACGAGGCACTGGCCGCGATCCGCACGCTGGTCGCAGTTCTGCGCGACGACAAGGTCGACGCCGACATGCTGCAGGCGCACGCCGAGGCAATCGCTGACAACTTCGAGGCGCTGGACGAGTGGCTGAGCCACGAGGGCTTCCTGCCCGCCGCGTGGGCAATCGCCGGGGAGCGTGGCTGATGCCCACCCACGAGTCCCTGACCGAGGACGAGTACGACGAGCGTTTCGTGCCAATCCCGGTCCCCGAGGACGACAACTCGATCTGGGAGTACGACCAGATCACCGGCAAGCAGACCGAGCACGTCTGGTCCGTGGTCGAGTACGAGGACGACCTGTACGCGATCCCCGGCTGGCATGTGGTCAACGTGATCGGCTACAACCTGACCCAGCACCCATGGCCGCACACCGACATCGAGGTCAGGTTCGACAACCCGCACGACGACCACGTCGGCGACTGCTCCGAGGGGTGTGAGGTCTGATGAGCCACCGACTCAACGACCTCAGCACCTGCCTCGACTGCGGGCGGCACATCCGGCTCGGCTCCGAGAAGGCGCTGAGCGGCGAGACGCAGATGGTGTGGGTGGCCAACGACGGTGGCTGGGTCTGCGACAAGACCGGCAACGAGCACCGACCCACCTCCAGGGTCGCGGCCGAGCCCGGTGGCTTCATCGTGGTCGAGGGCAACCCGGTGGACGGGTTCGTCTTCCACGGCATCCCGGCCTTCGAGGACGCCGAGGAGGCCGTGACGTGGGCCGAGCGCGAGTGCACCCGCGAGTGGTGGGTCGCACCGCTTCAGGACGTGGAGTGATGCAGACCCGCACCCTGACGAGCAGCAACATCAAGCGCTGCCCCAAGACCAGCCTGCTGCCCGCGCACTACCGCGACGACGGCACCTGCCGCTGCGACGAGCGCGCCGAGGCACAGGCGGACGTGGTCCGCCTGCGTGACGCGCTCGCTGCCGCGAGGCTGCGCTACCGCAACGCCTGAGAGGCCCCGGACGCGCCTCGGCCACTAGGCCGGGGCGCTGTCCTGCATCCGAGCGAGCCGGCCCTGCAGTTCCTCGATCTGGGTCTGGATCGCTGCCGCGTCCACGCGCCCGCGTGGCTTCGGCTCGACGCCCTCCAGCGATGCCTGCGCGGCATAGAGTTCATCGAACTCACCCTGATGCTGGTTGATGAGCAGCTGCGTCGCGCGGTACCTCGCGCGGTTCGCTGCTCGGACTTGGCTCTTGTGCTTCTCGGGGTCTGATCGAGTCACCATGGTGTTGCTCTCCTTGTCGTTCCGTCGTTGCTCCTGAACAACGACCAGGGTCTAGGGTCGTGAGCCTCTGTTCGACTCATGTTCGGCACTGCAACTGTACCCCAGTGTTCCGCCAAACATACCCATAACCACTGACGTTTATGCAGCCGGCTGCTACCCCTGGCCGCGTATCGCTAAACCTCCGCGACGTGCGAGACTGAGCACCACGCACCCTGAACCCCTTGTTACGCAGGGAAAACTTTGTGTCGGACCCCTGCCCTAGTGTTGAGGTCGTTAGGCAACACAACGGTGGGCAACGAAAATAGACCAGTCAAGGTCCACCCGCACCCTCGGTTTGAACATGACGCAACGATGGTGTAGGCTCTGGAACACAGAGCCAGACAGATGGAAACGACGAAGGGACACAGCATGACCACGACCAAGAGCACAGCGGTGATGATGCAACTCGCCACCGCGGACGGCGACTCCAAGCAACAGATGGTGGTGTTCGCTAACAAGGCGGTCTACCGCCGCAGCCTGACCGAGGGCACCCGCACCCGCTGGCGCTACGCCAGCGTCGGGGACCTGCCCACATGGGTGGAGGGCTACGTCAACCTGACCAAGGCCGCGCCCACGCCCATGGCGATCAGCCACGGTGCCACCCTCATGGAGGTCACCGACGACGAAGCCTCCGAGGCCGAGGGTGGTGCCTTCCCGCGCAACGTGGGACTGCGCTACTCCCGCGTGATCGACGCGATGGACACCGACCCGAGCACGAACGTGCCGACGCCGGACGTGAAGGCGTACGTGCAGGACTGGATCGACGCACAGACCCGCGACGACAACGCGTGGATCGACACGCACGTCCACACTGCTGGCACGTGCGTGGTCAAGCCCGCAGCACCCGACCCCGAGCCGGAACCCGAGCCCGAGGTCGCCGTGCCCACGGTGAGCAGCGGCTGGACCTACCCGGCCACCGTGAGGGGCTACATCACCCGGCCCAACGGCGACCGCTACAAGGTGCGCATGCTCGACGGCACCGCCGACGTGCAGGTGATGCGCGACGCCCGTCCGGACCGCGAGCACGTGTTCCTCTACGGCGAGCCTGGGACCGGCAAGACGGCACTGGTGGACTCCGCGTTCGGCACCGATCTGGTGACCATGCTGGGCACCGAGGACACCGAGGTCGCGGACTTCATCGGCGGCTACACCGTGCGCGGTGGCGGCTCCTACGGCTGGACGGACGGCGCGCTGGTCGAAGCCATGGAGCGCGGCGTGCCGCTGTTCGTGGACGAGGTCGGGGTGATCGCCCCCAAGGTGCTCACCACGCTGTTCTCGGTGATGGACGGGCGCGACGAAATCCGGATCACCGCCAACCCCGACCGAGGCACCGTGAAGGCAAACGAGGGCTTCATGGTCGCCGCAGCCACGAACCCGCACGCTCCCGGCGTACGGCTCTCCGAGGCGCTGCTGAGCCGCTTCGCGATCCACCTTGAGGTCGGCTCCGACTACTCGGTGTGCCGCGAGATGGGCGTGCCTGACGCGCTGGTCACCGCAGCCGAGAACCTGAACACGCGGCGCTCGACCGGCGAGATTGGCTGGGCTCCGCAGATGCGCGAGTTGCTTCGGGCCAAGGCGCAGTGGGACAAGCGCGGCGACGTGTTCGCGATCCGCAACCTGATCAGCGGCGCACCCGAGGACGACCGAGACGTGGTGCAGGAGTGCCTGCGCAGCGCGACCGGCAAGCGCGTTACTGGCTTGATCCTCTAGGACTTCCGGACCCGGCCCCCAGTGGGGCCGGGGCCGGGGGAACCGTCCGATCCACTGGACGGCTCTGTAGTGCTGGCGCCAGTCCGCTCTCTTCCCAGAGCAGGCTGGCGTCGGCCAGGGAGCGCCGGCACTGACGTTTACGCAGCTTCGGCGTCCCGCGCAGGTGGGGCGGCGCAGGTGACGCAGGTGTGACAGGATCAGCAACGACGCGAGGATGCACCGATTAGGTAATGTCGGGACGATGGTGTAGGCTCGTCTTACGACGCGAGGGTGACTCCCTCACAACAGACAGAACGACGAAAGGACAGGACCATGGCCCATATCCTCTATGGCGCAGTCGAGCGGCAGATCAACAAGACCGACGACGACTGGTACGACGTAGCCGCGCAGGTCGGCAAGTTCACGAACAGGCGCGCCCACCGCACCGACATTGTCTCGGTGGTGTCCAGCACTGCTGGCATGGGTGCTCCCGCGTGCTTCATCCCGAGCCTCGCGGAAATGCACATCAACACCGAGGCCGCGCCCATGGGCGACCCGGACAAGGTGAACTTCTCCGACCGGCTCTGGATGCTCACCTACGCCCCGAGCGTAGGTGCCTGCACACACGAGGCCGCGCACGCACGGCACACGCAGTGGGACCCGCGTGACCTCATGGAGAACTACGGCGCGACCCGCAAGATGATCGACGTGATCACCACGCTGGAAGAGCCGAGGATCGAGAGGCAAGCGATCCACTTCCACCCCGAGAGCCGCGAGTTCATCCGGCCCATGGCGCTGGAAATCGTGGCGCGGGACTTTGAGATTCCGAGCACGACCTACGGTGCTGCGGCTGCTGCTGGACTGCTGCTGGCACGCGTGGACGCCAAGGTGTTCTCGCGTGACGACGCCCGTCCGTTCCGCCGCGATATCGCTGCGGTGCTGGGCGACACGCTGGACACCTTGGAGCCGCTGTGGCAGCGCTTCCTGCGTCTGCACGATGCTGACTTCGCGGGCATGGTGGAGGTCGCCGCCGCGTGGCTGGAAGCGCTGGACGAGGACCCCGAGGACTCCTCAGGCATGGTGGGTGAGTCCATGATGGGCGAGTCGCTTCCCGGCGATCCTGGCGAGGGCGAAGGCTCTGGCAAGGGTGAGGGCGAGTCCGGCGAGGGCGAGGGCGAAGGCTCTGGCTTCGGTGAGTCGATCATGGGCAAAGTGCACATCGCCGGGTCCAAGGTGGACAAGGAAATCACCGAGGCTCGCGGCGACGAGCGCGACGAGCGCAAGCGCGCCGAGGCCAAGGCCGACGCCGAGCGCCGCAAGGCGTCCAAGGGTCCGCACACCGAGGCGTTCTCCAAGGCGTCCAGCGGCACGCACGGCTACACGCCGGACGGGTTCGCGCACTACAGCCACTCGCGTCCTCCGAGCGCTGACGAGCGTCGTGCAGCCAAGGTGCTGGCGCGTTCGTTGGAGAAGATCGACTACCGCGACCGGGCCGTGAAGAAGGTCCGCAGCGTGGTGCCTCCGGGCCGTCTGGTCGGGCGGGCTGCGGTGCAGGCCGACGCGATGACCGAGCAGGGCCGGGACTCTTCGGAGGTCGAGGTCTGGTCGGGCAAGCGCCGCACGAAGGTGGAGAGCACGCCGCTGACGATCGGGTTCCTCGGGGATATCTCGGGGTCCATGAACGCGGCCATGGAGCCGCTGGCGTCCTCGCAGTGGGTGCTGAGCACCGCAGGCGCGCACGTGGACGCCAAGGTCGCCAGCGTGCACTTCGGTGACCGTGTGCACGGCATCACGCCTGCCGGGGTGCGGGAGCGCGACGTGCGCCTGTTCGCACCGCACGACGGCAGCGAGGCGTTCCGCGACGCGGCGCTGGCAATCGACAAGGAACTCAACCTGCTCGACGGGCGGGGTGCTCGCATCCTGTTCGTGGCCAGTGACGGGCACTACGTGAACGGGCGGGATATGGCTTACGCCGAGACGTTCATTCCACTGGCCAAGCGCAAGGGAGTCGCGGTGATCTACCTGAACTTTCTCGGGTCGATGAACGCGTCCGGCGTGGCCGGGGCCAAGGTGATCAACTGCGTGCGCAAGTCTCCCGCCGAGGTCGCCGCGCTGTGCGGCAAGGCCGCGATCAAGGAAATCCGCAGGATCGACCAGCGGGTCTAGGCCCGCACCACGAGCCGGGGTCCGGCTCACCGACTCGTCATCGGGAAGCGGCAGGATCGTTTGTCCTTTCGTCTCCTGCCCGAGCCGGACCCCACCTAACGACACACGACACACGACACAGAACGGAGCACCGAGATGAGCACAGCACCAGACTTCCGCGAGGACGAGCCCGTCTGGGTTCGCTACGCCGAGTGGATCAGCGCAGCGCACGACAAGTTCTACGAGGTCACCATCCACATGGGTGACGACGGGCAGTTCCACGTCCAGAAGCGTTGGGGCCGGCGTCCTGACGCGGGCGGTGGTCAGATCATGGTCGAGTCGCACCAGTCCCTCGCCGGCGCGCAGACGGCAGCGCTGAGCATGTTCACGGGGAAACTGAAGAAGGGCTACACCGAGACGGACCGCCCCTACGGTGCTGGGCAGCGCGTGGTCCACGAATCGGGACCGGACTACTACGCCGACGACGAGGCGTTCTAGATGCGAGGACGTGGCACGCGCGACCCTCTCGGCTGGGTCTGGTCGGACATGAAGGACCGATGCCTGAACCCGAGCTACCACCACTACCACCGGTACGGCGGACGTGGCATCACAATCCACGAGCCGTGGATCAACGACTCGCAGGCGTTCATCGACTGGGTCCGAACCAACCTCGGGGATCGCCCAGAGGGAATGTCACTGGACCGCATCGACAACGATGGCAACTACGAGCCCGGCAACCTGCGGTGGGCGACGAAGCGACAGCAGTCGGCCAACCGACAACAACGACTAGGCGCCTCCGGCGAGACAGGCGTCGTCCAGGTGGCGAACGGCTCCTGGCGAGTAACCCTGCACATCGGCACCTTCGACACCATCGAGGAAGCGACTGAGGCGTACACCTGCGCGCGCAGCAGGCTCGATGGCCACTGACGTTTACGCAGCCTGGCGGCCACCTGGTCGCTGGCGCTGCTGGCGCTGCTGACCTTGATGGTGTAGTCTGTTCTCAACATCACGACGACAAGGACACAACGACATGCTGCTGAGCATCAAGATCGACAACGTGTACGCCGACGAGACGATCAGCAAGACGCTGATCGACGTCGAGGTACCGAACCCGCCCACCGAGCCCGACGCTCACGAGGACTGGGCTGACGAGCACCTGATGCCCCTGACCGGGACCGGGCGCACCCACGGCGAGGCTGGCTACTTCGTGGAGATCACCGCCGCCGAGCACCCCGCACTGGTGGGCCGTACCTACGAGTGGGGGATCTGATGAGCACGATCTCCAAGACCACCTTCACCTTCACGGTGCTGCACCGCAGCGACGAGCCGTTCCTCAGTGACGACCCGCTGCACGAGGCGATGGAGCGTTCCATGCACGGCAACGCCGTGGGCTGGGAGACCGGCTCCGAGACCGTCGAGGTGCCGGACACCGAGGTGCCCGAGGAGTTGGTCGAACTCGGCAACGACGGCAACTTCTTCGACATCGACCTGGGCATCGGCACCGAGACCTACATGGTCTTCATCGAGGAGGAGATCTGATGGCTGAGCAGACCTACACCGAAGACCAGGTGAGCGCCGCGCTGAACAAGGCCGCTGACGACATCCTCGACGCCACCGAGGCCGAGGACGAGGGGCTGCGCGACGCGCTGAACCTGATGGTCAACGCCGTCGGTGCCTACCTGAGCGGCAAGTCCACCGATCTGGAGCAGGTGGCGGCGCTGAACTACGAGGCCGACCTCGACTCCATCGTCGGCTGGATCAGGCAGGGGATCCGCTGATGGCGCTGCTGACCGACTCGCTGCACCGCTTCGATGCGTTGCAGTCCGACGACGAGGTGAAGACCGACCTCGAACTGACCTGCACCGAGTGCGGCACCGTGGTCTGCGACATCGAGCACGGGGACAACCTCAAGGTGCTCGCCAGTGTCGCCAACGACCACGTGTGCCCGCGCGACGACGACGACGAGGAGATCTGATGGCGGACTGGATCGTCACCGGAACGTCGATGGTGTTCGAGGAGGAGACCGCCGAAGCTGCCATCCACCGCGCTCAGGTCGGCATGCTCGCCATCGGCGCACGGGGCGCAGCGACGAGCGGCTGGAACTGGGAGGCTGTCCCGGCGGGGGAACTGAACCCGCTGGTCAAGCACGCCGACCTGCTGGAGACCGTCCAGGCAGCCCAGGACGCCGCGTACGGCGACTCCAACGACCACGAGATCGAGTTGCTCCGGGACGCCATGGAGATGGCGCTGAGCGCGCTCGGGCTGGAGATCCCCGAAGGACGCGACCCCGACGACGAAGACGCGTAGGTTAGATAACCATGGACCGCATCCAGGACGGCTTCGGCGACGACCCGACCGTCGAGGAGGTGCTCGCCGAGGAAGAGCAGTTCTTCGTCCGCAACGCCCGTCACGCTCTGGTCAAACGGAGCGGGCGGGCGTTCGCCGACGGCGCTGACGAGGACGCCATCCAGGAGGCCCGGATCGCGGCCTGGCAGTCCTGGGAGAAGAACCACAACCGGGCCTACCTGAACATCGCTGCCCGGCAGCGGATCACCCAACATGTCATGCGCGATCAGTGGTTCGGCACCAAGCCCACCGCGCACGAGAAGGACCCTCTTCGTAGGAACCCGGCTAGCCGCTCCAGCTTCGATGACCCGGACAACGGCATTGACGTTCTGGTGGACTCCAGCACCTGGGTGGACCAGGTGCTCTGGGGCTACCACCAGGGGGAGATCCTCCAGGCCATCGACGCACTGACGTTTACGCAGGCTGAGTACGTGGTGCTGCGCTTCTGGGGCGGGATGTCCGACACCGAGATCGCCGCGCACCAGGGGAAGACCAGGGGCGGCGTTTCGTCAGTGTGGTTCAAGACCATCAAGCCGGCGCTCGCCGACCACCTTGCACTGTTGAGCGACATGGTGTAGTCTGTTCTCATCAGCACAACAACGACGCACCGACCAAAGGACACACCGACATGACTGACTTGCCCCGCACCGAGCACGGCGAGATCGACACCTCCGCCGCGTTCGGCGAAGCCTGGATGGTGCACATCCAGTACAACACCGACCACGACGGGCGTGAGATCGACCCGGAGCACGAGGAGTGGCCGGAGACCTACCACGGCATCTTCGAGACCCAGCAGGAGGCTGCTGACTGGTGCAACGCCTACCCCGACGGGGACACCGACATCCACGACATGTACGTCAAGTGCATGAACCGGGTGCGTCCCGACGGTCCGCCGCTGCCCACCAAGGAGACCGTGGCCTACACCGACGGCGAGGCTGCGGCTCGGGCCGACCTGGGTCTGGGGGTGAGGGCATGAGCACGCTGCCCGCGTTCGCCAAGGACGTGTCCGGCCAGTGCTACGGCGGTGCCTTCTGGGACAGCGCCGACTACCGCGTCCGCATCAAGGAGGTCCAGCACGTCTACCACCTCACGGTGGAGAACTCCTCGGGCCATCGGGTCGGCGAGATGGTCATCGACGACGGCATCGCCGACGGCATCGCCCGGATGGCCTCCACCGACCACGGGCTCTCCGGCTACGAGGACGACTGGACCATCCCGCCCGGCATGGAGCGAGTCCTCACCTGGGTGCTGCCGATGAACGACGAGACCCACAGCGTCGTGCTGAACGAAGCCGTCATCGACGAGATCGCCGCCTGGCTGGAGTACGCCACCGGCGAGGAGACCTACGACGGCGACCCCGAGAACTGGGAGTACTGATGGCCACCTTCCACAACACCTACGGCTCCAGCCCGATGCTGGCCTCGGTCGCCGAGTACGTCGGCAGCATCGAACTGGATGACGCCATCGACATCCACACCATCACCCTGGTGCTCAACGGCCAACACGGGGAGTTCGACCTGGCCATCGAGGCCACCGACGCCGACATGGAGGACCGCAAGTGGACGGGCATCGCCCATCGCGCCGGCGGTGTCGCCCAGTTCGGGGAGGTGAAGATCTGATGGACGTCGAGATCACCACCAGCGACCCGGACCAGATCGACGCCGAGGAGATCTTCGAGGCGCTCCAGGCGCTCGGCTACTTCGTCGACGAGATCACCGTCGTCGGCAGGGAGCAGTGATGGTGCTTCCGCTGACGATCACCGTGGTCGCGTGCCTGGCGGTCGTCTTGATGACCAGGCCCATCGTGATGCGCTACGTCGATGACGTTCCGCAACCACGCCAGCTGAAGCTGGCCATCGTCTCGATGCTGGCCGCCATCATCGTCGGCGGTTGGTCGGCCTTCGTGCTGGTCACCATCGGCCTCAAGAACTGGATGTTCTGACAACAACCATGTGGTAATCTGTTATCACCAACGACGCAACGACAAGGAGAAGGACATGGCACGCATCACCCACGTGAAGCGCACCCAGCAGCGTTACAAGACCGTCCCGGTCATCGACCCCGAGACCGGCGAACCCAAGCGCACGCCCGTCATGCGCAAGGACGGCACCCAGAAGAAGACCCGTGACAAGCCCGGTCGACCCGGACGTCCGGTCTTCATGACGGTGACGGTCGCCGACAAGACCCAGCCGCTACCGCTGTACACCTGCGACGCATGTCGGGAGCCGATCGAGATCGGTACCCCCATGAAGCACATCAGCCCGAAGAGCGGGCCGTACGGCGGTCGCAAGCTGACCCGCCACGAGTCCTGCCCGACGTGGCGCATCTGGGAGTACTCCAGTTCCTGGAGCGCCCGGATCGCACAGGCGGTCGACGGTTTCGACATCGAGACCGCCGAGAGCACCGATGACGTTCAGAGCGCTCTCGACGACGTAGCGGCTGCCATCAAGGAGCTGGCCGATGAGTCCCGCGAGACCGCCGGCAACATCGAGGACGGCTTCGGTCACGCGACCAGCCAGTCCGAGGAGGCCGAGCAGCGTGCCGACGACCTGGACGGCTGGGCCGACGAAATCAGCGGTGTCGACATCCCGGAGCTTCCCGAGCCCGAGGAGCGGTGGTTCATCACCAACGGTGACGGTGTGCCCTCCGACCTGTTCGAGGAGGACGGCTACGACTCGGAGTCCGACGCCGAGCACGCGCTCGCCATGCACCGCGACGACAACCGCTCAGAGGGTGACGAGGACGAGACCGAGGACGACGGCTTCGAGGTCGAGGAGATCACCCCGGACGAGCCGTCTGAAGAGCAGCTGAACGACTGGCGTGACGAAGTCCGTGACGCCTGCTCGATCGTCGACGAGAGCCCCGTCTGATGGGCCTCGGGGAGAACGAGCAAGGCATCGTGGAGATCACCGTGACCCGCTCCGCCGGCGACGACCAGGCGATCGTGGTTTTCATCGACACCGACTTCGAGCCATTCGCAGCCGGCCCAGACGAACTGGGCCTGCGGGTGCTGCTCAACGACAACGAGGTCTACGTCGGCAAGGCGTACGACCTGGGTGCCCATCACGAGGCGAAATCAGTGACGTTCCAGGTCCAGCTCGACGACATCGACTACACCGGCAAGGAGAACTGAGATGGCTGAAGCAGAGCTGACGACCTACCAGGTCGAGGTGTTCGTCGAGGTGAAGATCACCGGTGACGAGCAAGCCGCGTACGCCGCGGTGGACACGATCATGCAGCGTGCCTGGGACACCGACGACGGCCGCAAGTGGGCCAAGCCCAGGTGGCACTTCGAGATGCTCGAAGACTGCGTAAACGTCAGTGCCGAAGCTGGAGCTTCAGCTGCCGGCGGAGCTGAGCCCACTGACGAAACGGCGGCCAGCTGATGGCCAGGCAGCTGGACCTCACCGTCTTCGAGCCGGGCGACACCGTGGGGACCATGTCCCAGGACGGCCACGTCGCCCTGTGGACGATCTCGGTCGACGGCAGCCTGGTGCGAGCTGACAGCCGGCTGTTCGGAAACGTCACTGGGTTCACCCTGGAGACCCCGATCGACGAGCTGCGCCTCACCGTGCGCACCTTCAACGTGCTCAAGCGCGAGGGCGTCCACACGGTCGGCGACCTACTGACGTTTACGCACGAGCGCGACGACGACGAGATGATGGAGATCCGCAACTTCGGCCAGAACAGCGTCGCCGAGGTCCGGGAGTGGGCCGCCAAGCTGAGGAGCGAACGCCCGTGAGCCCGCTGCTGAAGGCCGCGCTGGTGGTCTACACGGTCGCCACCGCAGCCACCGGCGGGCTGACGGCCTACGCCCTCGCCGTCGAAGCCTGGCCATTGGCCCTGGGCCTGGTCGCGACCTGGATGTTCGGCTGGAACGCCATCGTCGTCCTGGGCTACGCCGAGCTGGAGCGGTGCCGAGAAGGAGCTGCCGGCGGAGCTGGAGCTGGGGAAACGTCAACGGGACGTCATCGAGCTGACCCAACAGCTGACCAGGCCGTCGACGAGCTGGCGGTCGTCTGATGGCCAGCTCGACGATGAAGACCACCAAGCAGCCACTGACGTTTACGCCGATGACGGTGGCCAGCCAAGCTGGTGCCGCCGGCAGCGGGTGGATGCACCTGGGTGACGCACCCTGGGTCGGTCACGTCACCAAGAAGGACGGCACCGTCCTGGACGTCGAGGAGGTGGCCGCCGGCTGGAAGGTCACTGACGAATCCGGGAAGACCGTCGGCACCGGCCGCGAGCTGCTCACCGTCTTGAAGAAGGTGCTCCCATGAGCGGCTCGAAGCGCCCCCACGACATCACCAGTGACGAGTACCGCGTCTACGGGCAGGACGCGCTGGACCAGAAGAACCGGCGGTCGACCCTGGTCGGCGCCCTGAAGCTGGTGCAACGTCAACGCACCGGTGCGGTCGACCTGATGCTTCTCGTCGAGGTGCTCGACCTGGGTGAGGAGCTGGCCGAGCTGGCCGGCCCAGCTCACCTCGAACCGGAACGTCATCGACGTTTGGCCGAAGCTCGCCAGGCAGCTGGCCTGGAGCTGCCGGCGGCCGACGGAACCGTGGAATAACGTCAACGGCACGGTTGCTGTAGCTAGCACCGTTGCACCAGCTCCGGCCGGCCGTCGATCGACATCCGGTTGACCGGTCGGATAGAGTAGTACAAACCAACCATCAGCGACACAACGACAAGGAGAACAACAAATGACCAGATTCATCCTGGTCCAGGTGATGTGCGACTGGACCGGCTGCGAGACCACCGCTGCCGAAGGCGACGGTCGCGTCGTCGAGAAGACCCTGTCCATCGACGGCAAGCAGCCGCGGGCGTTCCTGCTCTGCAAGCAGCACGTCGAGGACTTCGAGGCGGTCGTGCTGCCGTTGATGCAGGCCGGCGTCAAGGTCGAGCAGCCCAAGTCGCGGTCGTCGAAGACGGCTGGAACGTCATCGACGTCAGCTTCAGCTGCGCCGGCAGCTGACGACGGCGGATCCCATCCGTCGCTGGTCTGCAAGATCGACGGCTGTGACCGTCACGGTCAGCCGCTGACCAACCGCACCGGGATGGCCCAGCACGTCATCCGTAGCCACGGGTACGCCGACCTGGCGGCCTACGAGGCCCAGTTCGGCACCGTCGCCTCGAAGCCACGACGCTCACCCACACCATCTGCACCATCCACCAGCTGAACCCACCCGTCCCAGGAGGACACCATGAGCACCCTGACCCACTACGAACGAGCCGCTGCGGTCGCCGATGAGCTGCTCGCCGCGCACGAGCGTGGTGAGTCGGTCTCGGCGATGGCCGAGGAGCACGGTCTGCGCAGAGAAGCCATCGCGAGCGAACTCTCGAAGCACGGCATCGGCGAGCCGTCGCCGGCACGCGAGGCCGTCCTGGAGTACGTCCGCAAGAACCCCGGCCTGTCGGTCGACGACCTCTCGCTCCGTCTCGACCTGAGCAAGTCGTCGGTCTCGCGGTACCTGCGCGGTACCCCGGAGCACCGTCTGGTGGTGAGCCGCAAGGTCTCGCCGACCCAGAAGTTCACGGACGCCGCCATGGCGGATGCTCTTCGGGCTGCGTTCCGGCAGCTCGACGACCGGTCGAAGGGCCTGTCCCGGAAGAAGTACCGCGAGCTGATGACCGGCCAGGACGTGCCGGCTGCGGCGACCTTTATCAGGCGTTATGGGACCTGGTCCGAGGCGTGTCGGTTGGCCGGCGTCACGGCTGCCAAGGCCCGTCGGTCGAACTACGTGCAGGACTGGAGCAACCAGGACATCGTCGACGCGGTCGCCGAGTTCGTGAACACTACGGACCAGCTCTCGTATCACGCTTACGCAGCGTGGGCTCGGGAGCATGACAAGCCGTCGGGTCCACTTTTGGTACAAAGACTCGGAGGATGGGCCAAGGCCAAGACCTTGGCCATGTCGCAGTTCGAGACTCCCGCGGTCGCCTAGCCGTCGCCGTCGAGGTAGGGGAGGAACCGTCCTCTCTCATCTCGGCGGCGCGGTCGGGTGGCCATCTTGTGCCCCCAGTCGTAGGCACCGTGGCACTTCTTGCACCGTGGCACGTACGCGTCGATGTCCAGGCTGTACCAGTGAGGCCAGCCGTCAATCAGCTCGGTCCGCAACGTCGATGGATCAGCATCGTGCTGAAGCGACCAGTCGGTCGCCGATGCACCGCACTCGGCACACGGATGCTCCGACGGTCGCCCATAGGCGGCAGCCACTCGCCAGTGGGCTGCGCTGTACCCAGCGCTGTTGCCCTTCCACATCGGGTTGCGGTCGCCCGCGATGCTCTGTCGCCCACGGGTGATGTCACCGTGATCGGTCATCCGTTGGTAGTGCTTGCTGCACAGGCCACGAGCGATCGGTCGCTCATCGCAGTCATCGGCATAGCAGGTGGCACCGTCGTAGCTCTGGACCGTACGCTTGCCCATCGGTCGCCTCCACACAGGCGGTCGGAACGGGCCGGTCTGACCACCGGCCCGTTCGTCATGCTACTGACGTTTACGCAGGCGGCCCAGCTCCAGCTCACCGCCGGCGAGCTGGCGCCCAGCTGGGCGGCCCGGCCGTTTCGTCACTGACGTTTCCGCCTGGCGGCCAGCTGGCCGGATCCGCTGCGTAAGCCCGGCGGGCTGGCCGCCTGGCGGATGAGTCACACGGTTGTAGTGCCGATAAGGTTCATTATGTAAGCCCGATAACGGGGCAGAACGGGCACGGTCGCCACCCAGACGACGGAATCCGTTGTACAGCGGTACACATTGGGGCGGGTAGAGCCCACCCCTGAGAGGGTGGGGAGCCAGCTGAGCGGTCGAATCAGCGGTCGAACGAGCGCGGGGGTGTCCGCTTGATGGCCTCGGAGAAGGCCGTGAACGCCTCACCAGCGGTCTGGGAGGCGTCGCGCAGCGCCGTGGACCGCCAGACGTCTGCTGAGGCCCTCAGGGCGTCCAGACGGCGCTCTACGGTCGCCTTGGAAGCCCGTGCCTCGGCCCGTGCCTCGGCCCGGTCGGCCTCGTCCTCAGCGATCGCCGCGTGGATCGCCGGCCACTGACCGTCGGTCCGGGGGAGTATCTCGACCTCCAGGCGCATCAGGTAGACACCCGTCGGGTCGTTCGGCTGGGTCATCTCCCAGGAGATGCCGACGTTGGTGTAGCCGTGGGTGTCCATGTAGCGCTGGGCGGTCTCGATCAGTCGGACCCGGACGCGGTCGACCATCTCGGAATCGTGCGCGAAGTGGCGCTCCAGCTGCTCGGTGCCCACCCACACGTGCGGCTCGGGCACCGCGCGGTACGGCGGTCGTCGGTGCGGTCCGCCCAGGTCAGGACGCCCGTAGTCCCAGTCGGTGAAGCCGCCCATGGGGTCATCCTAGGGCTTGCCGGCGTGGGTCAACGGTGTGCTGCACACCTCAGCTCGATGTCCATCTCAGGGTTGAGGTACACCGGCCAAACACCGTCGCCAGCGACCTCGCACCGGGACAGTGCACATCGTCGGTGCGTCCACTCGAACCGTCGATCGAACTCCGCAGCCGCCCAGGTCGGATCGCTCAGCGCGCGACGCCGGTGGCTCAGGAAGGTGTTGAACGCACGGATGCCGATGATCAGCGGATGCCGCAGCGGGTCCTCCCAGTCGGTCGGGACTCGCTGGTTGAAATACCTATTAGGTCGGTCGACCTTGGCGATTTCCCGGAACTCGGGGCACGGGCAGGTGGCCAGGAAGGTGACCACCGTCGTCATCGGGTCAGCGGTCTCGTCCTTGACCTCGGTCACGGTCTCCTGACCCTTGCTCACCATCGACCCGCGGCAGCCGTGGAACACGTGCGAAGTCACCATCCGACTGCCGTCAGGGAAGGTCGACTCGAACCCCTCGCGCATTCGGAACGTGCCGTCGACGTCCGTGGAGTGGAACCGCTGCAGGTGACCACACACGCACAGTCCGTGCCAGCTCGGTGCCCCTCGTCCTGATCCTGGTCTCGGCTTCAACGCATCGGGTCCAAAGCTGTTCGTGAGATCGTCGAGCGTGCCCATGATCGTCACTCCTGGTCATCGTTTGGTGTGATCTGATGCATCATACCAGCAAAAGTCTCATCCGCGGTGGCAACCAACCAGGAAACGCAACCAGGTGTCTGTGCTGGTAGCCGTGCTGGTACCGCGCTGGTAAAAGCATTCCCGCATAAGGACGGTTTACTTTGAGGGGTGGGGTGCAAATCGGACAGGGAGGGCGACTACAGAACTAACGATGGGGCCACCAAGCAGCTCGCTACCAGCGCGGCACCTGCCCCGCAAGCAGCCCAACCTGCTTCTCTGCCCGTTGCTGGTTGACACCCGATTCGCCGGTTCTAAGGGTTCCAGCACACTAGTCACCTGTACCCCACCCCAGTTCTAAGGGTCCCACCGCAGTTCTTGCATCCCACCACACCGTCGCGTCAGCCTCTCTCGCTGCCGAAACGGTGTCCTCTCCTGAGTCCGCCTCTGACCAGCCGCTAGACTGGCCCGCATCACAGCAGGATTGGCACGGCACGGCATGTCAGGTCCGGCTGGGCAAGGCACGGCGCGGCAGGCACGGTATGGCAGGGCAAGTCGTGGCTAGGCCGGGCAGGGCAGGCGTGGTTGGCCCGTCTAGGCATGGTGAGGCGAGGTTTGGCTGGCAGGGCTCGGCCAGGTCTGGCGGCGTACGGCACGGTTGGGCTCGGTTCGGCGTGGCAGGCGTGGAGTGGCACCGGCTCGGGCCGGACACCCACCCCACACACACCCGTGTGCGCCGCCCGCTCCCGGTGATTCACCTGTCGCTCGGACGCCGTCCGCAATCCGCTCGGACGCCGTCGCCGTGCTGTGTACTCTCCTCGCATGGGAGGGAACAAGCGCGGGACCGTATTACGGTCGCTGACGTGCCACTACTGCGGCAAGCGGGCCGAGAGCGAAGATCACATCGTGCCGCGTGCCGATCTCCCCAAGCCTCTCTCGACGCTGCCCTACTGGTTCCGCAGCCAGTTCGTCGTCCCGAGCTGCCAGCCCTGCAACGGCGAGAAGTCCTGGTTCCGCAGCGACTGCGCCTGCGCCCACTGCACCTGGGTCTGGAGCACCGCCCGCGCGCTGTTCCTCCCACCCGGCTACACCGAGCGCGGCTGGGTCGCGGTCCAGCAGAACCCGACGATCACCCTCCCGCTCACCCGCCCGGCCCCTGACCGCAGCGCCTACCCTGGTCAGGCTCACCGCGAGCACCAGGCCCTGTCGGGCTAGTCGCCTCTGTTTCCTCCTCGACTAGCTCGGCAGGGCCGCTCGCTCAGCGCCCGCTCCACAGCCACGCCGGATCCCCCTCGACCGAGAACGTGAACCGGTTCCCCCAGTACGCCACCGGCACGCACTCGCCCCGGTCCCCGTGCGCAGCCATCGTCTCGCCGCACGTCACGCACGTCACCGCCCCTTCGTCCACAGCCGGTTCACCTCGTCCAGCACCGTCGCCGGCGCACCCCCGGCCTCGTTCGAGGTGTAGCGCACCACCCGCCAGCCCAGCGCCTCGATCTCCCGGTGCCGCTTGTGGTGCGCGGCCCACGCCTCCTGCGGCCCGTGGAAGGCCAACCCGTCGACCTCCACGCCCAGCTTGCGCCCGGCCAGCCCGAAGTCCAGGTAGTAGCGCCCGGCCCGGACCTGTCGGCGCAGCCCCTTCAGCGCCGGCCACCGCTCCGGTGAGTTGGTGTAGCAGGCCCACAGGATGTCCTCCGAGGGACCCACCCACGGCCCGCCCTTCGGCACTCCCGCACGGGCCGGCGCCCGGCCCCGGACCACCCGCACCCGAGGCCGAGCCCGCACCACCTTGCGCCGCCGAGCAGCCATGTCCTCCACGCTACGGGGGGATTCACCTGTTGCTCCCCCACGGCCCCTAGGATCCTCGGATGCGCATCACCGTCGCGGGCCTGCTGGCCGCCGCCCTGTCCTTCGCCCTGTCCGTGGCTCTGCTCACCGCCCTGTCCGTGCTCTCGGTGACCGCCGCAGACACACCCACCCAGCCCCACCACCCCTGCGTCACCGCTGCCGAGGACCGCGCCGTCCAGGTCGGCACCCCCGCGCGCCGCGCGACCCGGATCCTGGACGGCTACGGCCGCGCCTCGGCCAGCTCTGTCAGCCACTCAGGGCAGACCGGCCAAGGCCGGGTCTACCGGTACTGCGCGGGCGGGGAGGCCACCATCGTCGTCGGCGGAACACCGGCGATCGTCACCGCGAAACGTCCTGCTCCGGCTGCCGGGTGACCCACCCGTTCACCCCGCACACCCGACACACCACCGCGTCCAGCGTCTCCCGGTCCGCCGGCGCGCGGAACGTCGTACGCCACTGGTGCGCCCGGTCGAAGCTCCAGCCCAGCACATGCTCCCGCACCCAGCAGATCGACCCGCGGTTCATCGGCGGCAGCGGCAGTCTCACGTGACACGCTCGTGGGTCATCCGCATCCACACGATGATGTCGCACGGGCTGTCTTCGTCGTCCTCATCCTCGTCCTCCAGCTCGGTCTGCCAGAACATCTCGTGCGCCCCGGCCACCATCTCAGCCTCCTCCTCGGAGTCGGCGTTGCCGTGGGAGTCGTGCTCGTGGCAGTACCACAGCCACCCGCGCAGGGTCTGGGGGCACACACTCTCCTGGTACGCCGTGTCCAGCGGTCTCGGCACGGTGGCCAGGCCCTCCCACTGGCACGCGCTGGGCATGCAGAAGTTGTCACCGTCGAAGGAGTTGCCGCACGTACAGCGCTTCTCGTCGCTCATGAGAGCACCACGAACCAGAGCGCAGCGACTACCGCCACCACCACGAACACCACGACCTCAGTCACCCCGTCCACCACGCTCATCACGGACGATCCCGGCTGCCATCTGACCCGCGTCCTGCCCGGCCAGCGCCCACTCGACCGGGTCGATCGACTCCAGGTCCCTCGCCGCGGCCTCCCGTTCCTGCTGGCGTCCACGCTGCTCGGCCTCCGTGCACGCGGCGACAAGGAGAAGCGCGAAGACGTCGAGGGAGGACTCGATCGTGGCCCTGAAGGCCGTCTCGTTCGTCTGGATGCCCCGTCGGTAGTAGCGCCGCCGGATGTCCTCGGCCAGCGCCTCGCGCTCCTCCTCGCTCAGCTCGCCCGCCTGCGGGTCCTCGGCGCTCACAGGGTCCCACCTCGGGCGACCTTGGCGGCGATGTGGCACTCGACGCACACGCCGCTCGGGTCAGTGGTGACGTGCGGGCACGCCGCCTCCACGTCCCTCGCGGCGGCTACCCGTCCGCGCTGCTCGGTGGCCTCCAGTTCGGCGGCGAAGTGGGCGAGGGCAACGTCGGCGAGGTGGCCAGGGTAAGCCTCCGCGACGGTGTAGGTGATCGGGTCCTCGGGACTTCCCCACTCGCCACACAGGCAGTAGCCCGCGTAGGGCCGCACGTAGCCGAGTCGATGCTCACCTAGCGCCTCCGCCAGTCGTTCCCGCTGGCCGACTGCCACCTCCGCCACCGGCTCCATCAGCTGAATCCTTTCAGCGCGAAGTCGGCCAGGATCGCGTCGTGGTCATCACCCGAGGTCGGGACCTTGAGCATCGCCCGGCGGGTCAGCTTCAGGAACGTTGAGGGCCGAAAGAAGATCTCGTCGATCCGCACCCGGCCGCCCTTGACCTTGTACGTCGGCACCATCCTCGCCGTCGCCATCTCCTTGACCGCCGGCGATCGCGACGACTTCAGCCAGGTGTTGAAGTCACCTGCGCAGAACGCCGCCCGGTTCCCCGGCACCGCCTTCATCCGGTTGGCGTAGGAGTGGAACTGCGCCTGACGCACCGCCCTCGCGGTCCTGCGGCTCGGGCGGAACCGCTTCCCGTCAGGCTGGGCGTGGATGTCACCGACCACCAGCACCCGGCCGGTGACCTTGTCCCGCAGCACCGCGACCGTACGACGGCGCGGGAACTCGCCGCCGTAGGTGACGTCGGGGTTCTCGACCCGCAGCACCGTGAAGCGGTCCTTCTTCGCCAAGACGTAGGTGCCGATCTGGTTCGGGTGGCTCACCGGCAGGCAGTGGTAGTGCGGGTGCTTGGCGCGCAGCGGCTTGGCCTTGATCACCTCCTGGAGGGTGAAGATGTCCGGGTGGTAGTGCTGGACCAGCCAGGTCGTGCCGCCCCCGGAGACCGCCAGGTTGACGTGCACGTTGAAGTTGACGATGCGCAGCGTGCCGTCAGTCA
>Ga0190275_10000865_pt1 | contig 24059 bp, 25 predicted proteins | sample Popmic550T_FD_133745 | JGI IMG/M metagenome (GOLD analysis project Ga0190275, IMG submission 133745) | Populus adjacent soil microbial communities from riparian zone of Yellowstone River, Montana, USA - 550 T | ecosystem: Environmental > Terrestrial > Soil > Riparian zone > Trees stand | place...
CGGCGAGCCGCGGGCTCTCGACCCCTCCGGCGAGGTGGGGATATACGCCTGCGGCCCGACCGTCTACAGCCGCATCCACATCGGCAACGCGCGCCCCTTCGTCGTCTTCTCCCTCTTCGCCCGCTTCCTGCGCTCGGAGGGCTACCGGACGCGACTGGTCGTCAACGTCACCGACGTCAACGACAAGATCTACGCCGCCGCCGAGGCGGCTGGTGAGCTCTCGGGGGAGTTCGCTGAGCGGATGGCCCGGGCCTACTTCGAGGACACCGACCGGCTTGGGCTGGGCCGGCCCGACGCCGAGCCGCTGGCGACCGCGACGATCGCCGGCATCGTCGCCCTGATCGCCGAGCTGGTCGAGTCCGGCCACGCCTACGAGTCGGGCGGCGACGTCTACTTTCGCGTTCGCAGCTTCGGCGACTACGGCAAGCTCTCCAACCGCCGCAGCGAGGACATGGACCAGGGCGAGGAGGCGGGCTCGGCCACGCTCAAGGAGGACGGGCTCGACTTCGCCCTCTGGAAGGCGCACAAGCCGGGCGAGGACACGAGCTGGGACTCCCCCTGGGGCCCGGGGCGCCCGGGCTGGCACATCGAGTGCTCGGCGATGGCGGAGGCGGAGCTGGGGGCGTCCTTCGCGGTTCACGGCGGTGGCTCCGACCTCGTCTTCCCCCACCACGAGAACGAGATCGCGCAGTCGGAGGCGGCGGGGCGGCCGTTTGCGCAGGTCTGGATGCACAACGGGATGATCGAGACGGCCGAGGCGAAGATGTCGAAATCGGACGGGAACATCTTTCAGTTGTCCGAGGCGCTGGATCGTTATGGGCGCGAGACCGTGGTCAGCTACCTGATCTCCGGTCACTATCGGCAGCCGCTTGCATTTGGGGTGGAGCAGATGGAGCAGGCGGGGGCTGGGGTGGAGCGGTTGCGGAACTTCTTTCGCGCGGGCTCGGGGGCCGGTCGGGGGTCCGGGGAGGTCTCGCCTTCGCAACAGCGGGGAGGCTCAGTCGAGACCTCCCCGGACCCCCGACCGGCTGCGCGGGTCGCTGCGTTCAGAGATGCGTTGGCGGATGACTTCAATACCCCGCGGGCGATGGCTGAGGTGTTCGAGCTGGTGGGGGAGGTCAATCGTGGGGAGGTTGCGCGTGAGGTGGGGGTGATGGCGGTGCGCGAGATGCTCGAGTTGCTCGGCCTTGGGTCTTTGGCTGAGGAGGGTGCGGGCGCTGATGCTGCTGCCGAGGAGCTGATGGCGGAGCGGGAGCGGGCGCGGGCCGGCAAGGACTTCGAGCGGGCTGATGCGATTCGGGATGAGCTTGCGAGGATGGGTTGGGAAGTTCGGGATTCGGCGGACGGGCCGCGTTTGGTGCCGAAGGCTTAGATGGCGAACCAGGTCATCTATGGGCGTCAGCCGGTGGCTGAGGCGGAGCGGGGGAGGCGGCAGGTGCTGCGCGTTTGGCGGGCGCCGGAGACCGATGCGTTTGAGCTGGAGCGCCTCTGTGGATCACCTGACCACCAGGGTGTGGTCGCCGAGGTGGAGCCGTATCCCTACGGAGATCCCAAGGGGCTCTTGCGGGGGGAGAATGCGCTGCTCGTCGCCCTCGACCAGGTTCAGGACCCCCGCAACCTCGGTGCCGTCTGCCGCTCCGCCGAGTTTGCCGGGGCGAGCGGGGTGATCGTGCCCGAGCGGCGGGCCGCCGCGGTCACGGCGGTCACCTGCAAGGCCTCCGCCGGCGCCGTCGAGCACCTGCAGGTCGCCCACGTTCGCAACCTCGCCGACTGGCTCGCAGACGCCAAGGCAGCCGGCTTCTGGATCTGGGGCGCCGACGCCGAGGCCGAGACGCCGCCCTGGGGCGTCGATCTCGAAGGCCCGACCGTGCTCGTCCTCGGTGGCGAGGGGAAGGGGATACGGCCGCGGGTGGCCGCCGCCTGCGATGGCCTCGTTGCCTTCCCCCGCGGCGGCGAGGTCGAGTCGCTCAACGTCTCGGCGGCCGCGACGGCGCTGCTGTTCGAGGCCGTGCGGCAACGCGGCTGAGCGCGCCAGGGGCTTCTAACAAATGCAACGGCGGTTGCATTTATGTCCCCCAGGGGTTGACAGAACTCTGCGCGCACGTAGACTAGCCGCGTAGCAACAAGGGTGAACCTCAGCTTGAGTGTGAGGTGGACCCGTTGATAAAGGCGCCCCTCGGGGGAGGTAAGCGGCGCCACGACCCTTCAGCAAGGAGAAGGATCTGTGGCTCTATCTGCCCCCATGCAGGAAGTTGAAGCTCCGGTCGCGGTCCGGCGCCCCCATTCCGTCCGTCCCAATCAGGCTAACTCTCAAGCTGAGCTTGACGATCACTACCTGGTCGCCCTCGCCAAGGAAGGCAAAACCGACGCCTACGACGCGATCATCCGTCGTTATCGCGGCTTCGTCCGCCTCAAGGCTTCGTCCTACTTCCTGCTGGGCGGAGAGTCCGACGACCTGATCCAGGAGGGCCTGCTCGGCCTCTACAAGGCGATCCGCGACTACCGCACCGATCGCGAGTCGAGCTTTCGCAACTTTGCCGAGCTCTGCATCACCCGTCAGATCATCACCGCGGTGAAGACCGCGACCCGCAACAAGCACACGCCGCTGAACCAGTACGTCTCCTTCAGCCAGACGCCGGCCGCGGCGGGGGACTCGGACACGACTTTGGACGAGATCCTGCCGGGGCCGAGCGTCCACGACCCGGTCAACCAGGTGATCGCCTCCGAAGAGCTGTCCAGCCTCGTCGCCTGCCTCTCCGGCGTCTCTGGCGTCCTCTCCGACCTCGAGAGCCGCGTCCTCTCGCTCTACCTCGACGGCCACTCCTACGAGCTGATCGCCGAGAAGCTCGAGTGCGACACCAAGACCGTCGACAACGCCCTGCAGCGGGTCAAGCGCAAGGTCGGAAGCCACCTCGCCTCCCGTGAGGTTGCCGCCTAGGGCTGAGGCAGGTCCGCGAGGACGTAGTCCAACAGCTCGCGCCCGTGGTCCGAGGCGACGGCGATGTCGTCGGCCTTGACTCGGACCCGGTGCAGCGACTGCATCCGCAGCACGTCGCCATCGGTGCGGTGATTGGGGAAGACGCCGGCGTAGGAGACGCCGAGGCGCTCCAGGTCGTCGGCGACCAGGGCGGTCGCCGGCTGCTCCAGAGGCAGGTCGATGTAGATCGCGTCGAGGCCGGCGTGGTGGAAGAGGTGGCGGCGCTCGGCCGCGATCGTCTCCTCCAGGTCCGCTCCCGGCACCCGGACCGTGATCAGCGCCAGGTTGTGATCCTCGTCGACCTCGACCTGCAGCTGGGTTCGAGCCGGTAGCTCGACCTCGGGCCCGGGCTTCGCCAGGGTGCCGCGCAGCTCACACAGGGCCAGGGTCTGGCCGACGATCTCGTGATGGCGCTCGGGGGCGTAGACGCGGCGCTCCTGCCCATCGTTGAGCTTCGTGTAGAAGAGCGCCGCCGACTGCCGCCGCCGCGGTGCCGCCGCGGCGGCGTCGTTGCTGACGGTGGCGGGGATCCAGCCGAGCAGGAAGCCGGTCTCGTGCGCGCCCAGCTCGATGTTGGCGCGTTGGCTGTAGGGGTGGGCGGCGGTCGCCTCGCTGAACATGCCCGCCAGGCCCTGTCCCCGGGCCCAGTCCATCAGGAAGCGCTTGGTGCGGGTGAAGAGGTGCTGCCCGCGGGCGGCGGCCAGCGTCACCGCCTGGCCGGAGTGGCCGACCGCGTCTCCCGCCGCCGCCAGGCTCATTCCCATGTGGCAGAGCAGATCGCCCCGCGGCGACTCGGCGACGCAGGACACGTACCTGCCGTCGGCGAGCCGGGCCGAAACCTCCGCCTGGTCGTATACCCAGCGGACGTCGTAAGTGGTCCCGTAAGCTGCTTCTATCGCCTCGGTGAGGACGCCACCCTCGTCCGGCCCGAGAAATCTGAGGTTCACGTCCATTGCGTCACCCATTGCCACCACGCCCGCCTAGCTCAACCTGGGAGAGCACCTGATTTGTAATCAGGAGGTTGCCGGTTCGAACCCGGCGGCGGGCTTTCGGTCACGCGGCAGGGCCGTCGCCGAGCAGCCGTGACTTCTCGGCCGCGAACTCCTCGTCGGTGAGGATGCCCTTCTCGCGCAGGGAGGCCAGGCGCTCGAGGCGCTGTAACCGGGCGTCCTCGTCGTCCAGCGGTGCCACCGCGGTCGGCGCCTCGCTCGTCGGCGACTCCTCGCGTTTCTCGGGCAGGCGCAGCCGCGATGCCTGTTCGCCGACCCGCTCGCCGATGTTGGCGTCCTTGACGGCGCTGACGACCTTGTCCCGGGTGCGGCCGAAGACGTCCCCGTACTCGGCGTCCGGATACTCCTCGGCGGTCTGCTTGCGCAGCTCGTGGACACCGAAGGCGGCCATGCCGGCGACGATTAGGGTGGTGAGGAAGGAGCGCAGGCCCTGGGTCGGGGCCGAGAGGAAGTAGAAGCAGACGATCAGGGCCAGGCCGGTGTAGACGTAGGCGACGTGCGCTTGTAGGACCGGGGCGATGACGCGGCGGGTGGCCTGGGCCGAACCGGTCGGCGAGGCCAGCCAGCCGGCGATCGCGAAGAGGATGCCGACGACGATCACGGTGGAGGCGATGCTGGTCATCAGCGAGGTGGCGATCGACCAGGTCGCTTCGCCCGCGGGCTTGGCGCTTTCGGCCACGACCAGTTGGTCGACGACGATGCCGCCGGCGATCTCGCGGGCGACGATCACCGCGAAGCCGGCCGCGATCAGGCCGACCCCGCTCAGCAGCACGGTCACCCAGCGGCCGTCGCGCGAGAGGTAGATCGCGGCGGCGAAGGTGAGGAAGGTGAGGATCGAGAGCACCAGGGCCAGGCCCTTGACCGCGATCGCGACGTTCTGCGCCGTCTTCAGCTCGTCGGAGCGGAGGATCTCGATCTGGCCCGCCTCCGGCGGCAGCTTGTCGGCCAGGCCCTGGCCGATGCCGACCTGGTCGGCGAGGTTGGTGAGGAGGCTGCCGAGGTTGAGGCTGACCGTGCCTTCCTCGGTCGAGACCGCGTCCCCCTCGTCCTCCAGCACCGAGACCAGCTGTTCGTGGGCGGAGCGGTTCGCGTCTTCCCAGAGCGTCTGCGCGGTCGAGGTTTCCAGCACCCGGTCGGCGCCGTCGCCGGCCACCTGGCGCAGCCCGCCTGCCGCGGGGCCAGCGAGATCCTTGGTGTCGCCGGGGAGAATCTCTTTCAGTTCCGCCTCGACATCGACGTTTTCGTAGAGCTGGTCGACCAGGTAGTCGCCGACGGCGGCGCGGATCGTCGGGTCCTGGATCAGCCGGCCGCTGGTCGAGACCCAGTCGTCGGTGTTGAGCGCCTGGCGCTCGGTCCAGATCGCGAAGACGCTGAGGAAGGCCAGAACCGAGCCGAGGATGACGAGCCCTTTGACCGTGCGTCTTCTTCCGCGGCTCATCGAGAGAGGATGGTATACGTGAAGCCATGAAGCTAGAGGGCATCCACCACATAACCGCGATCACCGAGGACGCTCAGCGCAACGTCGACTTCTACGCGGGGGTGCTGGGCCTGCGGCTGGTCAAGAAAACCGTCAATCAGGACAACCCGACCGTCTACCACCTCTTCTTCGCCGACGAGGGCGGCGATCCGGGCTCCGATCTGACCTTCTTCGAGTACCCCGGCGTGGCTCCGGGGCGGGCCGGCGCCGGGATGGTCCATCGCGTCGTCTGGCGCGTCGCCTCCGAGGATGCTCTCGCCTTCTGGGCCGACCGCCTCGCCGCCGGCGGGATCGAGTCCGAGCGCGACGGCGCCAGCCTCGTCTTCTCCGATCCGGAGGGGCTCGACCACGAGCTGCTCGTGGTCGACGTTCCCGACCCGCCCCTGATCGCCGAGCACCCCGAGGTCCCGGCCGAGCTGGCGCTGCAGGGCTTCCACGCCGTGCGCGCCTACAGCGCCGCGCCGCAGGCCAGCGAGGGCCTGCTGCAGGCGCTCGAGTTCGAGCCGGCCGAGGGCGGCGGCTGGGAGGCCCGCGGCGAGCGCCGCGGCGGCCTCTACGTCTTCGACGAGCCGCCGGCCGAGCGCGGCCTGCAGGGCGCCGGCAGCGTCCATCACGTCGCCTGGGCCTCGCTGCCGGAGGAGCACATGGACTGGCGGGCGAAGGCGGTCGCGGCCGGGGCGCAGCCGACCCCCGAGATCGACCGCTTCTATTTCAAGTCGATCTACTTCCGCGAGCCCAGCGGCGTCCTCTTCGAGATCGCGACGACGGGCCCCGGCTTCACCGTCGACGAGCCGCTCGAGCACCTGGGCGAGAAGCTCTCGCTGCCACCCGACTACGAGCACATGCGGGCGGAGGTCGAGCCCAACCTGCGACCGGTGAGGAACCCGCGGACGGACTCGTAGGGGTGAGTGGGGACTTCATCTGGCGCGACGCCGGCCGCACGGTCGTCTTCCGTCGCGACGGGGTCGCGCAGGCTCCGCAGCTTCTCTCCGAGCACGGCTTCTCGCCGTTCGAGCTGCTGAGCACGCCGCGGGCGCTGAGCGGCGGTGCCGAGCTGGCGGCGGCGGCCACGGCGGTGCACGAGATCCCACCTGGGCAGGTCCCGGACCTCGCGGCGGCACTGCTCGGCCAAGCCACGGGGAAGTCCCTGGTCGCGCTCGGCGGCGGTCGCACGATCGACGTCGCCAAGGCGGTCGCTTCGACCACGGGCGCCCGCGTCACGGCGCTGCCGACGACGATGTCGGGAGCGGAGATGACCGGGATCCACCGCCTGCCCGCCGGGGCCGAGGCGGGGGTCGCGACGATGATCCGCCCTGCGCTGGTCATTGCCGACCCAGAAGCGATGACCAGCGCTCCGGAGGCGGGGCTGCGGGCCAGCTCGATGAACGCCCTCGCCCATGGAGCCGACTCGCTCTGCACCCCGTTCGCCAACCCCGTCTCGGAGATGACGGCGCTGCGTGGGGCCGAGCTGATCGCGAGCTCGCTCGACCAGGAGCGGGCCGAGCGCAACGCTTCGTCGCTGGCGCTTGGCTCGATCCTCTGCGGCTACGCGATCGATTCCGGCATGTTTGGCCTCCACCACGTCATCTGCCAGACCCTGGCCCGCATCTGCGGCAGTCCTCACGCGGGGACCAACGCCGCGATCCTGCCCCGCGCCCTGGCGCTGCTGGTCGCGCGGGCACCCGACCGGTTCACGGACCTGGCAACGGCGCTGGCGACCGACCTCGACGACATCGAAGCCCGCGTGCTCGAGCTCGGCGGCCACCCACCTGGGCTGGGAGCGCTCGGCGCCGATCGCGGCAAGCTCGACCAGGCCCTCGATTCGATGGTCGTCCGCCCCGAGCTCGCCTTCACCCCGGAACCCCCCGATCGCCGGGAGCTGGAGCAACTGGTCGAGAGCGCCTGGTAACCGTCGCGCTCGCCCCGTGTAGCGCTCTGCATGAGCGCAGAGCGGCTCGACCGCTACCACGCCTACTCGCGCAAGCACAGCGTCAACTGGATCCTCTACCTGCTGGCGAGGATCTTCATGACGCCGTTCTTCCTCGTCTACTTCCGCTACGCCCGCACCGGCCGCGAGCACGCCCGGCTCAAGGGCGGGTTGATCGTCGCCTCCAACCACCGCAGCTTCCTCGACCCCTTCGCAATCGGCGGCTGCCTGCCCTGGCGGCGGCCGATGAACTACGTCGCCAAGGTGGAGCTGTTCGAGCGCCGCTGGCAGGGCTGGATCCTCTCCCGTCTCGGCGCCTTCCCGATCCGCCGCGGCGAATCCGACGAGCAGTCGATGGAGACGGCGCGCCGGATCGTCGAACGGGGCGGCGCCGTCTGCATCTTCCCCGAGGGCACGCGGATCCGCCGCGGCACCCTCGGCAACCCCCGCCGCGGCGTCGGTCGCCTGGCCCTGCAGACCGGCGTGCCGGTGATCCCGAGCGCGGTGCTCGGCACCGAACACGTCCGCCGCGGCTGGCGGATCCGGCCGCGCAAGGTCAAGGTCCGGCTCGGGCGGGCGATGACGTTTCCGCGGGCCGAGGAGCCCTCGAAGGCGCTGGCGGAGACCGTGACCGCGCGAATCTGGCCCAACGTGCTGCTGCAGTGGGAAGACCTCGGCGGCCTGCCGCCGATGCGCCGCGCCGCCGTGATCGGCGCCGGCAGCTGGGGGACCGCGGTGGCCGTCCTGCTGGCTCGCGGGGGCCTCGAGGTCCAGCTTGGCGCTCGCAGCGCCGAGCGCGCGGCGGAGATGGTTGCGGCCGGTGAAAACGAGCGCTATCTCCCCGGCGTGGCGCTGCCGGAGGCGATCGACGTTCGCCCGGCCTCGAAGATCGAGCTGGCCGGGCTGGACCTGATCTGCCTGGCGATCCCCTCGAAGTCGCTGCCGCAGGCGGTCGGGGCGATCGCCGATCGCGTCGGCGGCCGCTCCTCGGTGCTGCTGCTGACCAAGGGCCTGATCGCGCCACAGGGCCAACTGCCCGCCGAGTACGTCGGCGAAAGGGTGCGGGCCCGGGCGATCGCCTGCCTCGGTGGGCCGGCCCATGCCCGCGAGGCGGTCTCCGGATCGGCGGCCCTGGTGCTGGGCTCAGCCGACGTCGACCTGCGGGTTCAGATCGGCGGGGTCTTCGACCGCGCCGGCCTGGTCTGCGAGCGCTCCGGCGACGTCGCCGGGGTCGAGATGGCGGGCGCCGCCAAGAACGCCGCCGCGTTGGCCGCGGCGGCCGCCGAGCCGCACGGCCTCAACGCCGCCGGCATCGCCGTGGCCGCGATCTGGCGCGAGTGCATCGAGTACGCGATCGGGCGCGGGGCGGACCTGGAGACCTTCTCCGGGCTGGCCGGCGTCGGTGACCTGACCGCGACGATGATGGCGCCGACCGGCCGCAACCGGCGGGCCGGCGAGCTGCTCGGGACCGGCACCCCGGCAGAGGAGATTCCGGGGCTGATCGGCCAGGCCTCCGAGGGGCTGGACACGACGCCGCTGCTCGCCCAGGCCGTCACCTCCTCCGGCGGACCGGCCGAGGCGCTGAACGGCCTCGCCGCCCTGATCCGGGGCGAGATCGGGGCCGAGGACTGGATCGCCGGGCTGCGCCGGGTCGAGCAAACGCGGCGGGCGGCCTGATGGCACCAGGGCGTGATCTAGGCTTGGCCGGTGAGCTCCCCCACGGAGAACGTCGAGCCCGGCGACCTCGGTCCGGCGGCGAAGGCGGATCTCGACCGGGCCTTCGAGGATTTCTACCGCGACCACCTGCGCGACGTCTACTCCTATGCGTACTACAAGGTGGGCAACCACCACGACGCCGAGGACCTGACCGAGCAGGCCTTCCTGCAGGCCTACCGGCACTTCGACCGGGCCCGGCGCGAGTCCGACGGGCGGCCGCTGCGGCCCTGGGTGATCCGGATCGCCCACAACCTCGCCTCCAACTACTACCGCGACCGCTCCCGCCGTCCCCAGACCCCGCTCGAGAACGCCGACCCGATCGCGGCGCGCCACGACACGGTGGCGATCGCCGAGGGGCGCGAGGAGCTGCGGCGGGTGATGGCCAACCTCGAGCATCTCTCCGACGACCGCCGCGAGGCATTGATCATGCGCTTCGCCCTCGGCATGGACAACCGCGAGATCGCCCGCGCCCTCGGTCGCTCGGACGGGGCGACCAAGGTGCTGATCCACCGCGCGATCAAACAGCTGCAGGAGGAGATGGGCGATGAGTGACGCCTTCGGCAGCAGCTGGGACGTCGAGCAGCTGCTGGCCGATGCGCTGCGCCCGATCGAGCCGCCACAGCGGCTCTCCGGCCGGGTCGAGGACACCTTCTCGGCGATCACCCAGGCTGCCGCCGAGGAGCTCTCCGATTGGGCCGAGGAGCTTTCCGACAGCGAGCTGCGGGCCCTGCGCGACCCGCGCAACTGGGTCCGTCCGGTGGTCGCCGCCGGAGCCGGCGGGGTGGCGACCGGCGCCCTGGTCCTGCTCGAGCTGCGCCGGCGCAGCCGCAGCAAGAGCGAGAGCGGCCTAAGGGCCCTTGGCAGCGGCCTGCGCTCGCGTCTCTAGCTTCGGGGTACCAGCGGCGGCGGCGAGGCCGAGCAGGCCCAGCGCCAGGTGCATCCAGCCATCGCCGCCGGAGAAGTCGACGATGGCGAGGGCCGTGTAGAGGAGGCCGAAGGCGAGCGCGCAGGGCCGGGCGGCGACCGCGGCGAGCAGCAGGGCCAGCAGGCCGGTGGCGACGTAGAGGTAGTTGAGCCAGGAGAGGTCTCCGAAGAAGCCGAGGATGCCGGCGACGAAGAGGAACACGCCGGCCAGGGTCGCGTACAGGCGGGCGGGGCTGGGAGGCTCCATCGGCGCCGATTGTAGGCTGCCCATCCCGATGGCCGAGACTTGCTACCGCCACCCCGACCGCGAGACCCGCGTCTCCTGCTCCTCCTGCGGCCGGCCGATCTGCCCCGAGTGCATGACCCCGACCCCGGTCGGGATGCGCTGCCCGGAGTGCATGCAGCAGCGGACCAAGGTGGTGCGGGGGGTGGGCGGCAATGCCGCGGGCTTTGCGCAGGCACCCGCGACCTACGTGCTGATCGCGATCAACGTCATCGCCTACCTGATCGTGATCGGTGCCGGTGGCGGCGGTTTCAGCGACAGCATCAACCCCGTCACCATCGATTTCGGTCTGTTCGGCCCCTCGGTTGCCGAAGGCGAGTGGTACCGACTGGTGACGAGCGGGTTCCTCCACGGCGGCATCTTTCACATCGGCTTCAACATGCTGCTGCTCTTCCTCCTCGGGCGATTGCTGGAGCCGGCATTGGGCACGCCACGTTTCGTGGCCCTCTACTTTGCCTCTCTCCTCGCCGGTTCGATGGGTGCGCTGCTGCTGGATCCGAACGCCCTCACCATCGGGGCCTCGGGTGCGGTCTTTGGCCTCGCGGGAGCGACCTTCGTAATTGCTCGCGGCCGCGGGATGGATGCAATCGCGGGGGAGATCGGGTTTCTCATCGCCTTCAACTTGATCTTCAGCTTCGTCTGGCCGGGAATAAGCATCGGTGGCCATCTCGGTGGACTGATCGCCGGCGTGCTCAGTGCGCTGGTGATCGTCGCCGGCGAGCGGGGGCGTCTCGGTCGCCGGCATTTCCCGGCGGAGATGACGCTCCTCCTCCTCGTGGCGATCGGCGCCTTCGCCGGCTCCCTGGCCGTCGCCTGACTCAGCCCTGCGAGGGCCGCGAAGCCGGAGCCTTGAGCTGCAGGAAAGCCGTATTGCCGGGTGGGTCGAACAGGTCCGGGTGCAGCAGGTGCCCGAGCAGCTCGACCCCGTCGACCAAGCGCGGGCCGGGCTCGGAGAAGGCGGCGGCGGCGTCGACCGCGAAGACCCGCTCGGCGCCGAGCGCGGCGATCCGCTCCCAGTGCTCCATCGCCTGCGCCTGGGCGTCCTCGACCGAGCCGGCCGGCATCACGATCACGACTTCGGCATTGAGGCTCTCCAGCTCCCCCCAACCGACGTCGGGCGGGTTGAGGCCGGGGTCGCCGGCGACGTCGACGCCGCCGCCGATCGAGATCATCTCTGGGATCCAAAACCCGGCGACCCGCGGTGGGTCCAGCCGCTCCAGCGCGATCACCCGCGGGCTGGCCGCTCCCGAGAGCGCCGCCCGGACCGTCGCCAGGCGCCCCTCGAGTTCGCCGCGCAGCTCGTGCGCGTGGCTTTCCATGCCCGTCGCCTCACCCAAGCGGACGACCTCTTCGAGCATCTCGCTGAGGGTTGCGACGCGCATTATTGGCCCAATATCGCATTTATCGAAAAACCTGCGTAGGCGGCCAGCTATATTCCATTCGCCGAATGGCCGAGGACGTCCCAGCCCGAAGTACCCGGCCGCATAACCGATGAGCGTTCTCCTGCTCGTCCTGCTGCTGGCGTTGGTTGCGGTCAACGGCTTCTTCGTTGCGGCGGAGTTCGCCCTCGTGCGCTCGCGGCGGGAGCGGCTAGAGCAGCTGCGCGACGAGGGCGTCACCGGCGCCCGCATGGGGCTCGATCAGATCGAGCGGGTCGACGAGTTCGTGGCGACCTGCCAGGTCGGGATCACGCTCGCCTCCCTCGGCATCGGCTTCCTCGGCGAGCCGGCGCTGGCGGAGCTGCTGGAGCCGTTGTTCGGGGGGGTCGTCTCGCACACGCTGGCGATCGGGATCTCGATCGCGCTGGCGTTCACGATGGTCACCTTCCTGCACGTGATCCTCGGCGAGCAGGCCCCGAAGATGCTGGCGATAGCCAAGGCCGAGCCGGTGCTGATCTGGGTGGCGCCGCCGTTGAAGTTCTTCCGCACCGCCCTGCACCCGCTGATCGTCGCCACCAACGTGCCTGCCAACTTCCTCGTCCGCCGGCTCGCCGGCGTCGATACCGACAGCACCTCCGAGGAGACCTCGCCGGAGGAACTGCGCCTGCTGATCTCCCGGGGGGCCCAGCGCGGCCGCCTCGATCCCGGCGAGGCGGGGATGCTCGGCGGCGTTTTCCACCTGCACGAGCAGGAGGCGCGCGAGGTGATGACCCCGATCCCCGCGGTTGTCACCGTCGACGCCTCGGAGACGGTGGAGGCGGCGCTGAAACGCTGCGTCACCTCCGGGCACACGCGCCTGGTCGTGATCGAGGACGAGAACCCCGACCGCGTCAAGGGGATCGTCCACAACAACAGCCTCGCCCGGCTCTACATGAGCGACGGCCCCGAGGCCGGTATCGAGACCGTCATCCGCGACGCCCTGATCGTCCCCGAGACCCGGCCCCTCGACGACCTCCTGCACGACCTGCAGGTGCAGCGCACCTCCCTCTCGGTCGTCGTTGACGAGTACGGCCGCACGGTCGGGATCGTCACCGTCGAGGACATCCTCGAGGAGGTGGTGGGGGAGATCGAGGACGAGACCGACCCCCGCGCGGCGGCGCTGCGCCAGCTCACCAACGGCGACTGGTTCGTGCGCGGTCACGTCTCGCTCGGCGACCTCGCCGACGCCGGCATCGAGCTGCCGGTCGACACCGACGCCTACAACTCAGTCGGCGGCTATGTCTTCGGCGAGCTGGGCCGCCTGCCCAAGCGCGGCGACTCGATCAGGTCCAACGGCTACACGATCAGGGTCGAGGCGGTGCGGGAGAACCGCATCGAGGCGGTCCGGATCAGCGGTTCCGTCCGTCCCCCCGCCTAATTTCTCCAGGCAACCCGCGACCCCCCGACGTTGGAGGTACCCGCATGTGGGTTGTTCGCCTGACCGACAAGCAACTCGAGGTCCTGAGAGCGCTACTGCGCTCCGAGGAACACCTCGGCCCCGCCCTTCGCGGCTCCATCGAGGCCCTCGACCTCGCCCGCTGGGACGAGCTCCCCGAAGCCGAGCTCCCGTGGGACGAGATCGAGGTTCTTGCCCGCCGCCAGAACATCTCCGAGGCCGACGTGATCTGGGACATCTCAGGAAAAAGAAAGACCGCCCAGGCCGACTAGTACGAGCGAAGACTTGGGGTGAGTCGGGTGGGGCTCACCTGCGCGAACTGCGGGGAGGCTTGGCGAGCCCCACCCGACTCACCGCAGCCCCCGTTCGTTCGGTTCTTGGCTAGTCGTAGCTGTAGAAGCCGGCTCCGCTCTTGCGTCCGAGCTTGCCCTGCTTGACCATCTCGACCATCAAGCTGGGGGGTTGGCTGGCCGTCTCGCCGTTGTCGGCGTAGAGGGCGTCGCCGATTGCCTTGGAGACGTCGAGGCCGACGAAGTCGAGCAGGGCCAGGGGGCCCATCGGGTGGCCGGCGCCGAGCTTCATGCAGGTGTCGACCTCGCCGGCCTCCATGCCGGTCCGCTCGATCAGCCGCACCGCTTCGAAGAGGTAGGGGAAGAGCAGGCGGTTGACGACGAAGCCGGCCTGGTCGGGGACCTCGACCGCGGTCTTGCCCATCGCCGCGCACCAGGCCAGGGTGCGCTCGCGGGCGCCGGCGGCGCCGTCGGGGAAGCAGACCTCGATCAGCTTCATGCGCGGCACCGGGTTGAAGACGTGGAGGCCGAAGAGCTTGTCCGTCCCCGCCGCCGCGGCGATCGCGGCGATGCTGAGGGAGGAGGTGGTCGTGGCCAGATCCGCGTTCGGGCAGGCCTCGACGATGGTCGCCAGCAGCTCGCCCTTGGGCTCGACCTCCTCGACGATCGCCTCGACGATCACGTCGCAGTCGGAGAGGTCCTTGGGGTCGGTGGTGACCCGCAGCCGCGAGGGCTCAGCCCCCTCGATCTTGGCGCAGGCGGCGACCGCTTTCTCCTCGGCTCGCCAGGCCGAAGCCTCGCTGCGGGCCAGCAGGATGGTGTCTCCCGTCATCGTCGAGACGGCGGCGAGACCGGTGGCGATTGCCCCGCTCCCCGCGATCCCCGGACTCTCGTACCCCTGGTTAGCGCTCATGGCCGGGGTTCCTATCAATCTCCCCGAGCATCGTGCCGCCAGACCCTGGTTGACTGACCAGTCAGTCGGTACCCTTGAGGTTGGAAGCGAACTTGAGAAGAACGGAGAAGCGGATGGCTGCGAACGGAGATGGGAAGTTCGGTGGGCGCGAGGTCGTGATCGTCGAGGCGGTGCGGACCGCGATCGGCCGCGGTCATCCGGAGAAGGGCTACTACAAGGATCTGCACCCCTCGAACCTGCTCGCGAAGGTCTACGGCGAGCTCTTCGAGCGCTCCGGCGTCGACCCGGCCGAGACCGGTGACGTGATCGCCGGCTGCGCCCAGCAGTTCGGCGAGCAGGGGGTCAACATCGGCCGCAACGCCTGGCTCGAGGCCGGGCTGCCGATCGAGACCCCGGCAACCACGATCGACCGCCAGTGCGGCTCCGCCCAGCAGGCGGTCAACTTCGCGGCGGCGCTGATCGCCAGCGGCGTCCACGACGTCGTCGTCGGCGGCGGCGTCGAGCACATGGGCCACATCTCCTTCGCCGACGGCTACGAGGTGATGAAAGAGCACGGCTCGCCCTTCTCGCCGCAGCTGATGGAGCGCTACGACCTGATCCCGCAGGGCCTCTCGGCGGAGATGATCGCCGACCAGTGGGAGATCCCCCGCTCCGAGCTCGACGAGCTCGGCCTGCGCTCCCAGCAGCTCGCCGCCAAGGCGACCGAGGAGGGTCGCTTCGAGCGCGAGATCGTGCCGATGCAGGTCAACGGCGACGCCTACGCGACCGATCAGGGCCTGCGCGAGACGACGCTGGAGGGCCTCGCCAACCTCAAGCCGGCCTTCAAGGAGGACGGCAAGATCACCGCCGGCAACTCCTCACAGGTCTCCGACGGGGCCGCCGCGGTGCTGCTGATGTCACGCGAGCGGGCCGACGCCCTGGGCCTGGTGCCGCGGGCGCGGATCTACGACCAGACCACGGTCGGGGTCGACCCGGTGATCATGCTGACCGGGCCGATCCCCGCCACCCGCAAGCTGCTCGAGCGCAACGGGATGGCGATGGACGACATCGACCTGGTCGAGATCAACGAGGCCTTCGCCTCGGTGGTGGGGGCCTGGCGGCGTGAGCTCGATCCCGACATGGACCGCGTCAACGTCAACGGCGGCGCGATCGCCCTCGGCCACCCGCTCGGCTCCACCGGCGCCCGCTTGATCACCACCCTGCTGCACGAGATGGAGCGCACGGACAAGGAGATGGGCCTGGTGACGATGTGCTGCGGCGGCGGTCTCGGCACCGGGACGCTGATCCAGCGGATCTAGGGGTACGCCGACTACGGCCGCGGCGCCCCGCTCGCCGCGGCCAGTAGTTGCTCAATAGTTATCACTGCACTAGGTTTCTCAAGATCAGTCCATCTATCTTGAGGAGACCCAAGTGAGCAAGCGACTCATCACGGCTCTCGCGGTTGTCGTGGCGCTTGCGGGGATGGCCGCAGGGTGTGGCGACAGCGGCGAGGAGCCCCTGACCAAGGCGGAGTTCGTCAAGCAGGCCGACGCGATCTGCGAAACGCACGATCAGGAGCTGGAAGCGGAGCTCACCGCTTACGGCGAAGAGAAGGCGCGCCCAGGGCAGGACAAGGGCACCGAATTCACCAAGACGGTGCTGCTGCCGAGCATCGAGTCCGAGATCGAGGAAATCAGCGAGCTGTCGCCGCCCGAGGCAGACGCACAGCAGGTGTCGGCGATGCTGAGCGCGATGCAGGCGGGAGCCGATCGGGCGACAGCAGAACCGGAGAAGATCCTCAGCTTCGAATCGAATCCGCTGCTGAAATCCAAAAAGCTCGCCGTCGCGTACGGCCTCGAGGTTTGCGGGCGGACCTGAACCCCATCTATATGCTCCTCCTTCGATGGACCTGACGCTGTCGCCATCGGAGGAGGAGTTCCGCGACGAGGTTCGCACCTGGATTCAGGAGAACCATCCCGGGCCTGAGCCCGAGGCCGGTCTCGACGAGGTGATGGCCTTTCGCCGCGAGTGGCAGCTGAAGCTGCACGCCGCCGGCTGGGCGGGGATCTCCTGGCCGCAGGAGTACGGCGGTCGCGGCGCGACGATGATCGAGCAGGCGATCTTCGTCGGCGAGGCGGCGCGCCAGGAAGCGCCGAGCCCGGCCAACGTGCTCGGCCTGGCGATGGGCGGGCCGGTGGTGATCGCCCACGGCAGCGACGAGCAGAAGCAGCGCTACCTGGAGCCGATCCTGACCGGGGACGAGATCTGGTGCCAGGGGTTCTCCGAGCCGGAGTCCGGTTCCGACCTCGCCTCGCTGAAGACGCGGGCGGTCAAGGACGGCGACGAATGGGTCGTCAGCGGGCAGAAGGTCTGGACCACGTTCGCCCAGTACGCGAAGTGGTGCATGCTGGTCGCCCGCACCGACCCCGACGCCCCCAAGCACCAGGGGCTGACCTATTTCCTGATGGACATGGAGCAGGAGGGCGTCGAAACCAAGCCACTGGTCCAGATCACCGGCGAGGGCGAGTTCAACGAGGTCTTCATGGACGAAGCGCGGATCCCCGCGGCCAACGTAGTCGGCGGCGTCGGCAACGGCTGGGGGGTGGCGATCACGACCCTGATGAACGAGCGGGCGGGGCTCGCCTTCGGCGCCATCGCCCAGATCCAGAACAGCCTCGGGCGGCTGGCCAAGCTGGCGACCGAGGTGCGGGTCGACGGCGGCTCCGCGGCCGACGACACCTATTACCGCCAGCGGATCGCCCAGCTCCACATCGAGGCGGAGACGATGCGGCTGAACGCCTATCGCGGCCTGACCAAGACGATGCAGTCGGGCATCCCCGGGCCGGAGGGCTCGCTCGGCAAGTGGCAGTGGGCCGACATCAACCAGGGCTTGACCGAGCTGGCGCTCGAGATCGAGGGCGCCTACGCGCCGCTCGCCCGCGGCTCGGAGAACGCGATCGCCAACGGCGCCTGGCAGTACGGCTTCCTGCGCTCGCGCGCCAACTCGATCGAGGGCGGCACCACCGACATCCTCAAGAACATCATCGCCGAGCGCGTGCTCGGCCTGCCGCGGCTGCGCTAGGCCACTCCCTATGTACTTCGACCTCACCGACGAGCAGCAGGCGATCAAGTCGACCGCCCACGACTTCCTCGCCGCGCGCTTCAAATCCGAGCGGATGCGGGAGATCGCGGCCAGCGACGACGGCGCCGACGCCGCCGGCTGGGCGGAGATGGCGGAGCTGGGATGGACCGGCCTGGCGCTGCCGGAGCAGTGGGGCGGCCAGGGTCTCGGGATCGTCGACCTCGCCGTTCTCTTCGAGGAGATGGGCTACGCGCTCGCCCCCTCGCCGCTCTTCTCCAACACGGTCGCCGGCCTGGCGCTCAGCCTCTGCGGCTCCGACGACCAGCGCGAGCGCTACCTGCGGCCGCTGGCCACGGGCGAGAAGCGCGGCACGCCGGCGCTCTGGGATGCCGGCTCCCCAGCCACCCCGGGCGAGTTCACGATGGAGGCCAGGGCCGACGAGGGCGGCGTCGTCCTCGACGGCGAGAAGACCCTGGTCATGGACGCCCTCGGCGCCGACTTCTTCCTCGTCGCCACGAGTGACGGCAGGCGGCACCTGGTCGAGCGCCAAGCCGACGGCGTGACCGTCACCGCGGAAGCCGGGATCGACCCCACCCGCCGCTTCTACTCGGTCCGCTTCGACGGGGTCGAGGTCGCCGCCGAGGACACGCTGCCCGGCGCCGGCGCCGATACCTTCCCCGTCTTCCACCGCGTCTGCGTGGCGCTGGCCGCGGAGTCGACCGGGATCGCCCAGCGGACGCTGGAGATGGCGGTCGCCTACGCCAAGGACCGGCAGCAGTTCGGGCGCCCGATCGGCGCCTACCAGGCTGTCTCCCACCGCTGCGCGCAAATGCTGCTGGAGACCGAGAACGCGCGCTCGGCGGTCTACGGCGCCGCCTGGGCGGCCGACGCTGAGCCCGAGTCGCTGCCGCTGGCGGCGTCGATGGCCAAGGCGTATGCCTCCGACGCCGGCTGGCGGGTGCCCGACGCCTCGATCCAGGTCCACGGCGGCATCGGGTTCACCTGGGAGCACGACCTCCACTTCTTCCTCAAGCGCGGCCGCTCCAACGCGGCGATCTTCGGCGATGTCAAGTGGCACCGCGAACGGGTCGCCGACGCCGTCCTCGCCCGCGCCGGCGAGCCGGCCGCGGTCTGAGCCCGACCACGATGAGCGCCCTCGACCGCATCTCCGTCGCCGCGATCGGCACCTCGGTCGCCGACCTCGAGGCGGAGACGCTGCGGGCCGAGGCGGCGGGAGTCGAGTGCGTCTGGGCGCCGGAGCTGTTCCGCAGCGCCGCCACCCAGGCCGCCTATCTGGCGGCGAAGACGACCAGGATCGACGTCGCCACCGGCATCCTCTGGGCCTTCACCCGCAGCCCTTTCATCCACGCCGTGACCGCGCTCGACATCGACGAGATGTCGGGCGGGCGCTTTCGGCTCGGGATGGGGGCCGGGGTCAAGCGCCTGAACGAGACCTGGCACAACGCCGACTACGGGAAGCCGGCGCCGCACCTGCGCGAGGCGATCGAGGCGACGCGGCTGATCATGCAGCAGGCCAGCGCCGGCGAGCCGATCCGCTACCAGGGCTCCTATTACGACATCGACATCAAGGGCTGGGTCCGCCCGCACCCGGCGCCGCGGCAGTCGGTGCCGATCTACACCGCCGCCGTGCAGGCGGGGATGGCGCGGATGGCCGGCGACGTCGCCGACGGCTTGATCGGGCACCCGATCCAGAGCCTGCGCTGGATCGACGAGGTCGTCGTCGACGCCTTCGAGACGGGTCTGCGCCGCTCCGGCCGCGAGCGCAAGGACTTCGACTATCTGCCGACCGTCTGCTGCGCGATCGACGAGGACGAGGGCCGGGCGATCGAGATGGCCCGCCGCACGATCTCCTTCTACGCGACGGTGAAGACCTACATGCCGCTCTGGGAGCTGCACGGCTTCGCCGAGAACGCCGTCGCCGCCGGCGAGGCCTTCCGCCGCGGCGACCTCGCCGCCGTGCCGGCAGCGATCAGCGACGAGATGGTCGAGGCTTACTGCGCCGCCGGCCCGCTCGACAAGGTCCGGGCCCGGGTGGAGGCGACGGCCGAGCGCGCCGACGGCCTCTTCCTCACGCCGCCGACCTACTTCATCTCCCCCGAGGAGCTGAGCGAGTTCCAGAACCGCATCATCGACGCCTTCGGCCCCGGCGCCTGACCGCCGACCCCGGATCTCGGCTGGAGGAAGTGCTCGACCGGGTGCGGGCGATTCCCGAGGGCTTCGTCAGGACTTACGGCGACGTCTCGCCGGGCGCGCCGCGCTTCGCCGGCACGGTGCTGTTCGAGGTCGACGAGCCGGACCTGCCCTGGTGGCGCGTGGTCCGCGCCGACGGCTCGCTCGCCAAGGGCGCGCGCCAGCGCCGGCGGCTCGTCGCGGAGGGAGTCCCCTTCCGCGGCGAGCGCGTCGACATGGCGGTGGCGCGGTTCGCGCCCTGAGCTGACTAAGGGCAGATCACGACCAGCTGGAAGTCGGCGTCGGCAGCGGCGCCTTTCTCGTCGCGGGTGTGGACTTCGATCGCGTTGGGGTTGGCAACGGTGATGTTGGTCTGGGCGGTGCCGGGGCCGGGGACCGTGGTGCCGGCGTTGTTGCGGGCGGCGATGTTGGCGCAGCCGCTGACGTTGGCCGGGAAGACGACGCTGACGGCGCCGCCGCCCTCGGCCACGCTGATGCCGGGGTCGCTGGCGCGGACCAGGGTCGCGTTGCCGGGGCTGGGCGGGTTGCTGACGACGGCCCAGTAGGTGTGGCTGGCCCGGATCGCGGTCTTCGCCGAGGGCACGACGCCGAGCTTGTTGACGTTGATCTGGTAGCCGGTGAGGGTCTTCTGCTTCAGCTTGCCGCCACCGATCGTCTGCTTCTTGATCGCGCCGCCGTTGATCGTCTGAGCGGCGTAGGCCGTGCCCGCCAGGGCGACGAAGAGGGCGATCATCGCGACCACCATCGCCGGCGATGGCCGCCGGTTCTTGAGCGTGCTCATCTGGACTCCCTTCAAGTAGGTGAAATTAAGTAACCCACTTCGGGGGCCGAAGCTGCGCTCCTGCGTTGGGAGGGACTAGGGCAGGGCGGCGACGAAGCGCTCGAAGGCGGCGATGTCGGTGACCGCCGGCCCGTGGCCGGGGAGGATCAGGCTCGGGTTTAGCTCAGCCAGCTTGCGGATCGAGCGGCGGTTCTCGGCCGGGTCGTAGGTGAAGATCGCCGGCGGCTCCTTGATGCCGGGAAGGCCGGTCGCGTAGCTCATGTTGCGGATCACGTCGCCGCAGATCGCCACCCGGTCCTGCTCGCGGAAGAAGATCACCTCACCGCGGGCGTGGCCGGGGGCGTGGAGGACGCGGAAGCCGGCGACCTCGTCGCCCTCGTTCAGCACCCGGTCGACCTTGTACGGCGGTCCCTGCCAGAGCGCCCGGATCACGCGGTTTACCGGGTTGCTCGCCGCCGCTTCCTGCATCGGGCGCTTGCCTTCCATCGCCTCGACGTCGTCGGCGTGGCAGGCGAGCGGCACCCCGCGCGCCTCGCAGACGTCCTTGGCGACCCCCTGGTGGTCGGGGTGGGCGTGGGTGAGGGCGAGCATCGAGATCTCGCGGCCCTCGAGCTCGGCGAAGATCCGGCGCCGGTCCCAGGTCCGGCCGGCGTCGATCAGGACGTCCTCGGCCAGGTAGACGTTGACGCTCGGCGCCGGCAGCTCCTTCAGGCGCCAGGTTCCGGGGGCCAGGTACTTCAATGGCCGATGCCGAGCGTGCCGCGGGGGTCGCCGCTGTGTTCGGCCAGCTCCTCGAGCTTGGCGATCTTGCGCTCGCCTTCGAGCCGGGCCGGGTGCTGCGGCGGCAGCGGCTCGATCAGGCGGCGGATCCGGTTGCGCACCTGCAGCGCGAAGTGGGGGGTGGAGGCGCCGGCGAGGGCGCGGATGTCCTCGGGGGTGACCGCGTGAGCCTGGGTCAGCAGCTCCGGGTTCTCGGACTCGCTCACGGCGCGCTGCCGATCTTGGCCAGCTCCGCCAGCTCGTCGACCTCTGCCTGCTGGTTCACGTCGATCGCCTCCTGGTCGCCGATCACCCAGACGTGGTTGTAGAACGCGCGGGTGGGATTGGTCGTGTAGCCGGGCTTCACGTCGAGGAAGTATTCACGTAGAGGGCCCGGGAGGGAAGTGGCGCGGTCGGTGAGCAGCAGCGGCCCCCAGGTGCCGGAGGCCGAGAGCGGTACTGCCGCAGCGGCGTCGAGGGGCGAATCGTCGCGGGCGAGGACGAAGCCGTGGCCGGGGTCGTTGATGTTCCAGCCGAAGTCGCCGTCGGCGTAGCGGGCGAAGGCGATCGCGTTGGCCACCGGGTCCTCGCCGGAGACGCGGTGGACCTCGTTGCCGATCTGGGCGATCGCGCGAATCGCCCTCGAGGAGATCGCCGAGGACGGGCCGAGGACGTAGACCGGCACGTCGTCATGGCGCTTCAGCACGGCCGCGGTCGGCTTCGGCAACGGGTCGCCCGCGGCGAAGAGGATCGGGTCGCCCGAGCGGGCGGCCCAGGCCGCGGCCGGCATCGCCAGCGCCGGATTGCCGGAGGGGGCGAGGATGATGTGCGCCGGGCCGGAGTCGAAGAGGCGGTCGCGCAGGCGGGCGATCGCCGCCGCGGTGGCAGCTGCGCTGCCGGCTTTGACGGCGGTCGCCTCGGCGCCGTCCGGGGTGACAACGTCGCCGATCGCGAAGCTCGCGGCGCCGCCGGTCGTGGGGGCCCCCTGGGGGTCGAGCACGCTCAGGGCCGCGCTCGTGGGCTCGGGCAGCTCGTCGCTGCCGGAGATGAGGATCGGGGCGCGGACCGGCTCCGCCATCAGTACCGCGGCGGCGAGGCCGCCGGCCCAGTCGTCGGCGCCGATCAGGGTCACCGCCGCCGGTCGCTGGGCAGGCGTCGTCGCCGGGAAGGTCGCCAGGGCGTCGCCGGCCGCGTTGGCGGCGGGGTCCGAGCCGCCGACCCGGGTCGTGTTGGCGGTGGCGAAAGCGGGATAGCCGAGCTGCTCGGCCGTCTCGGCGTCGGCGGCCCCGGCGTCGGCCGGCGATTGGGCCGGTGTGGGGGCGGGGCTGTCCGAGCCGTCCTCCTTGGCGCCACCGCTGCCGCCGATCACGGCCACGACGATGAAGAGGATCGCGACCGCGACGAGTGCGGCGATGCCCTTCAGCGCTCCCGGGACCGGCTGGCGCGGCCGACGCCGGCGCCGCGGCCCCGGGGGAGGGGCTGGCGGGGACTCCGCAACCGGGTCGGGCCGCTTCGTTTCCGCCGTTGGCTGGGGCTCCCCCTCGGCGGTCGGCACCGGCTCGCCGGGAACGGGAACGTCGGCGTTGATCGGGCGGTCGGGACTCACGGCGGGGAACGCTACATGGGGGTCTGGGCTGGCCGTTCGGTTAAAGTTACGGGCGACTGGCTGACTGACCAGTCAATCAGTCCACGGCGAGGAAGGAACCAATGGATTTCGCACTCAACGACGAGCAGCGCGAGTACAAGGAGAAGTGCCGGACTTTCGCCCGCGAGGTGATCCGCCCCGCGGCCGCCAAGCACGATCGCGAGGAGAGCATCCCCTGGGAGGTCATCAAAGAGGCGCGCCGGCAGGGCTTCGGCGCCCTCGAGGGGATCCAGCGCACCGCCGCCGACCCCGAGGGCCAGATGCAGGTGATCTCGGCGGAAGAGTTCCACTGGGGCTGCGCCGGCACCGCGCTGGCGATCTCCGGCTCCGGGCTCGCCGCTGCCGGCATCGCTTCCTCCGGGACGCCCGAGCAGATCATGCGCTGGGTTCCGGAGTGCTTCGGCAGCGACGACGAGATCAAGCTCGGCGCCTACGCCGTGACCGAGCCGCAGGCGGGCTCGGACGTCAAGAGCCTGAAGACGACCGCCAAGCGCGACGGCGACGAGTGGATCCTCAACGGGACCAAGATCTTCATCACCAACGGCGGCATCGCCGACGTCCACGTCGTCGTCGCCACCGTCGACCCGGCGCTCGGCACCCGCGGCCAGGCCTCGTTCATCGTCGGCAAGGGCACCCCGGGCCTCAGCCAGGGCAAGAAGGAGACCAAGATCGGGATCCGCGCCTCCCATACCGCCGAGGTCGTGCTCGAGGAATGCCGGATTCCCGTCGAGAACCTGCTCGGCGGCGAGGAGAAGCTGGAGAAGAAGCTGCAGCGCGGGCGCGAAGGCAAGAAATCGGCTGGAGCCGATGCGCTGGCGACCTTCGAGGTGACCCGGCCGCTGGTCGGCGCCACGGCGCTCGGCATTGCCCAGGCGGCCTACGAGTGGACGCTCGAGTACCTCGACGGCCAGTCCGAAGGCGGCACGCCGCTACTGCAGACGCAGCGGATCCAGCAGGCGCTGGCCGACGTCGCGACCGAGATCGAAGCGGCGCGACTGCTGGTCCAGCGCGCCGCCTGGATGGGCCGCAACGGCGTCCCGATGACCGGCGGCCAGGGCTCGATGTCGAAGCTCAAGGCCGGCGACGTGACGATGTGGGCGACGACGACCCTGATGGATCTGGTCGGCCCCGACGCCTGGAGCACCGAGTACCCGCTGGAGAAGTTCTTCCGCGACGCCAAGATCTACCAGCTGTTCGAGGGCACGGCGGAGATCCAGCGCATGGTCATCTCCCGCATGCAGGCCCGCGAATACGCCGAGCGCCTCGCCTTC
>Ga0190275_10000866_pt1 | contig 24047 bp, 14 predicted proteins | sample Popmic550T_FD_133745 | JGI IMG/M metagenome (GOLD analysis project Ga0190275, IMG submission 133745) | Populus adjacent soil microbial communities from riparian zone of Yellowstone River, Montana, USA - 550 T | ecosystem: Environmental > Terrestrial > Soil > Riparian zone > Trees stand | place...
ACAGCTTCATGTCGACGGCAACAAGTCGCTTATCTACTCGTCGATCAACTACTCACTCAAGAAGCAGGACGAGACCTTCGAGACGAAGGGTCGCGTCGCGTACGTGCACAACAAGGGCGTGGTCTCAGACAAGAAGAGCAACATCGCCCCGGCAGCGAAGAAATGGCGTGATCTTCCGCAACAGAAGGCGATCGAAGACGCCAAGCTCGATCAATCGAACGGCTACATCTACGAGTTCAAGGTTGATGGTCCGCCGAAGGTTTACAACGGAGGCATCGAAGCGGTCATCACCTGCACGAACCTGCAAGGCGTCAGCCCTTGTTCCGGCACCCAGTCGAACCTCGAGAAGAAGGGTGGGGCCGAACATCCCGGTGACGAGTCGGCTAACGAAGAGGAATGGGAGACGATCAACAGCTACAACGGTGGTGCTGACCCCTACCTGCAAAGTGGTCAGGCCCTGCATGCCAATTACCCGGAGCCGGGGCAATACCGGATCCGGATCGATGGCGGCGACGTCGGCGTTACGTACGACGCTGACATCCGTTTCACCGAAGAGGCCGCGTGGCCCGACCCCGGCCAGCTTGCCTACAAGGCGACCTCGATGGGCTTCTGGAAGATGCTGCGCAAGTACTCGAAACCGAAGGTCAGCAAGCTCACGCTCGCCAAGATCCGCAAGACGAAGGGCTGGCAACGTAAGTACGACACGATCGTCGTCACGAACCGCGTCTATTCCAAAGTCGGCAGGAAACTCAAGAAGTGGGTGGCCAAGCACGACGGCAACCTGGTGCTCACCGACTCTGCACTTCAGATGTTGTGGAACGGGCTGGGCATGATCCCGAGGATCGTGGGCGAGGAGGAGCTCAGCGTTCAAAAGGTCGGCGTGTACGCGGGCTACATCAACTTCGCAACCCTGAAGAAGGAAGTGACGTACGACGACGCTCTGGCGAAGAAAATCGATCAGAAGGGTGCCGCGGAAGGTAGGTCATGTGCAGCCAAACAATCAGGCATCACGCGCGGCGAGGCTTGCGACGAGAACGACATCCTTCACCGCCGCCAGACCTATGAGCCCGTTCCGTTGGGCTACAGCCTCAACGATGGGGGAGACAACTCACCGGTCTGGTACGTGTTACAGGAGGCCTACAGGAAGGCGAAGGGCAAGCAACGAGCGATTGCGACGGGTCAGGACCAAGACGAGGTGACGGTTGGCGAGATCAAGTGGCACGGCGGGCGCATCAGGTTCATCGGCGCGCTGCTGCCGGACCCGACGAAAAAGTTCTATCACCCGTACGGCTTGGCGGACTACGCGTTGACGTGGGCCGGCTATCAGGTGCTGCAGAACCTAGTTACCTGGAAATAGAGGTATTCGCGCGGGGAGGTGGTTAGTACTCCCCGCTCAACACCTTCAGCAACATGTTCTGCGCGGCATCGCTGATCGCGTATGCGTTCAGGCCGAACCAGTGCGAGTACTCCTCGGACGGCATCGGCATCATCGAGCCGAAGATCACGATGCGGCCCTTGCCGACGGGGAGCACGCCGATCTCGGTCTTGTTCTGGTTCGCATCACGCTTCCCGTAGCCGTCGAAGTTGTTGCCTTCGTCCACGGCCTTACGGTCCGCCGGGGGATCGGTGGTGCCGACCGTCTCACCGCCCGCCGCCTCCCAGACGTCCCGGTCGACAGACCAGATCAGGGCGCTGTTGAGGGTGGGTGACGAGTCGCCGGCGTCCTCATTGTTTGTGCCCGACTCCCAGTAGGAGTCGCGTTCCATCAGCAACGGATAGCCGATAGGCGAAGGAGCGAACATCTGCCACGCGGTCGCCAGCAGGCCCTCGGTCAAGGGGTGACTGCGATCCAGATCCGAATACCCGACGTAACCCCAGTTTTTGTGGACCGCTTTTGCTTCGATGTCCGCCAGTTTCGGGAGCATCGATAGAGCGGAGTCGGTAAGCACGAGGTCACCTCCACCCTTGACGAAGTCGGCCAGCCTGGCCGTGTCCTCGACCTTGCGATCAGACACGACGAAACTGTCGAGCTTCTTGAGAGCGCGGGCAATCCCGTTGGGCTTGACCTCGACTGGTGCGCGGTCGACCAGATTCTTCAAGTCTCGGAAGTAGTCGGTGTTCGAGACGTTGTAGTGCGCTTGCTTAAGGGGTCCCGAGATGGGGTTGCTCAGGTTGGGGGCCGGGCTCGGGTTTCCGTCCTTGTCCGTTACGCGGGCGCCGTCTTCATAGAACCCGACCTTCTTCTTCATCTCTACCTTGAAGGGAGGGATCTTGTTCCACGCCGCTGCGGTGACGACACCCGTTTCCATCACATTGCGGACGTTGTCCGCGTAGACCTGCTCGTCGGCTCCCACCCAGGGAGATGAAGGCCGGCAGTTGATCTCGTAAGACAGAGAAAGAGCGTCCAATCCGGCATCGCTGGCGAAGAAGCCACCCCAACTGGACCCGACCGTGTAGCCGAGCGAGTCGACGATGTGCGTCACGAAGCCCCACCGTCCCCATCCCTGCAGGCGCCACATGTCGTTGTCAAGGGTGCCGACGTCGCGGAAGTCGGGCAGGTTGTCTCGCGTTGCATCGACTCCGGCATCGAGGACCGCGTCCAACGGACCGAAGACGGGGATCGTCTCTTCCATGTTTTGTTTGACGCGCGTGCCCAGGTCGACCATCCGCTTCAGCTTCTGAGGATCGCTTCCTTCGTCGTGCAGAAGTACGAATCCGAAGGGGAGCGGGCCGTGGAGGTCCATGCCCACCGCGAAGGGTCGGCCGTGCAGCTCCTTCTTACGGATCTGCGTTAGGTAGTGGGTGAACGCCAAGCCCTCAGGCTGCGTGTAGGTCGTGTAACCCCGCAGGTACAGAGTTGGGTCCTGTGGGAAGACCCAGCCGTCGGTAAAAGCGAGGCGGTTCGAGTTCACACCGGCGCCGTTGTACTGGGAGTGTTGGTTCCCGTAGCCGTCGCCGATCAGCCATCCGTCCGGTGACGGAGCGATGAAGAAGATCTTCGTGTGCTTGAGGATCTCCGGTGCCGTCATCTCGTATGTCTTGTCTGCAAGGCCGGTGGCGTTGTCGAAGATCTTGTCGGGGGTCTCGGCTGCAGCCATCGCGAGGTCCTCGACGAACCGGGCCCCACCCTCACGTCCACACGGTTCTCCCGAGTGTCCCGCGGTCAACACCACGTACTCCTTGTTCTTGTCCGGAACCTTCTTGTCGGTCAGGATCGTCACGTAGAGGGGGAGTCCGTCGCCGGTGTCGCGCTTGTCCCATGCGGGAAAACCATCGACCCCGACGCTCACAGCGTTCGGATTGTTGAGCTCGTCGGCCACCGTCGTTAGGTCTATGTAGCGGGGGTAAACCTTCTCGAGAAGCTTGAAGCCCCACTCCATCTCGCCGTGCCCACCTTCGCCGAACTGGATGTAATCGACTGATGCCGCCGGCTCGAGGAACGTGCGTCCGTACATCTGCCGCTCTTCCTCGGTCTTGGCAACCGGAGTGGCGAGCGCCTGCGGTGCGAGAAGAAGGATGGTCGCTGCGATCGTGGTGAGCTGGATGAGCCGACGTCCCATAAGTGGTCTCCCTTGGATGCGAGAAAAGCGGGCTACGGCGTAAGGATTCGACGGACCTCGGGGTGTCCCTTCCACCTTTGTCCCCATTTAGGCGGGTTCCCAGGGAGGAATCGACTCCGGCCGGGGCGAAATCGTTGGCACCACATTTCTTCTTACGCGGGAGGCGACCTTGTCGGTGAAAAAGGTGATCGGGCTTGCAACTGCAGCCCTACTGGTTCTTACGGTGGCTCCGGCCGCCGCTCAAGCCGTCCACACGGCCGAAGATGCGGTCGTCACGAACCCCGGCGATGGGACAACGATCGCTATCACCGTGTTCAAACCCGCCACTGCGAGCTCCACTTCTTTGGCCCCGGTGGTTCTTCACTCCCACGGATGGGCCGGAAGCCGGGAGACGGCGATCGATTCGGACGAGGTCCTCCCCTTCCTCGATGCAGGGATGGGTGTCGTCAGCATCGACCAACGTGGCCATGGCGAGAGCAGCGGCGAGGCATATACGCAAGACCCCACTCGGGAGACCGAAGACATCCAAGCAGTGATCGACTACATAGCGGGTCTCGACTGGGTGCGCCTCGACGGGCCTAACGATCCAGTGCTCGCCGCCATCGGCGGCAGTTATGGCGGCGGCTACCAAACGATGACGGCTCTCGACGAGATCGCGGAGAACGGATCGACGCGTTTCAACGCTCTGGCTCCGCAGATCACCTGGTACGACCTGCCGCAGAGCCTTGCTCCGCAGCGGGTGCCCAGATCACTCTGGAACATCCTTCTCTACGCTGTGGGCGCGCAGATGCTGCCGCAAGATGTCCACGAGGCATTCGCTTACGGCACCGCGACGGGCCAGTGGCCGGACGGGACGATCTATGGTCAGCCCGCGCCGGGAGTCATCCCCAACCTGCACGGTCGGTTCCACCGCAACAGCCCTGTGTCGTTCGTAGAAGAAGGCGTCCAGATCGATGTCCCCGTCCTCGTCCGCCAAGGCATCACCGACACGCTTTTCACGCTCAACCAAGGCATAGAGATCTTCGATCTAGCGGTTAACGATGAGGCCCGTTCGCAGAGCTACCTGGTCGGCTACAACGGGGGTCACGTCTTGCCGCAGGCTTACCCGAGCGGGCTATCCGGCGGAGACGACGCCTGTTCACCCGAAGGTTTCACTCAGCTAACGATCGATTTCTTCACACGGGTATTCGCGGGACAGAGCACCGATGGACTGATGCCCGCGCGCTACAACCTGACAACCGCCGAAGGCGAGGGTTGTTTGCGGATGGATGAGTTCGACACCGACCGGAAGCTCGGTGCAGACCTTCTCGGCGCCGGCACGACGGTGACCGTTGCGGGCGCAGCGCCTCCGGTTCAGATCCCCATAGCGGAAGGGCCCGTCACGATCGCGGGGATCCCGAACCTCACGGGACGTGTGACAGCGGTTGGGCCCCTGGAGACGCGCACCTTCTTCGGTTTGTCGACGGGCACAGATGCTACGGATGCTTTGCTGATCCAGAACCAGGTGATGCCTCTGCGAGAGCTGCGCACACCGGTCGACAAGCCGTTCGATGTGGATCTCGCCGGAGTTGCGATCGAGGTGCCGGAGGGACAAACGCTCTTCCTGACGATCACCCCTGTCGCCGACGCATTCGCATTCCACGGCACCAAGCCGGCGGGAACGATGGTCTTCAGTGACCTATCGCTCATGCTGCCGGAGCCGGCGGAGATCGTTCCCCAGTTAAAGGACTCGCTCTTGACCTTGGTGGCTCCCAGCAAGGGGCCCAAGGGAGCCAAGCGTGTACTGACTGCGACCCTGACCGACGCCGAGACCGGCCTGGGCATCCCGGGGGCCGCAATTGCATTCAGCGTCGATGGCGCTCCTCTCGAAGAGGCTGTTACCTCGGAACAGGGGGTGGCCACCCTCGAGATTCCGCCTCGCTACTACGGGGGGCATCACCACTTCGAGGGCACCTTCTCGGGCAACGAGAGTTACCGGGGCACGGCGGGCTCGACCGATACGTGATCTGAACCCAGGTGGAGGAAGGCCCCAAAAGGGGGCGAACCCTTCCAAAGACACCTATCAGGAGGTTTGGTTCCGTGAGACGTTTCTGGCTGACCGCTGCCGCGATCTGTGCTTCCATCGCGCTTTCCGCGACCGCTGCTGTGGCTACACCCGTGTGCACCGACGGCTTCGAGGGTGGTCCTCCTCGCGACCTATGTGGGGGCCGGGTGTTCCCCGAAGTGTCGAACTCCACCGACTACGTCCAATTCCTGCCCGACCCCGCAACCGGTTTCAGCGAGTATCGGTCCGGGCTCGAATACCTGGAAGAGCTCTACCCGCGGTGGATCTCGGTGTTCACGCTCCAGGATTACTTCAAGAACAAAGATGCCGTCAGTGCCGGGCCCGATGGAGTGCGGCCGGACGATCCTGAAGATTCGGATGACGGTTACGACATCGTCGTGATCAAGATCACCGACCATCAGATCCCCGACAAAAAGAAAGAGAAGCTCGTCTTCTCTCTGTCGATCCACGGCGACGAGCGCGGTGGCCTCGAGGGCGGCGTCAGAACCGCAGAGGATCTGGTCATCGCCGCGGAGCAGGGCGACGCAACGATCGCCGACGGGGTCGAGGGCTACTCGTCCGAGACGGGACGCAAGCCGGTGATCCACGAATATCCCGTGCGCGACATCCTGCGCAAAGAGGTCGTTTACTTGATCGACTTCAACGCCGACGGCTGGGCATCGGGTGACCACTTCTCGGAGAACCAGAGCGGTTACACCCGTTCCAACTACATGGGAACCGACCTCAACCGTCAGGCTCCCACTGTGGGATGGATCAACCCTTCGCGCAACCCACTCGAAGAAGGCGAGACTAAGTACGGCTACAAATTCATGACGGAGATCGCCCGATCGGGCGTCGGAAAGCGTCTTGCATACGGCGCTGACGTGCACGGTGAGGGCCAGTCGCGTGCCTGGGTCGACATCATGTACCCCGCCGGTCAGTTCGACTCGATCAAGCACCGCCAACACATGGCGATCGCCGAGCGGACGAAGTCAGTTATCGACGCCACTCTTTTCGGCGGTTCGATCAACGAGGTCGAAGAGGGCAGCGGTGGCGATGGCGGTGAGGGCGCGGAGGATGCGGGCGGACCGGAAAACGTGATCCCGACGAAGCCCGCGCGCTGGGGAACCGTTTGGGACACACTCGGTTACACCGACACCGGGTTCATGGGCGACTACCTCGCGAACGAGCTAGGCGTCACCGGCATGGACTACGAGATCGCGTTCAACCATTCTGACTTTCGCGCCTACGGTCGACCCTGGGCGAACATCTTCCAAGAGAACTACGTGAACGCGACGAGGGCCATCATCAAGACCGCCATGGCTTACGCCATGTACCAGACCAAGGAGTTCAACGAGAAGAACACGAGGATCGACCCCAAGGGCCGAGTCGGCTACCTCTATAAGCCAAAGGTCATCACCGACACAGACAAGAACGGCGCCGGAACTCTCCCCGGGCCCAACCAGGACGGTGTTGGTGCGAACGGAAAACCGGTTAAGCAGGCCCATTACCGGGCAACCAACATGAACTTCTTCAAAGAGGAAGGGCGCCTGATCGAGGGAGGCTTTACGAAGGCTCTCCCCGCGGACATCGCCAAAAAGAAGAAATATCTGAATCGCTTCGACACCTTGATGCTTGCCGACACGAAGGCACCCAAGGATGCAAAGGGTCGCAAGTACAAGAAGAAGGTGTATTTCAAGAACATCAGGTCGTGGGTCAGCCGCGGGGGAAACCTGTTCCTCACCGACCGCGCTCTGCGTCTCTTGCCGAGGATCGGGGTGGTCCCCAAGGAGGCGGTAACGGATATAAAGGTCTACCAGCCGTATTCCAACATCGTTGACTTCGAGAGCCCGATGGTGGCTCGTCTTCGTCCCAACGCCCGCCAGTTGGCGGAGGCTACGCTCGTTGGCTACGGGATCGGGGATGACCAATCTCCGATGTCCGTCGTTGCAACGGCTGCGTGGGAAGAGGCGGGCGGTCATGTCGTGGGCACCACCGGGCCGACAGGCTTGGTCTCGACCGACGACGGTTCGCAAACATCGATCGGAGAGATGAAGGTTGGGAAAGGCCAGATCCGGATCATGGGAGGCGGCCTTCCCATGCCGACGGAGATCAACGACCACCGTTACGGCTTGAAGGACTATGCGCTTACTTACTCGGGGCTCTACATCATCGAGAACTCGATCGTCCACGATGCACCCAAGCTCGGTCGGCCTTCTCGACGCAAGGACCCGGGGTTCGCTCCGCTGGCGTTCCTGCTCAACCACTAACAATTAAGTGAGCGCGATCGGGGTCTTCCTGGTCGCTCTCACTATGTTGGTCGGCCTTCTCGGCGTCGTCCTTCCGTTCTTTCCCGGGCTTCCGATCGTTTGGGGGGCCGCATTGGTCTACGGCTTGTTCGCCGGTTTCTCGGGCGTCGGATGGGTGGCATTCGCCGTCATCACCGCGCTGATGGTCGCCGGCATGACCCTCGGCCTCGTCCTGCCTCACCGGCGCGCCGCCTCCGCGGGAGCGCCCCGCACCAGCGTCATCGCGGGGCTGGTGCTGGGAGTGATCGGATTCTTCGTCGTCCCCATAGTGGGTCTTCCCTTGGGGGCCATCCTGGGGGTTCTCCTCGCCGAGAAAGCTCGGACGGGGGACTGGGCAACCGCGTGGACGGCGACGAAGGCCATGGTCGTTGGGTTCGGGTTGGGGGTGCTTGTTCAGCTTGCGGCCGGACTGGGGATGGTTGGTTGCTGGGCCCTGTGGGTGCTGGCGGACTGATCACCTTCCCTCCCGCGCTATTTAGCAGGAAGATGCCGGTGTGGGTGATGTCTTCGAACCGGCCGATTTCGGGATCGGAAGCCTTTTCTACGCGATCAGAGACGCGGTCATCGTGGCGAACGCCAAAACGGAACGGATCGTTCTGTGGAATCAGCAGGCTGTGAACCTGTTCCGCTACGAGGAGAGAGAAGCACTCCTCCTTCCTTTGCATGCCCTGGTCCCCGAGAACCTGCGCGACGCTCACAGGAAAGGTCTAGCTCGCTTTCAGGAGATGGGCTCGGGTCCCCTGATCGACAGCGGCATGCCCGTCGAGCTCACCGGAATGAGGAAGGACCAGCGAAAGGTCGCCATCGAGCTGACGTTGACGCCCGTCGACCAGGTGGATTCGGAGGGCTCGCGCTTCGTTCTCGCGATCGTTCGTGACATCTCAGAACGCAAGGCCGGCGAGGAAGCGCGCCTCGAGTTACGAGAAGTGGAGCTACGACAGCGACAAGCGGCGGAACTTCACAACAAAGTGGTCCAAGGTCTGACGGTGGCGAAATTGGCGCTGGAGATGGGCGAGAACGCGAGAAGCGCCGAAGCCATGAGCGAGACGCTCGATAGCGCGCGGCGGATCGTCGACTCACTTCTTTCCGCGGCGGAAGAAAGGCAGTCCGGGATCGACGCTTAGTTACCGATCCTGACTCAAGCTCCGATGTTCAGTCGACTCCGAACCATGTTCTCGAGCACGGTGGCGCCCTTCGCCTTATAAAGGTCTGCCGCTTCAGTCAAGAAACCATCCGATGCGGTGTACTTACCGGCGAGTGTGCACACGTCTGCCAGACCCAGCGATGCATGGGCGCGCGCCAGGATGTCGTCGCTGTGGTTGACGGCTCTGAGTGCAGCCCGCCCAAGGTGTTCAGCGACCTCGACATGGCCGAAGCGAGCCTGAATCTTGGCCCGGGTTGGTCCCCATTCGACGATCCCGTACGGATGGTTGCCCCAGGTCGCTTCGCTCGCTTCCGTCCAGTGCAATGCTTCCTCGAGTCGCCCTTGCTTGCATAGAACGTCTGCGAGGTAGGCCGCCGAAGTTGCAAGAGCCGCACCGTCTCCCATGACCTCGAGCGTCTCGATCCCAGTCTTGAACTCTGCTTCGGCTGCCTCGAGTCGGCCAGCCAGAACCTGCACCATTCCGGCCTCGTGACTGCTGACGGCCTCGGCGTGTCGGTGGTTGATCTCATGGAGAGACGTTCGCGCTTCTTCGACCTGCGACTCCGCCTCGGGGAAACGACCTTGCATCGCGTTCAGATGCGCTATCCGTAAAAGGGATTTCGCTTTCAAGGTCGGATCGTCGTAGGCGCCGTCCGCGATCTCCTCGCACCAGGCAACAGCGGTACGTACCGGGTGGGGGCCGTGCAAAAGAACGGCCGTCAGCGATTCCAAAGCCCGTGCAACGTCGTGGTGGGATTCCGATCTGCGAGCATGCCCCACCGCTTCCACCAGAGCGGATTCTGCTGCCCCCAAGCGGAACGAGTCCCAATAAGCATTCGCTCGGATATAGGCGACGCGGCCCAGCGACTGCTCGTCCCCGCAGGAGGCGAAGACCTCGGCCAGCTTGTCGAGTCGGTCGAACTCCGTGTCGGTTGCCCGTTTATCGCCCGCGGTGCCGGCGAGCAACAACCCCCTCAGCTCTGCTTGCGCTGCCATCAGTGCGTGACTCTTGCGGCTGATCGACGGTCGTACGGCTCGGGTCTCCTGCACTACTGATTCCTTTGCCCCTGGCGCCCTTCTGTGGACGCTTTTTCCCGCTTCCCTCAACCAGACCCACAGGTCATTATTGCCAGGAAAAATGAGGGAATCGTGAGTATTCAGAGAGAATAGAAAAAAATCGCTGCTGGAGGGGAGGCAGGAGCGGGCCCCCCACGCGCAGAACTTCCTACACCGATGAAGAACAAAGGGATCGCGGCCGCTCTAGTCGCCCTGCTCATCCTGGCTCTCGCCCCGATGGCTCGGAGCGATTCTGCACGCCCGATGATCGTGCGCGTTAGGCCCGATTCTGCGGCCGATGCTGCTTTCCTCATGAGTCACTACGACGAAACCCACAATCACGGCGGCGGCGAGATCGAGCTTCTCCTGTGGCCGGGTGACCGCTCGGAGCTCGACGCACTGGGCTTCGACTACAGGGTCGTGGTGAATGACCTCTTCGCTCGCGACATGCTGACGAGTACCGCCGCCAAGCAGAAGCTGTCTCTCCCCGGTCCGGACCGCGATGACTACCGACGTCTCGTTGACTACAACACCGAGATGGCCGACCTGGCGAAGAAGAACCCTCAGCTGGTGAAGCTGTTCGAGATGAAGCAGCCAACGCTCGAGGGCCGACCCGTCTTCGGTGTCGAGATCGCCTCACAGGTCAAGAATGACGACGGACGCCCGATCTTCTACATCGATGCAGTACACCACGCGCGCGAATGGCCGTCCTCCGAGTACACGATGCTGTTCGTCCACCATCTCGTTGAGGAGTACGGCAAAGATCCAAAGGTCACCTCGTTATTGAAGAAGGCGCGAGTGATCGCGGTGCCGATCGTCAACGTCGACGGTTTCAACTACACGAGGGAAGCTGTGCTCTCTTACAACCAGCCTCTTAGGGACGCGACGGAGAACATGGCAGCCGGCAACGGCTTCGAGGGCTACTGGCGCAAGAACCGCCGCTCGCTCACGGGCGTAACCGTCCCCGCCGCACAGGTGAATCCCGACGCGTTCGGCGTCGATCCCAATCGCAACTACTCATATCTGTGGGGCGACTCGAACGGTGGATCTTCGGGCCTGCAGCTCGACCAGACGTATCGCGGCGAGGCCCCGTTCTCGGAACCCGAGACCCAGAACGTCAGAGACATCATCTTGGGCCGCTCGGTCACCGGGGTTCTAACGAATCACACATTCCAGGCCTCCGTCTTGCGCGCTGGTGGAGGTAAGGCTCCTGACGACGTTCTCTTGTCGAGCATCGGTCAGAAGGTTGCCGACATCCTCGGCTACAGCAACCAGGCGACGGTGGGGTACCCAACCACGGGGACGACGGATGACTGGGCATACGCAGCGATGGGTGCTCTCGGTTACACGATCGAGCACGGCGAGATCGCATTCCACCCGGGGTACGCGGATGAAGTGGGCAAGTTCTGGCCCGAGCACATGGACGCGTTCGAGGTCCTCTTCGACATGGCGGCGAATCCCAAATACCACTCCGTGCTGAAGGGACGAGTATCCGGAGGACCGGCACAACTCACACTAGCCAAGACATTCGTCACGGAACTATCTCCCGGCAATCCCACCGGGGAGGATGGTGTCGAAGAGAAGATCGAGCTGAAGCTCACCACCAAGCCTGATGGAACCTTCGAATGGCACGTGGGGCCGTCCGACCGGCCTTACGAGAAGAAGCCGGAGAGCTACACGTTGACGATCAAGTCCTCCTCGGGCACCAAGACGATGAAGGTGCACATCGACCGGGGCCAGGTCCTGAACCTAGGAACCATCAAGCTCTAGGCGGTTCCCAGCCGGAGGTTGCATCCCGAGACCAACTGCCGCGCGAAATCGACCCAGCTATGTGGGTCTAGTTGAACTCTTTCGAGGAGACTCGGGTTACGCGGCGCTGGCGTCGGCGCAGGATCCGCATCTGAAGACCCTGGAGGGTCCCAAAGCGGAGCGATCCACGTCGACGAATTCTCCCTCTTCGACCGCTACGACCGATCGGCACCAGGCGCAGCGTGACTGCATCCCGGGCGGGAAACGCCCTTCTATGACGTCCATTCGGCCTCGATGAGCTTGGGGTTCTGTCAGTTTTCTCATAGCCCAGAGATAAACAAATATCAGCCAGGATTTGTTCCGCCCCGAGAGCGTTCTTTGCGGAGTCTTGCAAAGGGGTATCCGTATGATGCCCCCGGCGGTTAGACCGGGGGGAACAGGGGGCTAGAAGATGAACGGGTTCCGAGGGCGCAAGATCGGTTCAGCGGTCCTAAGCACGGTTCTGGGCGTCGGGGTCGTCGCCGTGACCCTCTCGGTCAAACCATCCTTGCCGGGCCTGCGGGCGACTCTGGTGCCCCCCGCGAGCGAGTCCGAGGAGGACGAGGGGAGTCCTTATATAGAGGCCGCCCTCGAGGGAGAGGCCCCCGAGGATTTCTACGTCTATCGGCATCTGGCCGACGGAGCCCCCTCTCATCAGGCATTCAGGAACGCGGCTCGCCAGGCTCGGGTGCTCGGGCGCAAGACGGAAGCAACGGCACCGCGGCTGGCCGCGAAGCGATGGTCGTTCCAGGGGCCGACCAATATCGGGGGCCGGGTCGTCGACATCGCCGTGGACCCGGACAAGAAGGACACGATCTTTATCGCGGCGGCGTCGGGTGGGGTGTGGAAGAGCACCGATGCCGGCGATTCCTATAAACCCACGTGGCCGGCGGGACGGGTCCAGTCGATGGGCGCTCTGGTGATGGGGCAGGACGGCACCCTGTGGGCGGGGACCGGTGAGACGAACCCGGGTGGAGGAAGCCTCACATACGGCGGCAACGGGATCTATAAGTCAACCGACAAAGGCCGGACTTGGAAGAACGTCGGGCTCAAGGATTCGCATCGGATAGGCCGCATCGCGGTCGACCCCCAGGACCCGGCTCACGTGCTCGTCGCCGTATCCGGTGACCTGTTCAAAGCGGGAGGGAGCCGGGGTCTATACGAGACGAAGGACTCGGGCGCGACCTGGGCATTGAGATTGGAGGGCGACACGCCAACCACGGGTGCGACCGACGTTGCCTTCGACCCGAAGAACCCCGACAACATCTTGGTCGCGATGTGGGATCACATCCGGTATCCGGATGTTCGTTACTACAGCGGCGAAGGCTCCGGCGTGTATCGCTCTATCGATGGAGGCGAGACGTTCGCGCGGCTCGGTCCGACGAATGGACTCCCTCCGGCCAACCGCGAGGTCGGTCGCATCGGGGTTACGTTCGACCCTCAGGATCCCAACCGTGCTTATGCGATCTACGCGAACGACTCGCAGGGAGCCTTCTTCGGTTGGTTCATATCTACCGATGGCGGCGCTACCTGGTTGAGCCCTCCGGGCTCTGCGACACTGGCCAATTCCCAGAGTGTGTACGGTTGGTGGTTCGCGCGAGTGTGGGTCGATCCCGCTGATTCCAACCATGTGTTCGTCGCGGGCCTACCTCTCGCTGAATCCACGAACGGCGGCATTTCGTTCATCGAACAGAACGAGATGCATGCAGACCAACACGCGATGGCGTGGGATCCGAACGTTCCGGGCCGCGTCTACAACGGGAACGATGGCGGTGTTTATCGATCCGAGTCGGGGGGCGCGATCGGTTCGTGGCGCCACGGCCCCTATCAACCGTGGGTGCAGTTCTATCAGATCGATGTTTCCGCGCAGGATCCGAAAAGGATGAACGGCGGTCTCCAGGATCAGGGTTCGGTTCGTTCCTGGAGCGGTGAGGAGACCGGAAGTTGGAACAACTACAACGGCGGTGACGGCGTCGAAAACGTGATCAATCCCAAGGACAAGAACAACGTGTTCGCCTGTTCTCAGTACGGCGCTTGTGTTCGATCCGATAACGGCGGCGCGCAGAAACAGGACATGACGCAGGAGTCCACTCGTTTCGGGTGGCTCACCCCGATCGAGTTCCAACCAGGTAGCGGCAAGATCGTGTACTGGGCCGGCGACAGCATGCATCGTTCGGAGGATCGGGGCCGGTCCTGGCAGCGGATCAGTCCGGACCTGGGGGAGGCCGACGCGGGTCGCGAGACGAACCCTCTGTATGCCGGTCATTTCGGCACCGTCCAGGCGATCGGGCTCAACAAGAAGAACCCCGACGTGATCTATGCCGGCACCGATAACGGACTGTTGTGGAAAACCGAGGACCTGGGTACGAACTGGACCAAGATCGAGGATGAGGCGCTCCCCGACAGGTGGATCACGGATATCGAGGTGGCGCCCGGTGATCCAAACGCGGTGTACGTCTCCTATTCGGGATTCCGCGAGGCGGACGAGTCCGCATACGTGATGAAGAGCAAGGATGGTGGCAAGACATGGAGCAACGTCAGCGGAGACCTTCCCAAGGCTCCGGTGAACGACCTCGCGTTGGTCAAGCGGCGGCTGTACGCAGCGACGGACGTGGGTGTCTTCCGCACTGCGACCGGTAAGGTGCGCTGGTTGAAAGTAGGCCGGAATCTTCCCCTGTGTCCCATAAATGATCTCCGTTGGAACGCCAAGAGCCGATCTTTGTTCGCCGGGACCTTCGGCCGGGGCATCTACAAGATAAGGACCCCCTAGCTTGGCCTCGTTAGGTGCTTTACTGAGGTACCTCTATCCATCAGTCTTGCTATGACTATGGCTAAAGACGGCACCGCCCCCAGGGGGGAATCGGGCGTATCGCTCATCGAGCTGATCGTCGTCGTGCTGATAATCGGCATCCTGACGGCGATCGCCGTCGCCGTGTTCCTGGACCAACGGGAGCGAGCGATGGTCTCCCAGGTGCACTCGGCGCTGCGCAACGCGGCCGACACGGCGGAGTCATTCGGTGTCGAGAACGGTGGATCGTTCGCGGGGGTCGACGTCGACCAGCTGGAGTTGCAGGGTCTGAAAGTGGCTCCCCCGATCGGGATCTCGATCGCTGGTAACCAGCGTGGCTACTGCATCATCGCTGCACACTTCGACCTACCGGTCGCGCATGAATGGCAAACCGCAAGCTGGTGGAGCGGTGAAGGACGACCTACCGCTGATGACGGGACCACCTGCATCGACCCCACCGCGCCAGATGCCCCGACGACAACCGTGGTGCCGCGCGGCGGTGGCGGTGGTGGCGGTGGTGGCGGCGGCGGTGGCGGGTCACCCACACCGACCCCAACCTCGACCTAGCCGGCACGTCGACAGGGGAGTGACCCGTGTTCCACGATGAAGACGTGGGCGGCGACGGCGGTTCGACAATCCCTGGTTCCGTCCGGCCATCTGACCTCGAAGGTGACCACTCGGTTGCGGGCGATGCCCAGGTGGAAGTAACCGATCTCGGATTGTGATCTGAAGGTCACGCCGTCGGTCATCTGTCGCCAGAAGGACCGAGAGCTGGTTTCGACGTGGACTCGGGCACCGATCCCTTGAGGGTTGGCGGGGGGCCCTTGAAGATCGATACCGATCCAGTTTGCCGATCTTGATCTATTCCGAAGGAGTTCGGGGTATCCCCTCGAGTGGAAGTAGCCATTACTCACGAAAATATCCATGCTTCCGTCGCGGTCCTCATCTGCGACCGCTACCGCATCTCCGTTGCCTCCACTTTCACCGCGCAATGACTGTCGAAGCGGACCGATGAATCCCCCTCGCGATCTGATCAGGAATAGATCCGGTTGATCGAGAGCTCCTTCGACCGGTTGGTAGTCCTCACTCTCGGCCCCCTGAACGATGTACAGATCCAGATCGCCGTCGTTCTCTAGGTCGAGCCATGCACTCATCCGTCCCTCGTTCAACGAGATCGAGTGTTCGACTTGGAATGACCCCTGCCTGTTTCGCAAGACGAGAGACCCAGTGTTCGAGACAAGGTGCAGGTCCGGCCATCCGTCGCCGTTGTAGTCACCCCAGGCACCGGACTTCCACGCTTTCCCCGTCGCGTGCGGGATCTCCGTCGGTACGAAAGTGCCTTCGACGTTCTCGTATGCAACAGTCGGGTTCGGTTCGAGTTGGGTCAGGAGCAGGTCGGGGTCCCCATCCCTGTCCCAGTCCGCCCATGACGAGCCGATCGTTGATAGCTCATCGCTGAGGCCGACATCGACGCGCTCGAAGTGCCCCCCCGTATTCCGATAGGTCGTATTCGGATGTCCAGGACGGAGGTGGTTCCCGAGGAAGAGGTCGAGGTCGCCGTCCCCGTCCAGATCGATCCAGTTCACGGTTCGTCCCCGTCCGTAAGCGTCTCGTACGCCGAACTGCTCTGCGCTCTCCACGAAACCGGTTGCGGTCTGTATGAAGAGTTGATTGGGTCCCCGCCCCTCACCCTTGTCGGCACCTTGGACGCAATAAAGATCGGGCCTCCCGTCTGCGTTCGCTTCCCCCCAGGCGCATCCGTGTCGGTCGGCGACGCGCTCGAAAACGGCATCGCGTGCGTATTCAGTGAAATGACGTCCGCGGTTGATGAAGAAACCGGGCTCCCTCCAGTGGCGACCGGTGAAGAGGTCGGGATCCCCGTCGGAATCGAAATCGTTCCACGTTGCTCCCCACGTCCTGGAGTCGTCCGATCGGATCCCATCTGCTCGGGCGACGTCGCCGAAGCGGTAAACGGCCGACACGTTCGACCCGAATCGCTCAGTCTGACCACCGCAAGCACCGATCAGCGCCGCCATGAGCAGCACAAGGGATGAGGTCGGGGTCCGGCGTTCGCGTCGCACGAGAAAGAGACACTTCAGCCCCCGCTGTCATTGCTTGCTCTGCTGGGATCTACGAAAAAAGAAAAACTTTCGTTCTTCAGACAGGTAGGGGGGACCCTCGTGAGTCTGTAAAGGTGATGAGAGCAGAATCCTTGGTGGTAGACAACTGGATCGAAGTGGCCCAACGTGACGATGTCGAGCGCGATAGGCAGATCGCCGCGCTTTTCGACCAGCATTACGACGGTCTCTGCGACCTCGCGTACCTCATCATGGGCGACCGATACTTAGCCGAAGAGATCGTGATGGAGGCACTGCTCAAGACCTTCAGCGGGTGGGGCCGCATCCGAGACAAGCGTCGCTCGGATGTGTACCTGAAGCGGGCGGTCGTCAATCTCTGCCGCTCGAAGATCCGTCGGAAGATGATCGAGGTTCGACAGAACGCGGTTTACAGGCGGCGAGAAGAACGAAAGGCGCCCGACTGGGATCCCGACGTTCATGAAACGTCTCGCGAGGTGTGGGAAGCAGTGAAGCTCCTTCCCCCGCGGCAACGTGCTGCGATCGTCCTTCACTACATGCATGCCCTTCCGGAGTCCGAGATCGCAGAAGTGCTCGACTGTTCCGTCGGGACCGTTCGCTCACAGCTGTCGCGTGCACGGGGCAAGCTAAAGGATTCTCTCGAGCCCGGGCGCATCAGGGAGGCCACAGGATGAACGACTTCGACAAGAGGCTCCGCGACTCCCTCACGAGCGTGCAGCAGTCCTATGCCGAGGAACGCCAGGCGGACAGGATCGAGATGCGGGCTCGTTTCATCCAGCGGTACCGGAGTCGTCGACGCATGTTCGTCATCGGTTCGGTCGCGCTCGCGGGCGCTGCGGTGGTTGCCGTCGGCTTGGTGGCAGGAGGAAGTCTGGACATCTTTGCGGATCGATCGCCTTCTGAAGTCGCCGGTCGCCCGCAGGAAGGCGTCAGTGTTCGAGTAGAGACCGGCAAGGAACCGATCGACGCGGGGATCAGGCCGGGTGGGGTGTGGGTCGCCAACGCGGGGGGATCATCGATCGCACACGTCGACACCGAATCCAACACCGTGGTCGAGCGGATCCTCTTGGATGGTTCGCCGCAGGAGGTAGATGTCGGTGAGAACGCCGTATGGGTGGCGGGCTTCGGCAGAGTGACGGCGATCGATCCGAGGACCGACGAGATCCTCGGCTTCGCGCCGGTCGGAGATGCATCGGATGCGATCTCGATATCGGTCGGCGAAGGCGCGGTGTGGGCCGTTGTCGGAGAGAAGTCACTCGTTCGCATCGAACCGAGCACCTTCGCAACCGACGTCATTGAACAGGTCGAGCAACCGGTCGACGTCGCCGCACGCGACGGAGCGATCTGGGTCGTCGAGCAACGGGGCGTCATGAAGCTCGATCCGGCGACGAGCGAGGTATTGGGTGAACCGATCACGGTTCCGGCAGGGCAAGCGGATATCTCTGCCGGCTTGGGTGCGGTGTGGATCGCCGACAAGCAAGACGACAGGTTGATCCGCATCGACGCCGCGACCAGCGCGGGACTCAAGATCTTCGAGATCGAAGGCAGGTACCTCGACCTTGCTGTTACTGAGGATGCAGCGTGGGTGCTGTCGTCGGCCGGCGGACGGGGCCTGTTGACCGCGATCGATCCCGTGAATGGCACGGCACTGGGAGCTTCGTTAGAGCTCGCCGGCGACCCGGTCGAGGTGTCCATCGGAGGGGGCGGCGTGTGGGTGGTTGCCCGTAGCGACGGCTCGATCCTGCGGATCGACCCCGAGCGCGTGATCGACTAAGTCCGACCTCAGAGCGCGAAACCGCAGGTCGGGCGTTCGCTTTTCCCAGGATCACCCAAGGCTAGCCCTACCGGGCTATGCCTCTTTTAGTCATATTGGGTCCTAAGCGCGCTCCGTCACCTTCCCGATACTGAACGTAGCCAAGTGGAGGAACTGGCAAGAGGAGGAAATGTATGAGGGCAAAGCCGAGCCTGGCATCCAGGCTCACGATGGCTGCGCTGATCTCAGCGCTGGCTGCAGTACTGATGGTGGCGGTAGGTCCGGGGCTGGCTGACCAGCCGGACGACGCGGGCACACCAAACGAAAATGCGTCCGAGCAAGCTCAAGAGGCGACATCCGAGGATCCCTCGGATACGAGCGCGTCCGAAGAGAGCTCGGAAACGACCGAAGAGGCCGCGGATACAACCGCGTCCGAAGACGCTACGGAGGTAGCGGCGACGGACACGGAGGCCACGGAGGAGCATGTTCCTCCCGGCCAAGAGAAGAAGGAAGAGGCCTCGGGCGAAGAGGCCAGCACCGATACCGCGGTTCTGGACGCAACGTCCCAACCGGGGAACAGCGGTGAAAAGCATGTCAACGAGGACACGTCCCAGACGGGGCTGCCTCGGGGTCAGAGCGCGGACGAGTGTACGAACAAGCACCAGGGTGCTGATCCCCAGCAAGGCGGGGCCAACCAGAACCCAGGTCCTTACGACAACACTTGTGATGGCCGGGCATCGGAAAACGGCAGCGGTGGCGGGAACGCCAGCGGCCGTCCCTGTATGGGTTGCGTCGGTAACGCCGACGACAAGAACCCTCCGGGCCAGTTGCCGAATGGCAAGGACCACAACGCCGGCTACGAGTGCGACCGGAACAAGGGCGTAGGCCAAGGGAATCCGGCCCACACCGATTGCCAGTCGTCCACTCCGTTGACTTTCAAGATCTGTCACTTCAATGGCAACGATGCTCAGGTTATGTCTGGTCTGACCCAAGCACAGCGTGATCAGCACCTTGCCGATCACGATGACGACTTCGAGATCAAGTCGAACTCCGACCTTGCCCGATGCAAGGACGTCGAGGATGACAAGTTCTCCGTCTGCCATGTGGATGGGGACGATTTCACGATCCTCGACAACCTGACGCAGGCGCAGCGTGACCAGCACCTCGCGGATCACGATGACGACTTCGAGATCAATTCGCAGTCCGACAGAGAAGACTGTGAGGACGACGAGGAGCTCTGTCCTGACGGGACGACACCGATGCCTCCGGGCGGTTCGAAAGACTGCCCGAAGAAGATCTACATCTGTCACTCGGGCAACGGTAAGCACTACGTCCTGATCCACGTGAGCGTCAACGCTCAGAACGGTCACGGGCACGAGAACCACTCGTTCGACAAGATCGGCGTGCCTGCAAACACGAACCCTGAGGACTGTGTCGACGAAGAGCCTGAGACGTTCGATGTCTGCCACGTGGATGGGAATGACTTCGACATCATCGAAGGCCTGACCGCAGCGCAGCTGGCCGCTCACCTCAACGATCACGATGACGACTTCGAGATCGAGGACGCGGGCGACCGCGCCGACTGTGTGGACGAGGACGAGGAGTTCGACGTCTGCCACGTGGATGGGAACGACGCCACGATCCTCGAGAACCTGACCGCAGCGCAGCTGGCCGGTCACCTCAACGATCACGATGACGACTTCGAGATCGAGGACGCGGGCGACCGCGCAAGGTGTGTCGACGACGACGTGCGGTACGAGCTCTGTCACGTCGATGGCGGCGACGCAACGATCCTCACGAACTTGACCGAGGCGCAGCGTGACCAGCACCTCAACGATCACGATGACGACTTCCAGATCGACGATGCGAATGACCGTGACAGGTGTGTCGACGAAGACGAGCGTTATGTGGTGTGTCACGTCGAAGGAGACGACTTCGATGTGGTCTCCAACCTCACGCAAGCACAGCGTGACGCTCACCTGAACGACCACAGTGACGACTTCGAGATCGACAACGACGACGATCTGGACGACTGTGACGATCCCGATGACGACAACGATCCGGATAGGGACACGATCTGTCACAGCCTTGACGGCGAAAACTGGGACGTGATCACCGATGACGACAACGACATCGATGACCACCTCGACGACCACCCGTTCGACTTCAGAGTTCCCCGTGGGACCGATGAGGACGAATGTGAGGACGACGAGGAGTTCTGTCCCGAAGGCACCGATCTCGAGGGTGAAGCGATGCCGGATGACGGGGAGTGCGACCTGCCTCCTGTCATCAACCCGGCCGTCGTCTGCCCGGCAGACTCGGACATGGCAGGCATGCCTGTCCCGGGTGGCGTGCTTGCGAACTGCTGGCCGCCGTCTGTACTGCCCGGATTGGTTGAAAGGCCCATCGAGCCGGTCGTTGAGCCGGCACGTATCCCGGGTCGACCTCCAACCGAGCAGCCCGGAGTCCTGCCCTTCACGGGTGCGAGTGTGCTGGCCTTCCTGGTACTTGCTCTGCAGCTGATCGCTGCGGGCGCCCTGATCATGAGGGGGAAGAAGGCCTAGCTAGAGGAGTTGCAAGTAGTAGGGAAAGGGGGCCGGGAAACCGGCTCCCTTCTCCCCGTTCTAGAGACGGAGGAGTAACTAGTACGAACGGATTAAGCCGCTAATAGTCCTTCTGGACCATAGGCGGCGCCCCGTTTTATTCCGAAAAGGAAAGAGGAGAAAGCAACTTGGCAGGTTTGAATGTTCAGAGAGGACGGGGCATGTCTAGGGACGTAATCGATGGGACCGATCGAGGTCCGAGTCTTAGCTTCGCAACGAGTTTCGTGGCCACGATGGCGGTGGCTGTAGCACCGAGCTTCGTCGCATTCGGCTTCCTGGTGTGGAGTCGGCCGGACCCACGTCCGGTGCTGGCGACAGTTGTTTCGATATTGCTGACCTTCGGCGCATTGATCCTCGGCTCCAAAGTCTGGGATCGCCAGCCGGAGTCGGCCGGCTTTTCCTTCGCCGACCTCATGCTGTGGCAGTGGATGCGGCGGGAGTGGGCTGAAGAGAAGCTGGTTCGCAACGCCCGCATGCTGGGATACGACCGCAACGGTCGTTTCGTCGGCAAATCCAAGATCTCCCCCGAGCGTCAACTGCAGGCGGCTCGGGAGATCGGAGCCGCGCTAGACGCTAAGAGCTCCTACACGATCAACCACGCCAAGAGGGTAGAGGCACACACCCGTGACATCGCGTCGGTCCTGGGGCTCTCTGACAAGCAGACAGAGGAGCTTGCGACAGCTGCTGCGCTCCACGACATCGGTAACCTGCGGGTCCCCGAGCACGTCGCTCGCAAGACCGGCTCCCTGACGCTCGAAGAGCGTTCCACGATCGAGGGTCATGTGCTCCTCGGCGCCATCATGGCTTTCGACGCCGTCGGCGACGACATCGTTCAAGGTCTTCGCCACCACCACGAGCGCTGGGACGGCAACGGGTACCCCAGTGGTCTCACGGCCGAGGACATCCCTCTTTATGCGCGGATCATCGGGATCGCCGAGGCGTACGACGCAATGACCTCAACTCGCCCGTACCGTCAGAGTTTCACTCGCGACCAGGCGGTTGCAGTCCTCCGTAGTGAGGGCGGCTCGCAGTTCGACCCCGATCTGGTCGAGGTCTTCGTCTCGACCCTCCCCGAGGGACTAGAGATCGTCGACAGGTTCCCGGTGCTGGCATGGGCCGAGCGCCAGATCCGAGAGCTCGCGATCCTCTTCCGTCGAGTGGGTGGTGTCGCGATGAGCGCGGCTGCCAGCACGGTGGCGATCGCGTTGATCCTCGGTACTGCCGTGATCAAGCCAGATGCTTTCGGTGGGCGCACGAACTCACCGTTCTCGCGTCCGGATAACCGGGTCGCCAACCAGGGCACCGTGAATGGAAACGTGCTGCGCGACGAGACACTCCTGGCTGCCGTCGAGAACAGAAATGCGGCCCCGATGGGTATCGCCGAATCGGCTGCAACGGCTCCTTTGGCAGTCGGAGAGACCCGGCCTCGAACGCTAGCCGTCGAAGTCTTGGGTGAGCGCATCAGCATCGAGACGCCGTCTCAGGGTTCCGTGATCGCCCCGGCTGAAAATGAGCACGACAATGGAAACGGCAACGGCGGATCGGATAACGGAAACGGGCAGCCCGGCGGTGGGGACGATCCCGGCACCGGTGGCGGCTCGGACGATGATGGAGAGCCCACCCCCGGACCATCTCCCATCGATCCCACTCCTACTCCGGGCGGCGGCAGCTCCGGCGGAGGTAACTCTGGCGGTGGTAGTTCCGGTGGAGGCAACACCGGCGGTGGCGACACCGGCGGCGGCGACACGGGTAGCGAGACCGGTGGAGGTACCACTAACCCACCGCCCGACACCACGCCCGGCAACGGAAACGGGAATGGCAAAGGCAAAGACAAGGGCGAAAGAGGCAACTCGGGTAACGCGCCCGGCCACAACAAAGATGTCATCGCCGGACCCGGCAACAACAACGGGAATGGCCACGGCAAGGACAAGAGCAACAACGGCAACGGCAAGGGGAAAGGCAACAACGACTCGACGGACACGGTCGACGACGGTGTTACCCCGAGCCCTAGTGGCAGCCCCGGCAACTCAGGGAACGCTCCGGGTCAGAGCAAGGACAAAGAGAAGGACAAGGGTGGATCCGAATCCACAGGTGGATCCGGCAGCACACCCGACGGAGCAGCAGGAAGCTCGGACGGCGGATCGGCTGCTGCAGACGATGCCCCCGGCAACTCCGGTAACGCTCCGGGCAAGGAGAAGAAAGAGAAGGGAAGCGAAGAATCCGCTGGATCGAGTGACTCCGGGAGCTCTTCGAGCTCCGGCGGGGACACGAGTGGTTCGTCCGACTCGGGCAGCTCGTCGGCCGGAGCTTCGGACTCGGGCAGCTCGGGCAGCTCGGATTCTGGGTCTTCCGACTCGGGCTCCTCGAACAGCAATGGGAATGGGAACGCCAAGGAGAAGGAGAAGGGCAAAGAGCCCGATTCCGGGCCCGGCAGCTCTAACGACTCCGGCAGCTCCAGCGGCACCGGCAGCTCAAGCTCTCCGGGCAATTCCGGAAGCGCCCCCGGTCACTCCGAGGACAAAGGAAAAGGCAAGGACAAGGACACCGATGGAGGTGCTCCCGCCGCCTAGCCGGACCAGCAAGCAAGGCGAAAAAAAAGAGGGCCGGTTAACCGGCCCTCTTTCCTTTCCGCGGGGGTAGTCGCCGTCAGCATCGCCCCTATTACGTATTCACCGGAACTGGGTGATTGCCGACAATCTAGAGGTGACGCCGAGAGAAGAGATAGAGGCCGGCATGAGGATCCTCGTCGTGGACGATGAGGAATCGGGCCGACGCCTGCTAGCACGGATCCTCGAACGGGCGGGGCACAGTTGCTCGCAAGCGGCATGCACGCCCGATGCGCTGGAGCAGATCGCTCGCAGTGATTTTGCCCTCGTCATCAGCGACCACGACATGCCCGGCCGTTC
>Ga0190275_10000867_pt1 | contig 24026 bp, 27 predicted proteins | sample Popmic550T_FD_133745 | JGI IMG/M metagenome (GOLD analysis project Ga0190275, IMG submission 133745) | Populus adjacent soil microbial communities from riparian zone of Yellowstone River, Montana, USA - 550 T | ecosystem: Environmental > Terrestrial > Soil > Riparian zone > Trees stand | place...
TCACGAGCCGTTTCCTCCTCGGGCACAGTCCGAGGACACCCCGAGCGACGGCGGAAGCCTACCGCCGCTCGGGCAGACGGTTGCACAGACTCGGGGTTGAGGGGAATGCGGTACTTAAGGAGCCAGGGGCCCGGTTGCCTGCCTGATCGGACCTCCCACAACATTCCATGGGGTGCGGACTTGAGAGCAGCCTTGAGCTTCCAGAGGTGCACGTTGGTGGTGGTGGGCTGGGTGATGCTTGCGGCCTGCTCGTCAGGGCGGAGCGAGGCGATGAAGCCCGGCCCTCAGGAAGTCACGGAGCGGCCCCAGGAGGAGGCTCCGCCACCCGTGGAACGCCCCCCCGAGAAGCCCTCGCCTCCACCCCCCGTGAGCCGCCCGGATGTCGGCGCGTCCCGCTGTGGCCCCGATGAGCGCGAGTGCTGCGGCGCCTGCATCCCCAGGTCCGAGAAACGCTGCCCCGAGAACATCCACTGCCCCACGGCGGCCCCCGAGAAGTGAGCTGCCGCACGAGCCCCACTCCTTCCGGTGTCAGACTGGAAGGCTACTCCTTTGTCCTGCATGACGAAGGAGGCTTCCCTGAAGTCCCCCCGCCCCGCTCTCGATGGCACTCCTCCCGTCACGGGCCAAGCCCCTGAGGACGAGGTGTGCTCCGTTCCCACGACGGAGTCCTGTGAGGTGGGTGCCAACAAGGGCTCCGAGGGCACCGCTGACCCTCATCCCCCTCCCCTCCCCGTTCCTGCTTCGCCCAGCTCCCAGGACCCCAAGCGTGAGCCCGCTCCTTCCCAGGAGGAGAGCTGCACCCGCGGCCCACGCAGCCTCGTGGATGTCCTCGACTCTCTGCTGTAGCGCAGACGGGGATCAGCCCACGTCCACCAGGCGCACCTGCACCGCGTTGTTGCCGTAGCCGAGCCGGTTCCACGGCACCGTCTCTGGCTGCGTCTCGCCGGCCTCGTCCGTCGCACGGGCTCGCAGCGTGTGCCGCCCGGGTTGTGCGTCCTCCCACGTGAAGGCCCAGCGCACCCAGGCCGAGGGCCTCGGCGGCTCCAGCAGCGTGGCTGGCTTCCACGTCTCCCCGCCGTCCACCGCCACCTCCACCTGCACCACCCGCCGCTCCCCGCTCCACGCCACGCCCTGCACCACCACCCGGCCCGGTGCCACGCGCGCGCCCTCCCCCGGCGCGATGATCAGCGACTTCACCCGTATCCGCGTCACCGGCTCCGGCGCGCGGCCATCGCCCAGGTCATAGATGTAGCGCTCGCTCTGGTAGTGGCCCCGGAAGGGCCGCGTGAGGACCGTGATTCGCCTCACCCACTTCACGCTCGCCATGCCGTACCAGCCGGGGACGATCAGCCGCACCGGCGCTCCATGGGCGCGCGACAGGGGCGCCCCGTTCATCTCCAGCGCCAGCAGCGTGTCCGGGTGCAGCGCCTTGCTCATGGGCAGGGTGCGGGCAAAGCGCTTGCTCCCCTCCCCGTCCGCGCCCTCGACCAGCACCTCCAGCACGTCCGGACGCAGGCGCGCGCGCCCAAGCACCTCCGCCAGCGGCACTCCCTTGAACACCGCCGTGCCCAGCGCGCCCTTGTCCCACGGCTCACCCTCCGGGAGGGGCGCCATCGAGGTGCGCCCGTTGCCCGCGCACTCCAGCGTCACCGTCAGCTCGCGCAGGGGCCCTCGCGCCAGCTCGGCCGGCTTCAGGGTGAGCGGCACCTCCACCGCGCCTTCCACTGCGATGCGATGTGCATCCGCCGGCAGCTCCGGCTCGGGGTGGTTGCTGCGCACGAAGAACGAGGCCGTGGGCGTGCGGGCCTGCGCCAGCGCCTCCAGGGGTGTCTCCGCGTTGAAGGGCTCCAGCTTCACCGGCACCAGCCTGGCCCGCTCCTGTTCCGCGCGCGCCTCTTCCGTGGCCTCCTCTGACTCGGCGCCTGTCTCCATCTTTCCTTCCACAGTCCACCCCCCTGAAAGGAGATAGGGGCGCACCTGCCCGAGGGACAAGGGTCCTCGTTCGCTGGCGGTCACTTGGCGACCTGGCGACTCAACCTTGCGCGGGGCAGTTGAGGACCAACGGACACGGCACCTGCTCGCTGCCCGTGGCAGTCTTCACCCATGAAGCACCGGTATGACGTCATCGTGGTGGGCCTGGGCCACGCGGGCTGCGAGGCCGCCCTCGCCTGCGCCCGCATGGGACTCGACACGCTGGGCCTCACCCTGAAGCGAGACCGTGCCGCCGTCATGAGCTGCAACCCCGCCGTGGGTGGCACCGCGAAGGGCCACCTCGTCCGCGAGCTCGATGCGCTCGGCGGGGAGATGGGCCACGCCGCGGACCGGGCCGGCACCCACTTCAAGACGCTCAATGCCTCCAAGGGCCCCGCCGTCCAGGCCACCCGCGTCCTCTGCGACCGGGACGCTTACGCGCGCATCGTCCAGTCCGCCCTCTTCTCCCAGCCTGGCCTCACCGTGCACGAGGCCGAGGTCTCCTCCGTCGTCGCCGAGGGCGGCCAGGTGCAGGGCGTGGTGCTCGGCGATGGCACCCAGCTCCAGGCGCGCGCCGTGCTGCTCACCACCGGCACCTTCCTCCAGGCCCTCATGCACGTGGGCGAGAAGAAGGAGGTGGGAGGCCGGCTTGGGGACGAGGCCGCTCGCGGGCTCTCCGAGTCGCTGCGCGCCCTGGGCTTCACGCTCGGTCGCTTCAAGACGGGCACGCCCGCGCGCCTGAAGCGAGACTCCATCCACTGGCAGGCCGTGGAGCCGCAGCCGGGTGACTTGCCGCCGCGCTTCTTCTCGTGGCGGACGCGCCAGTCGCTGGCAGGCCGTGAGCCCTCCCCGCTCCAGCCTCCGGTGACGTGCGGCATCACCTACACCACGCTGGAGACGCACCGGCTGCTGCGAGACAACCTCCACCGCTCGCCGCTGTTCCAGGGGGACATCGTCGGCCGAGGGCCTCGCTACTGCCCCTCGCTGGAGGACAAGGTGGTGCGCTTCGCCGCGCGCGAGCGCCACCAGGTGTTCCTGGAGCCGGAGGGCCCGGACTCGCCGCTGGTGTACCCGGCGGGACTGTCCACGAGCATGCCCGTGGACGTGCAGCTCGAGTTTTTGCGCACCATCCCCGGGCTGGAGCACGTCGAAGTCGTCCGCTTCGGCTATGCGGTGGAGTACGACTACGCGCCGCCCACGCAGCTCTCCTCCACGCTGGAGACGAAGGCCGTGCGGGGCCTGTACTTCGCGGGACAGCTCAACGGCACCTCGGGCTACGAGGAGGCGGCCTTCCAGGGGCTGTACGCGGGCATCAACGCGGCGCTGCAGGTGAAGGGCGAGCCGCCGCTGCTGCCGGGGCGGGACGAGGCGCACGGGGCGGTGCTGGTGGACGAGCTGGTGACGAAGGGCGTGGACGAGCCGTTCCGCATGTTCACCAGCCGCTCGGAGCATCGGCTCAAGCTGCGCGAGGGCAACGCGGAGCTGCGCCTGGCCCGACATGGGCACCGCGTGGGGCTGGTGCCGCGCGAGGCGCTCGAGAGGGTGGAGGCGCGCGGGAGGGCGGTGGCGGAGGAGGTGGCGCGGCTGAAGCGCACGGGGCTGGCGGCGCGGCTGAAGCGGCCCGAGGTGAGCTACGCGGCGCTGGCGGCCGAGGCGCGCGAGTGGCCCTCGCTGCCGCCCGAGGTGGCCGAGGAGGTGGAGGTGGAGGTGAAGTACGAGGGCTACATCGCCCAGGCCGAGCGCGCAGCGGCTCGCGAGGCGGAGGCCTGGGACGGGTGGGTCATTCCGGCGGGCTTCCGGTTCGCGGAGGTGCGGGGACTGTCCACCGAGGCGGTGGAGAAGTTCATCGCGCACCAGCCGGGCACGGTGGGCCAGGCGCGGCGCATCCCGGGACTGACGCCCGCGGCCCTGTCCCTGCTGCTGGTGGCGCTGAAGAAGGAGCGGGCCGCTGGTTAGAACTCGTAGGCGATGCGGCGAAGCGCCGTCGTCACGTACGCCTTGTCCACGCGGCCTTCCGCGATGGCCATCGTGAGGGCATAGAGCGCCTGGGAGCCGTGCTCGAAGACAAAGCCGTTCAGGTCCAGGAACACGAGCGCCGCCAGCAGGCCCGTCCGCTTGTTGCCATCCACGAACGGGTGGTTGCTGACGATGTGGAACAGGTAGGCGGCCGCCATCGCGATCAGATCCTCGTGGACGAGCTGGCCGTCGAACGTCGCGGCAGGCTGGGCCAGCGCCGACTCGAGCAGCGCCATGTCCCGAATGCCCTCGCCACCGCCATAGCGCTCCAGCTGCATGGGGTGGATCTTCAGCACCTCTTCGAGTGTCAGGAAGTCCGGGCTCACTGGGCGAGCTTTCTCAGCGTCTCATCATGCTGGGTCATCAGCCGCTCGGTGGCCAGCCGCACCCGCTCGCTGCGGCTCTCCTGGGTGGGCATGATGATGAGGGCGTGCCCGTTCGTCTTCACCTCGAGCGGAGTGTCCTCGTCAATGCCGAGCAGATCGAGGATCGGCTTCTCGATGACGAGACCCAGGCTGTCGCCGAGGGCTGTGAGCTTCTTGATCATGGATCCACCTTGAGGAGAGGCCGTTCCAGCAACGCTAGAACCGCTCTGCGGAGGGGGCAACGGCCACAAAGCACTGGTCAGGACCGCGCGCTTCGGGTACATGGGCGGGGCTCTCCCCCACGGAAGCGTGAGACCTGCCTGGTCGGATCCGCTTCCCCCACCCTGTTCAGTCGGTATGTCCAGGTGCGCGCCCAGCGGCCGCGCTGATCTGTGAAGCTGTGGACATGATCGCAGGCGGCCTGTGGGAAACGTGTGGATAACCCGCGCTTTCCTGGAGGGATCAAGGAAATCAAGCACTTGAGCCCTGGTGCGGTGTGGAGGATCTGTGGATAACACCCGGTTCTTTGATCAGCTCCAACAGGGGTGCCATACGCTCGGTGTAAGCGTGGGTGAGGACGTCCCGCCGAAGCTCCTTCGTCTCAAGAATGAGCTCCTCAAGTGGAACGCCAAGGTAAACCTTACAGCCATCACCGCGCCGGAAGAGGTGCTCGAAAAGCACTTCCTGGACTCGCTGGCGGTGCTGCCCGAGGTGGAGGGGGCGGCCTCGCTGCTGGATCTCGGCGCGGGCGCCGGCTTCCCGGGGCTCCCGCTCAAGCTGGCCCGGCCTGCGCTGACGGTGACGCTCGTGGATGCGGTGGGCAAGAAGGTCGGCTTCCTCAAGGCGGCCATTGCCACGCTGGGGCTGAAGGACGCCCGGGGGCTCCATGCTCGCGCGGAGGGCCAGCCCGAGGCAGAGGGCATTCCCCGCGCGGAGCTCCTCATCGCTCGCGCGTTCATGGATCTGCCCGACTGGTTGAAGCTCGCGCCCGCCTACCTGCTGCCAGGGGGGCGCGTGGTGGCGATGCTCGGCAAGGCCCAGCCGGACTCGGAGCTGCAAGCGCGCGCCGCCGAGCGCAACCTCCGTCTGAGCTCCGCACGTCAGTACCGGCTTCCCTTCTCTCGCGCCGAGCGGCAGGTCGCCGTCTTCTCCCAGGCCTGATCCGCCGTCGGGCACCACGCTCCGCTCCGGGGTGAGGGCGCTCCGGGCCGCGGGGCTCAGCGGGTGTTCCGCGCCATGGACTCCGACTGCATCGAGAGGATCCGTGAGCCCTTCGTCAGCGCGCCCGCGGCCAGGCAGGTCGTCGCTCCCGTGAGCGTGAAGGTCGCCGAAGCCGACACGCCGACCGCGTTCGTCACCGTGGCGGTGATTGCGGGTGGGGTGTCCGTCAGCGGGCACGGCGGCGGCGTCCACTCCACCTCGCTCTGCGTGGCCTCTGCCACCGGTGCTTCCAGCGAGCCCGTGTTGGCGGCCCAGGTGATGGTGAGCGCCCGCGCCTGCGGATCACTCGCCACCACGCGGAAGGTGACGCGGTTGCCCTCGAACCAGCGCAGCTCGGACTGGAAGGTGCTCGTGATGCGCGGCGCGGAGTGAGCGTTGGCGGCTGCCTCCCGCGGTGAGGCCGGACGCGCGGCGGGCTCGGCGGCCTGTTGGCTGCACCCACCCACCAGCATCCCCAGCGCCGCCACCAGCCCCCTCCCCTTCCAACCTCTCTGTGCGTGCATGGCGCGCCTCCCGGCTCATCGCTCGCAGAGGCGGGCGATGCGCACACTGTAGGATACGCTTGCGAGAGGGCCAGTTTTCAGCGCGGTGCCGCGCGCGAGTGGCCGCGGATCAGAGCTCGACGGCGGCCCGATTCGTCATGTCACGGATGTTTTCGGAGGAGCGCTCCGGCCGGAGGGGACACTCCGGACCATAGAGCTCGAACGCGCGCACTTGCGCCAGGCCGCCATGCCACTCGTAGGCAGCGAAGCGCACGTAGCGGGCCACACGCTGGGGGAACCACACGCGGCGCGAGAGGGAGTTGTCCTGCGGCGAGTTGGTGACCGTGTGCAGGTGGCTCCAGGTCCTGCCGTCCAGGCTCGTCGTCACCGTGCTCGTTGCGGTCGGGCCGTAGCGGGTGTCCCAGCCCCAGTCTAGCACCATGCCATGGAGGGTGTAGTTGCGCCCCAGGTCCACCTGCAACCAGGCGCCGTTCGACTGGTTGCTGCTCCAGCTCGTTCCTGGAGTGCGGTCGAACGCGGCGGCGGGCTCCCCCGTGTCCAGGTGCCCGGAGGAGCTCGCGGTGGCATAGCCGGCGAACTCGCAGTTCTGGTGCTTGTGGTCCGGCGCCCACTGCTCCTTCACCTGGATCAGCGTCTCGTCGGAGTTGCTCGCGTCCAACGTGTCGGGAGGATGCAGAGGGCCGGGCCGGGATCGGTGTGAGGGCGGAGGAGTCTGAGGCGGCGCTGGCGGGAGTCGGGCTCTCGCCCTGTGATCATGGTGGTGCTCCTCAGGGTTCGAGTGCTCCGCGAAGCGAGCGAGACTGGTGAGGCGGCCCGTGACGAAGCCGGCGCCGAAGATCAGCACCGCGGCGCCAGCGCCCAGCGCCACGGGCCACAGGCGGCGCCGGAGTGGCTGGGGTGCCTGCTCCGGGAGCTCCAGCTCGCGCAGGGCCTCGCTGGCGGTGGCGAAGCGGAGCGCTGGATCCACCGACGTCAGCCGCCCGAGGAACTCGCGGAAGTTCGGCGCAACATCCACACGCGAGGCGAGATCCTCCGCCACGGTGAGCTTCTGGCGCTTCCACTCCGGCTCCCACGAGAGCGTGTCCACGAGTGTCACTCCCAGGCCGAACAGATCCGTGGAGGCGTCCAGCTCGCCGTGGGCCTGGTCGGGGGGAGTGTAGCGGGAGGCCTCGGGGCTGGCGCCACCGCGCACCCACGCGGCGCCGAAGTCCACGAGGAAGAGCGCGCCATCCGAGCGGCGGATGAAGTTGGCGGGCTTGAGGTCGCCATGGAACACCTGCGGCGAGCGGCTCTGCAGGTAGCGAAGGATGTCGAGCACCTGTCGGGCGAGCTCGCGGGCCTCCAGCTCCGTGCAGTGGCGGCCGGAGAGCTCGGTCTGGAGCGGAGTGCCTTCGATGAACTCCTGAGCCAGGTAGAGCCGGGTGTCGGCGCCCAGGCCGAGCTGCAGCATGTCCAGGTAGCGAGGGATGCGCGGGTGGGTGAGGCTCTGGAGCTGCCGCGCTTCCTGATGGAAGGCCTGGAGGGTGGCGGCGGCGGGCTCGGTGGAGAAGGACAGCTCCTTGAGCACCACCAGTCCGTCCACGTCCTCGGCGAGATAGGTACGCGCCGCGCCGCGCTGCCCGAGCACCGTGCGCACGCGGTAAGGCCCTACCCTCACGGCGACGCCACAGTGGGTGCAGCGCTCGCCGCTCGCGGCCTTTGCGCACCCAGGGCAGCTGCCCGCGGAGGGGAGAGGACCTGCCATCGTGAAGCTTCCTGTGCCTGCCGGCATGAACAGTCTCCCGCCGCGTGCGAGCGGTCATTCTCCGACGGTATGCCGTTGGGAACAAGGCCGCTGGAGAGGCAGGGCCTGGGGCGATGAGCCGCGCCGCGAGAAGAAGTTCAGGCTCGTCGCGACGCGCCTCTTGCTTGAGCTCGACGAAGTGCGCGTGAGACCGAGGCGCCTGTCTCGAGGTTCCTCCATGAAGCGGTTCGTCGTTCGCCGACGCGTGTCGATCAGCGGTGTGGAGGATGCGGGCAGCGTGATGCCGCAGTGGCCGGTCATGACCTCTCGCGGGTGGATCCAGCGCATGGGTTCCGGCGGTGGTGTCTCCGGGCTCGGGCTCGCGGTGGGCCACGAGCCCCCAGGCTGCAGCCCGCGCGCATTCCGTGAGGCGCATGGGGAGCTGTCGCCCATGGCTGAGGAGTGAAGTGACAGCACGCATATGGCAGTTGCTGTCCATGTCTCCTGTTCCACGTGGAACGTGCGCGGGCCAGGCAGTGGAGGAGTGCATGGGCTGTCCGTGTTCCACGTGGAACGTCGCGGGCGACGGCGCGGTTCGCGACGGGCCGGGACTGGGTTCGTGTTCCACGTGGAACGTCGATGCCTGGAATCGGGAGGGGGCTTGGTGAAGGCTCGCTGCCGCTGTGTTCCACGTGGAACGTCGGGGCTGTGTTCCACGTGGAACGTGCCTCCGCGGACCGCTCTCAGGGGGGCCAGAAATGACCTCGGAAGTGCCGCGCGGAGCCTCCTTCCGAGCCCCTCAGGAGGTAACCGAGCAGGCCCAAAATGACACTAGATTGAATGACCATTTGGTGGCTCAATGCCGCCCGCACTCCCCGCACCCCGGGGACGGAATGAGGACGGGCACGTGGGTCGAATCATCTGCATCTCCAACCAGAAGGGTGGCGTCGGAAAGACGACCACCGCCATCAATCTCGCCGCCAGCCTCGCCTCGGCCGAGCGCCGCACGCTCCTGGTGGACATGGATCCTCAGGGCAATGCCGGCAGTGGCCTGGGCCTCAAGCGCGACCAGCTCCAGGGCACCATCTATGAGGCGCTCCTCGGGGGCCGCCCCATGAAGGAGCTCATCCACTCCACCGAGCTGCGCTACCTCCATGTCGTGCCCGCCACGCCGGACCTCACCGGCGCCGAGGTGGAGCTCGTCAACCTGGAGCGCCGCGAGTTCCGTCTCCGCGATGCGCTGCGCCCCCTGGCCAAGGAGTACGACTACATCCTCATCGACTGCCCGCCGTCGCTGGGCCTGCTCACCCTCAACTCGCTGGTGGCCGCCGACTCCGTCCTCATCCCGCTGCAGTGCGAGTACTACGCGCTCGAGGGCCTGTCCCAGCTCACCCACACCGTGGACCTGGTGCGCCAGGGGCTCAACAAGGCGCTGAAGATGGAGGGCATCCTCCTCACCATGTTCGACGGGCGCGCCAACATCGCCAACCAGGTGGTGGAGGAGGTGCGCGGCTACTTCAAGGACCAGGTGTTCAGCGTGGTGGTGCCGCGCAACGTGCGCCTCGCCGAGTGCCCCTCCTTCGGCAAGCCCATCATCCTCTATGACATCAAGTCGAAGGGCTGCGAGAGCTACCTGGCTCTCGGCCGCGAGATCATGAACCGCGAGGGCAGGAAGCCGCCCGCTCGCAAGGTCGCTTGATTCGCGAAGCCGAACCCAAGGACCCTCAACCTTCCCCCTTCCACGCTCCCCCCGGTGCGTGAGGGCCTGGCGCCCGGGCGCCACCGTGGAGAGACGACGTGCAGACTGCTGCCGACAAACAGAAGCGTGCGCTGGGACGAGGCCTCTCGGCCCTCATCCCCCAGGCGGCCCCCGTGGCCGCCGTGCCCAACACGGTGGTGGCCGAGCCGCCGCCGCGCAACGGCGTGCTCAAGCTGCCCATCGAGTCCATCCGCCGGGACACCGCTCAGCCGCGCCGCCACTTCGATGAGGCGAAGCTGGCCGAGCTCACCGAGTCCATCAAGGCCCAGGGCGTGCTGCAGCCGGTGCTCGTGCGCAAGGAGGGCTCCGGCTACAAGCTCATCGCCGGCGAGCGTCGCTGGCGCGCGGCCCAGGCCGCGGGGCTGAAGGAGGTGCCCGCCCTGGTGCGCGAGGTGACGGAGTCCCAGGCCTTCGAGCTGGCGCTGGTGGAGAACCTCCAGCGCGCGGACCTCAACCCCATTGAAGAGGCCGAGGGCTACCAGCGGCTCCAGGAAGACTTCAAGCTCACGCAGGAGCAGATCAGCCAGCGCGTGGGCAAGGAGCGCTCCACGGTGGCCAACGCCCTGCGGCTGCTGGCGCTGCCAGAGGATGTGAAGGAGCTGGTGGCTGACGGCACGCTGAGCATGGGCCACGCGCGCGCGCTGCTCGGTGTGCCGAGGCTGCCGGAGCTGCAGGCGCTGGCGGCCCAGGTCGCCGAGAAGAAGCTGTCTGTGCGCGACACCGAGAAGCTGGTGCAGCAGCGGCGCACGCATAAGAAGGAGGGGGGAAGGCCACCGAAGCAGAGCCCTCAGGCGAAGGCGCTGGTCGAGGAGCTGCAGCGTCGATTGGGGACAAAAGTACGTCTGAGCGAGCGATCCCCCGGAAAAGGAACTTTGGAAGTGGACTTCTTCTCGTACGATGACCTGGATCGGTTGTTGAAGCTTCTCAGGAAGGAGTAGCGCGTGGCGCTCCTTGGCGGGAAAAAAGACGAAGCACCCAGCACCACTACCAGCAAGCCATTGTTCAAGCGGGAGGAGGATTTCGTGTCGACGCGTCCAGGCGACATTCACACGCTGCTCGGCAAGGGGAGCGAGTTCACCGGGAAGCTCACCTTCGAAGGGCAGGTGCGCATCGACGGCAAGTTCAACGGGGAGATCTTCACCAAGGACACCATCGTCATCGGCGACGGCGCTCGGGTGGAGGCCAAGATCAGCGCTGGGACGGTCATCATCCACGGGACGGTGGTGGGCAATGTCACCGCCCTGCAGATCATCGAGCTCAAGCAGCCGGGCCGCGTGAAGGGTGATCTCACCACGCCTGCGCTCACCATCGAGCGGGGTGCCTCCTATGACGGCACCTGCACGATGGAGGGGAGCCGGCCGCCAGTGCCGGGCGGCGTCGCCACCGAAAAGAAGTAGTGCCGCGCTCCCCCCACAGGGCACTCCGGGCGTCCATGCTGGCGCTCGCCATGTTGGCCGCTGGCTGCCCGGAGAAGAAGGAAGCGCCCGCTCCCTCGACAGGGGGTGGGGCCTCTGGGGGAACCACTGAACGCCCGTCTCCCCTCCGTGCAGGCGTCAAGGTCCCGCTGCCGCCGGGGTGGACGGCGCTCGTCGCCCCGGACGGGAGCTTTCAGGCCGGGCCTCCAGGCCGTCAGGTGCTCCGCGTGGATGTGCGCCGGGGTGAGGGAGAGAAGATGCCCTCGATTGAGGACCTCACGGACTCCATCCGCCAGCAGTTCTCCGAGTTCCAGGTGTCGCTGGATCAAGAGGAGGGCGACGAGCAGGTCGCGCTGGTGCGCATCACCCTGGCACCCAAGCTGACCGATGGAGGGCTGGGGCTCCATGGGTCCGCGCTGCTGGGGGCTCGGCGTGTGGGAGAGGACTTGTTCCTCTGTGCCACGCTGCCCGGTGCGAGCACCGAAGAGGTGCGTCTGGCCACCGAGGCCTGCCGGGACATCCAGGTGCAGGCCGCTCCGCGCTGAGCTTCACGACGAGGCTCAAGCGCCTCGGAGCAGCGGCACCTTCTTCCAATGCTCCTCGATGCGGCGCTTGAACTCTTCTGGGATGGGCAGTTCAGCGCGAAGCTCGCTCCACGACTGGAGGGTGGCCTCGGCGGCCGTCTTGACGGTCGGAAGGACGTCCGCGTTACCGAGATCCAGCTTGCGCGCCAACCGCTCGAAGCTCGCGAGGCTGAAATCCTCGAACCGCTTCGACCGCGCGAGGTTCAGCGCAATTGTGTCATTTGGCATGTACTGGATGGTGGAGACGAAGTCGTAGGCGGGAGAGAGCACGGCGCGGACACCGTCCGGGTACAGCAAGGACCAGTTCTTGTGGTGGGCGTCACCGTTGCCAATGGCGACGATGAAGACCAGCCGGCGCAGGAACTCTTGGAGGGCGTCGTGACCCGCAACGTTCAGGAGGACCTTTGCGATGGTCTCGTAGTTGTACTTCTTGTACTTCTCGTCCGAGTACAACCCCAGCACCTGGGCCATGTCCTCCATGTGGATGCGGCGGCCGGGCTCGGGCCGGTCAAAGCGCCGCACGGCATAGGCGAGGTCTTCACGAAGGACGATGCCCGCTGGGAGCCCTTCGAGATCCGCTACACGCTCCAAGCGGAACTCGGGCACTTGGATCCCGGCGGCCCGCGCCCAGCTCATCATCGAGAACTCGTTCTCGGGGACGCGGTCGTAGCGGTTGTCGGGCAGCTTGACGATCCAATCGCCACCCTTCCCACCCATGGGGAGCGTCATGCCGCGGTCCTTGCGCAGCATCGAGAATTTGAGCTGCACACCCGCGAGCGAGAATCGAAGGGAGTCGGTGGGTTCGGCCTGGCTGGCGGTCGCTTCGACGGGCTCGGTGGTGTCCCAGTTCAGGGCTGTGGCCGGTGTGATGAGAACTGCGCCAGGAAGGTCCTCTCCAAGCCGGGCGATGAGGAAGAACTCTCGCTGCTTGTGGATGCCCTCCCGCTCGGCAATGAGCTCGCGCAGCGGCCCTTCCGGCAGGAGGTTGGAGAAGAAGGGCGGCAGGCGCATCCTGCTGGAGTACCGCCGGGTCAGGTCGTCCTCGAAGAGTTGTCCCAGCAGGGGTCTCGGGTACCGCTGCCGGTACTCTTCTGAGATGACGAACTCGGAGAAGTCGTCATCCAGGCGCGTCAAGGTCCCCACATGGACCTGGCCAAGCCGGACTTCGAGTACGCCCGCTTCGGCTCTCTCGGAGGGCATTTCAGTCCTCCTCATCCGGCACGATCAAGGATTGGAGCGACCCTCGATCAGACTCTCCCCAGCGCGCCTTGGAATCCAGGAACCGGCGGATGTGGCGGTACAGGAAGTACTCGCGGCCTCTCAGGAACCCGTAGGTATCTCCTGCATGGAGATGATCAATGTGTAATCCTGCGATGCTATGGCTCTGGAGGACTTCAGGGGACAGGGACGCACTGCGCAGCGTTGCCAGGAGAGATCGCTCCTCCGTCACTGGGTGGATGAGCCGGTTGGCGATGCCCTGCAGTATCCCCCGAAAAGCCACAGCGTACCGTGGCGGGAGTCTCACTCCTCTCGGCATTGAGGTTACGATCCGAAGGAGGGCTCCAGCTCCCACATTTCCAATGAGGGCAGGGCCGTCGATGATTTCTCCACTGCGCAGGTCCCTGGGCTTGAGTGCGAGCAGGGCATTGACCTGGAGCTTGGTCTGCGCGGTCCTGAAATTGTACTCCCGTAGCGCAATCCTCCGTGCCGAGGCTTGGGGCACCGTCGCGAGGAGCTCACGGACGGAGCGTTCTTCCTCGGGGCCGATCGCTGCCAGGCTCTCGCGTACTACCGCGATGCTCTCCCCGCGGTGAGCTTCGGTGATCGCCCCCCGCCATACCCAGCGCGCGAGCAGCTCTCGCGAGCGAGGGGACGGCTGAGGATGGAGATGGAAGAAGCGGGTCAGGAGTGCGAGCGGGAGCTTGTAAGGGAGCAGCTCGACATGGGGAATGCCTACATCCCGCTTGATGAAGACGATGACATCCCGCATCGAGCGTGCGGTCTCCTGCAGTGCATCCCCGAGATCCTGCTCCTCTTTGAGGAGTCGCTCGACTCGGCGCGTCATGTCGAGCCCTTTGACGGCGAGCGCGGCTTTGAGCAACCACTCCTGCTCGAGGGTCCCGAAGCCCAGCGGTTCTAGACTCTGCGACAGCTCCCGCAGGTCAGCGGGCTGGGTCCCCTTCGCCCCGCCATGGAGCGCATTGAAGACTTCCGCCTGCTTCAGGGGCTTCCCTGCGGAGTTCAGCCTTCCGAAAATGACCCTGAGGGTCTGCTCTTCATCGGCTTCGACAATGTAGGCCGGGACCTGGTACTCCCGGAGGGCCTTGCCGAGTCTCATCGCCGTTCGCGTGTGGCTCGGGCTCTCAGCCCGGCCGGGGTAGCGATCCAGCCAGGCCAGGAGCAGCTCACTGTCGATGACAACGTTCATCGGCAGCCAGTGGGTAGCAGGTCGCGCTCTTCCTCCAGGCCGGACGAACGTTTCCTCCTGAAGATCGAAATAGAGGATGAAGTCGTCGCGCTCCTCTTCACCATAGGGAGGGTGGAGCAACACCCCCGCTAGGGAGATGAGGCGCTGCTGGCCATCCACGACCCACAACGCCTGCGTCGAGTGAGGTGCATCGATGGTTACCGGCCCGAAGCGGACACTGGCTGCAGGGGCTGCTCGCTTCCAGAAGAGCAATGTCCCAATGGGGTAGCCTCGGTAGACGCTGTCCAGCAGATCGCTGACGTCTTTGGCTTTCCACTGGAGTGGGCGCTGGAACTCCGGGACTCGGAGCTCCCCGCGCCGGACGCGGTCCAACAGCTCCTCGATGCTGAGGGCGGTCGCCTGCGGACGGCGGGTGAGCGGTGACGGGGGTGGCATGTTTCCCTAGGGACGACTCTGTAGCACGGCGTCAGACAACGTCACGGAGTCAGCCCAGAGCGGATCCACTCCCACTCGGTGCCCAGTCACGGATGGAGTGGAACCGCACATTGCCACCGGGTGTCCCACCTTGTGGCGGGACTCTCCGGGCGAGTGACGCGGGTTGTGAGCGCGTTACACGCAACGGGGCTTCACGTTTTCGAAACGAATTCATAACCTATCGCTTCTGTCCAAGAGCTGAACCCCCTGGTGGGCAGCACACGCAGGTGCCCACACTTCGAAGGAGTGAAAGCAATGGCTCTCCCCGAGTTGCTCTCCCCCGTCATCGGTATCGCCGGGGTGCTCCTTCTGGGTCTGCTCACCGCGGTGACGCTCGCGGGCAGGCAGGTCCGGCCCCAGCCCGTTCCCGTTCGCCGTGGCCCCTCACGCCGTCACTAGCGCCAGGCCCGAGCACCGAGCTCCCTCAAGTGCCCTCCCAGTCCTCGGCGGCCTCAGCGCTTGAAGGACAGGGAGAGCGCGAAGTCTTGCGCAGCATCCGTCCACCACGCGGACAGGTGTAGCCCCGCGGTGGCCAGCTCCGCCTCCACCTGCTCCGGGCGGAACTTGCAGCTCACCTCCGTGCGCAGCACCTCGCCCTGCTCGAAGTGAGCGAAGCGCCGCAGCGCGGGCAGCGGCACCACCTGCTCGTGCAGGGAGATGAGCCGCATCTCGATCCAGCCGTGCTCCTCGTTGAAGGGCGCCAGGTGCTCGAAGGCGCTCAAGTCGAACTCCGCGCCCAGCTCGCGGTTGAGCACCCGCAGCACGTTGCGGTTGAACTCGGCCGTCACGCCCGCGCTGTCGTTGTATGCGGCGAAGAGCCGGTCCCGGCCCTTGAGCAGATCCGTGCCCAGCAGCAGCCCGTCACCGGGTGCCAATCCCTCGGCCACCTCGCGGAAGAAGTGAGCTCGCTGCGCCGGCTTGAAGTTGCCGATGGTGCCTCCCAGGAAGGCCACCAGTCGCCGCCCACCTCGTGGCAGCTGCCCCAGGTGGCGCTCGAAGTCACCCACCACCGCGTGCACCTGCAGACGCGGGTATTGCCGCGCGAGCTTCTCCGCCGCGCTCCGCAGGAAGGCCTCACTCACGTCGAAGGGCACAAAGCGCTCCAGTCGCCCCCTCTCCTGGAAGGCCTCCAGCAGCAGGCGGGTCTTCTCGCTGGTGCCGCTGCCCAGCTCGATGAGCGTGTCCGCACCGCTGAGCCGGGCGATCTCTCCCGCTCGCGCCTCGAGGATCTCCCGCTCGCGCCGCGTGGGGTAGTACTCCGGCAGCCGGGTGATGTCGTCGAAGAGCTGGCTGCCGCGCTCGTCATAGAGCCACTTGGGCGACAGCTCCTTGGGATGTCCGCAGAGCCCCAGTCGCGCTTCCTCGCAGAGCGCGCTCCGAGCGTCGCCCGGCTGCACGTACACGTCCACCGTGACAGGACGCGCGCGGGTCAGTCCCATCCCCAGGCTCATTCCTTCCCCATCGCCCATCACCTCGCGTCCCTCGCGCAGCGGAACCCGGCGAAGATCTGCCGGCGGACCGGGTAGTCCCAGTTGCGGAAGCTGTTGCGCACGGCCACGGGAGCGCTCGCCCACGCGCCGCCGCGCAGCACCTTGTATTCGGGGCCGAAGAACACCTCGGAGTATTCGCGGTAGGGGAAAGCGCGGAAGCCCGCGTAGCCGCTGAAGTCGCTGGCCGTCCATTCCCACACGTCCCCGAGCAGCCCCCACACTCCCTGCGCGCTCCGCCCCTCCGGGAAGGAGCCCACGGGAGCAGGGCCCCAGGTGTCCCCGCCCAGGTTGGCGTGCAGGGGTGTGGGCGGTGCGTCGCCCCAGGGGTGCTCGCGCGTCAGGCCGTCGCTGCCCACCGCCGCCTTCTCCCACTCGGTCTCCGTGGGCAGGCGCTTGCCGGCCCAGCGTGAGTAGGCGTCCGCCTCGTACCAGCACACGTGCTGCACGGGCTCGTCCTTGGGCAGCGGCTCCACCAGGCCGAAGCGCCGGCGCAGCCACACGTGCTGGCCCTGCGGCAGCCAGAAGAGCGGGTGGTGGATCTGCTCGGCTTGGATGAACTCCCAGCCCTTCGGGTGCCACCAGCGAGGATCCTCGTAGCCGCCCGCCTCCACGAAGACGAGGTAGTCCCCGTTGGTGACGGGGTGCGCGTCGAGGAAGAACGGAGGCACATCCACCACCTGCGCGGGACGCTCGTTGTCATAGGCCCACGCGCCGTCACTGCCCAGGCGCACCGGGCCTCCGGGGATGAGCACCTCGTGCTGGGGCACGGCGCCGGGGCGGGGACGCTGGCGCGCGGCCGGGCGGTACTCCCACGTCGTCATCAGCTGCAGCGTGGCGGCGAGCGTCTCCGCGTGCTGCTGCTCGTGCTGGGCCACCATGCCGAACACGAAGCCGTCCCGCAGCAGCGGCTCGGGAGAGTCCTCCGGCAGCGTGTCCAGGAGCTCTCGCACGGCCTGGCGCACGTGCTCGGCGTAGGTGAAGGCATCCGCCGGAGGCAGCAGCGGCAGCTGCGAGCGGGTGCGCCGCGGGTGCTGGAAGGCGTCGTAGATGAAGTCGAAGGAGGGGTCCGTGAGGGCGGATCCGCCCAACGCGCGCAGCAACCACTGCTCCTCGTAGTTGGCCACGTGCGCCACGTCCCAGACGAGCGGTGACATCAATGGCGAGTGTTGGCGCAGCAACTCCGACTCGGGCAGGCCCGCCAGCATGCCCAGCGTGCGGGCTCGTGCGGCCTCGAGCTCCCTCCGCGCGCGAGCCTTCCAGAGGACTCCCGTGAGACGCCTCGCCTGTGCCCCGCTGCCGCTGCCTGACATGACTCCTCCCAAGCTAGGGAGGAGCCTCCGCAGTGGGGAGCACCTCCGGCCCTCTGGGCTGCCTTGCGTGAGGCACTCCACGCCCACATCGTTCGGCGGGGACCACTCCCGAGGCTGTGAGCCCTCTCGCGTTGAGTCGATCGCGGACAACCTGTCAGGGAAGGCCTTTGGTGTACAAAGTAAATCGAGCGAAGGCTGGCGGCAAGCCCGGAATGGGAGTCACCGGCATGAGCGGAGTAGGCAAGGGAGTCGAGCCACCGTGGTAGCAACGGCGCTGCCGAGGAGGTGAGTCATGGCTCTGCAATGTCCGTCCGCCGCGCTTGTCGCGGCAGTGCTGTTCCTGAGCGCATGCGCGAGTGCTCCGGAGCGCGGCCCGGTCACAGATGACGGTGGAGGAGGAGGCCTGCCCGAGGGCACTGCACGGGGGGCGCACCGGGCCTTCGTCCTGCGCAAGGAGCAGGAGCTGAGGCAGTCCAGCGGTTCGGAAGAGGAGAGACGTCGGGAGCAGCTGGTGCTGGCGGAGATGGCCGTGTGGATGCACGGGCAGGACTCAGCATCGCTGGCACGCACTTCGCCGGAGGAGCTGTACCTGCGGTTGAAGGCGGTGCGGCAGCAGCGTGAGAAGGAGGAGCGCGAGCGAGCCCAGATGACGTCTTCCGCAAGACGCGGCGCATTGCCCCCAGTCCGGATGGCTTCGGCCAGGTGGAGCAAATCACCGTGCGCGACTACAGCGAGGGACTCGCGGGGCTCTACTGGCGCACCTTCCTCGGCGCGCCCTTCCTCCGGCTCTTCGGAGACCGCCTCGCCACGCTGCCTGCCGATTACCGACAGGAACTCAGCGACGAGCTCGTCCTCGTGCAGCCCTACGAGCTCCCTACCCACGCCAGCACTCCCGAGGGCGATGCTCGTGAGCGCCAGCTCATCTCGCTGCTCGGACCCGAGTGCTTCTACGACCATGAGCGCCACCTGAAGCCCACCCGGCGGCCCGAGCTTGGACCGCCAGTGCACTGAGGCTCGGGCAGCTCATGCGCTCACGAGGAGCGCTCCAGCCAGACCCATCCAGGGAGCACTCCGGGCCGCAGGGGATGATCGGCCCGGCCTGTCCCCAGCGAACCCCGCTACCGGACGATCTTGATGTTGAAATCCGGCGTCTTCAGCGCACCCCACAGGCGGATCCACAGCGGCAGGTAGGACTCGGTGCCGCGCGCGGTGGTGATGTCCCCCAGATCCAGCAGGTTCTTCCAGCCGAACTGCGCCTTGAGGAACTCACCCACCGTGGCCTTCGCTGCCGCGTCATTGCCGCTGATGAACATCTGGTGGTCGCCGCCACCGATCTTCCCCGGATTCACCATGACCTCCGCCGTCACGGTGTTGAGCGTCTTGATGACCTTGGTGTCCGGGAACGCTGCCTGGATGCGCTCGCCCAGCGAGTCCGTGTTCCCCGCGAACAGCGTCGGCGGCATGCCCTTGGAGAAGTCCAGCGGGTTGGAGATGTCGATGAGGATCTTCCCCTTCAGGTTCACGGCGCCCGCGGCGTTGAGTGCGTCCAGTGTGCCCGCGCCCTGCGTGCAGTTGAAGATCAGCTCCCCGAACCCCGCAGCATCCGCGAAGGTGCCCTGCGAGGCCTTGGCGCCCGCCGCCTTCGTCCATGCCACCGCCTTCTCGTTGTTCGCGGTGCGCGAGCCCATCCTCACCTCGTGGCCCAGGGACACGAGCTTGTTGGCAATCGTCACACCCACCATGCCGGTGCCAAAGATGCCGATCTTCTTGAGTCTTCCTCCCTCACCCTCGGCGCGGGCGCGCTCCAAGTCGGTCTCGTCGCGAAAGATGTCGATCGTCATGAGTGCTCCTCCTGTGTCTGTGCGACGGGAAAGCTAACCGGGTGGCTCGCGGTTGAGAATCACCTGCCTGCTCAACATTCCGTCAACTTCAGGTTAACAATGGTCGAATGGACCTGTTCTCCGGAGTGCTCCACTTCCTCCACACCGCGGAGGAGCGCAGCTTCCGAAAGGCCGCCGCCCACCTGGGAGTGACGACAGCCGCCGTCAGCAAGGCCGTGGCCAAGCTCGAGGCGGAGCTGGGCATCACCCTGGTCGCCGAGGGCGAGCTGAAAGTCTCCATGCCCCTCATCCTCGGGCGCGCGGTGGTGCCCGAGCTGGGGCGGCTGGCCGCGCGCCACCCGCGCCTGTCCTTCAACCTGTCCCTCACGGATCGCTTCTCCCGCATGGCTGAAGAGGGAGTGGATGTGGCGGTGCGCATCGGCGAGCTCGAGGACTCGAGCCTCGTGTCCCGCACCCTGCGAGTGCCGCAGTGGGTGACAGTGGCCTCGCCCGCGTACCTGGGCCGCCACGGCACCCCCCGCCACTACAAGGAGCTGGAGCGCCATGCGTGCCTCAAGTTCGTCACGCCCTCGGGCACCTCGCGCGAGTGGGTGTTCCGGGATCGCCGCGAGGCTCGCCCCCTCACGGTGAGGACGCCGGACGCGTTCCGCATCGACCATGGGGAGCTGATGGTGGAGGCGGCTGTGTCGGGGCTCGGTATCTGCCAGGCCTTCGACTTCATGCTCACAGAGCACCTGCGCGCAGGGCGGCTGGTGGAGCTGCTGGCGCCCTACGCGGCGGAAGGCCCTCCCATCCGAGCGCTGTGCCTGCCTCGGCGCCAGTCCACCCCTCGCGTCCGGGTGTTCCTCGACTTCCTCCAGCAGCTCCTCCAGCGCGATCGCTGAGCCACGCCCGTGAGCGCCAGGCCGCGGGCTCATGCTGGGGAGGAGACGGATCCGCCGTCTGTCTGCCTGCTCCCACGGAGAGCGGGTGCCTGCTCCCTCCGCCCGCCCTGTCTCCCGCCCCTCCGCCGGATGACAACTCTTCTGGGAGGGAAGTCATACACGTGAGGAGGCATGTCATGGCCTGGTCCAGGACGCCCTGGGCAGCATGGAACGGCCTGGGCTTCGGCCTGGTGGCAGGCGTGGTGTTTGCCCTCGCCGAGTGCATCGCCTCGCTGGTGAGCGGGCAGGGAGTCCTGGTGCCGGTGCGCTATGCGGCCAGCGTGCTGCTGGGCGTGAGCGCCCTCACGGAAGGCCCACTGGGGCTGGTGGTCGCCGCAGGGCTCGCCGTGCACCTGGGGCTGTCGGCCCTCTTCGGCCTGGCCTACTCGCTGATAGACGCGCGCCTGTCTCCCGAGCTGCGGCCGAGGCTGTCGCATCAGATCGCGGTGGGCATGCTCCTCGCGCTCGGGGTGTGGGGGATGACGTTCCAGTTCGTCGCGCGCGGCTACTACCCGTGGTTCCTGGAGACACCGCAGTTCTTCCAGCTGTTGATGCACGCGCTCTTCTTCGGAGTCCCCCTCGGGCTGCTCTTCGCTGCCGCCGAGCGCCGCCGGGTGGCCATCGCCGTGTTCGCGCAAGGCGCGGAGGAGGAGCGCACGTCGCGTCCGGCCCGCGGAGGAACCCCGGACTGACAGAGGAGGAGAGGGATGATGCGATTCGCGATGTGGGTAGGGTGCGCGTGCCTGGGAGCGAGCGTGTTGGCGTGCGCGGGGCTGAACCGAGAGGTGGCGCTCCCCGAGGAGCACCTCGTTGGCGCCAGTTCCGGAGCAGGGGGCGCGGCGGAGATCGACACGGGCCGATGGGCCCGGGTCACCGAGGCGCCGGCGATGATACGGGAGCGGCACAGGCTCTATGAGCAGGTGGCCCAGGAGCTCGGCCTGGACGAGGCGCCTGCAACCACGCGCGAAGCGCTGTCCTGGATCCAAGAGGCCGTGGGCGGCGGTGGCCAGGCTGGAGCGGAGCGGCTGGGCTGCGCCGAGGTGCTGGCAGCCAGCGAGCCGGCCGCCGTGCTGTCCGGTACCTTGGACTTCGCTGGGGACGGGCTGTTGACCGTCAATGTGCCCGGCAGGGGGCCCATCAAGCTGCGCACGGACGAGAGCACGTGCGCCGTGCAGGCGAGGCAGGTGCGCTCGTCCGAGTCGCTGCTCGAGGGCACCGAGGTGCGCGTCGCCTACGGGATGAAGGACGGGCTGCCCACGGCCCGGGTGGTGCGCGCCGAGCCCGTGGTCTACACGCGCTGAGCCTCGCGGCGGCGGGGGCGGCTCCTTCATGCGGGGCCTTCCTGGAGCCTGAGGTGAGGAAGAGGCCACCTGAGCAGGCCTCCTCGTCATAAGGTGCAGCCATGCATGACGAGCTCCTGCAGCAGATCTCCGCCGCTCGGGATGCCGCCTACGGGACTCTGGGCAGACTGGAGCCGGATGTCCTCACCTTCCTCCTCAACCCGGCCTTTACCGGGGGGCCTCGGTGGCCCGCGCTGAGGCAGGCCTGGCGCGTCATCCACCGCCCCGGGGGCACGCTGCTCGCCAGCGATGGGCTCTCGGATCCGTTCGATGATCAGGAGGAGCCCTCCAGGGGCTTCGGAATCGAGTGTCTCCTCGAGACCGACGAGCCCTTGCCGAGCGTGTCCGCCAGCTGGCCCTTCCAGGCGCTCGTCGAGGTGTGCCAGACGGCGGCGGGCCACGGGAGCCTGCGCGAGCTGCTGGCCGACATGAAGCTGCTGTCCGTGGAGCTGTCCGGCGAGGGCATGCCTGCGTCGCTCGTCACCGCGGATGGCTGCGTAGGCGTCCTGCTCGGCATGGCCACGAGCACCCTGCCGAGCCTCCTCCAGACGCCAGGGGGGGACGTGCAGCTCGTCACCGTGAAGACGCTGCTGGCCGAGGAGCTCGAGTACGTCCGCAAGCATGGCGCCAAGGGCCGCACCGAGCTGGCCCGGCGCTTCGTGGACAGCGGCCAGGAGCACCTGTCCCGCGCCCACCGTCCGCCTGTCATCTGACAGTCGCCACGCCTGAATCCAGGTCCTGGAACAAACGCTTGGGGTATGATGGAAGGACATCACCCTGAGGGTTACTTCCGCGAGCGCTCTATGCCCTGCGGACCCGGATTGGACTGGCGAGACTCAACTCATGGAAAAGCCGCTTTCGAGCATTCTCGGCGTCGCCGTGCGCAACGCCCGGGTGCGCGCGGGATTGACCCAGGAGGATGTGGCCGAGCGCATCGGCATGGCCTCGGAGGTGTATGGGCGCATGGAGCGCGGGCAGATGCTGCCGCGCGTGGAGAACCTGCGGCGGCTGTGCCTGGTGCTCAACGTGCCGCCCCACGAGCTGCTCGGCCTGGAGCCCTCGGCCTTCCGGGGCGCCTTCTCCGTGGAGGACATGAAACCCCGCGCCGATGACACGGCCGACATGCGGCGGTTGCTGCGCCGGCTGCGCAAGCTCAACGCCAACCAGGTGAAGCTGCTCAGCCAGATCTCCGGCGCGATGATGGCCAAGGGCCGCTCCAGGAGCAGGCGGCGAGCGCTCCCCCGCGAGCCGGAGTGAGGTGCGGGAGGGTGGGCTCTCAGGGAAGGCAGTGCCGCTAGGGGACCTTCAGGCCCTTCAAGATGAACGTGTGCGCTTTGTTCTCATCCCAGAGCTCGAGGGTATAGGGCCCAATGGGTCCCTTCGACGACGCTCGAGCCTCCACCCACACCGTACCCACCTCCCCTGGCCCCAGCGGCGTGCCCTGCAACACCCAGAATGGCTCCAGGCGCTCGCCAGGAGGGCCCAGCAGGACGGCGCCCGCTGCCGTCCAGGGGCTCGCGCTGTCGCCGTTCTTCACTTGCACCTCCACCACGAGCCTCGAGCGGGAGCGATGGAGGAAGACGCGCTGCACCTCGAAGGACTCGGCTGGGGGGAGGGCGATGCTCTGAGAGGTGACGTTCACGGAGGTGATCCCCTTCCCATCGAGCACCCCGTCCATCAACAGCCCCGCGAGGCTGGCTTGGGCCTCGACTCGAGGCGGGGGGAGCGCACGCTGCTCGAGGCAGCTCTGGAGCTCCGCCGCCTTGAGCTGCAGCTCGGCCTGACAGGAACCCGGAGAGCGCGGGCGGAAGACTTCCACCTGGCGCTCGGCCTGTCCGCGGTGGACCACCAGCACGAAGGTTGCGCTGGCCGGGGTGCCTGCCTCCGTGAAGCGGACCGTGAGCCGGAGCCGCTCCCCGGGCACGAGCTTCTCCGAGGGAATGAGGACCAGCAGGCTGTGGGTGGACTCAACCCGCTCGAAGCGCTCTCGGTCCTCCAGCTCCACCGCGTCCAGGGCGAGGGCCTGGTCGAACAGCAGCGTGGTGGACAGGCCCGCGCTGATGCAGAGCTCGGGAAGCACGGGGGGGTCCGCCGCCAGCTCGATGCGGCGGACCAGGGTCTGACAGGGGGGCGGCTGCGCCCGCGCGACAGCGGCCGTCACGAGCACGAGGAGCGCCAGGGGGACAGCGGATGAGCAGAGGCGCATGCGGCGGAATCTCCGGTTCGGCAGTGATGCGGAGACCGCCTCTACCACGCCTCCCGGAACACGAGCGGCAGCGGACAGCCACACTCCCTGCTCTCTCTCAATGGTCGGTGTCCGAGCTTCCCACGTACAAGATGGCACCCACCATCATTTCACCCTGCTTCGAGCCCGGCCGAAAGGCGGCACCCACTTCCCGTGTATCCGGGTCGAGCAGCTCGCCACAGAACGGGAAGCGCCGGCCGTCAGGCAGCTCCGCCTCGACGAACCGGGCATAGAGCTTGTCCCGGATGATGAAGTCTCCCACGAGCACGGACTTCTTCGGGAGCCCTTTCCCACGGGGGCCGCTCGAACCGAAGTACATCCGGACTGCATGCCTCCCCTCCGTGATGGGGACGGAGTCCTCGTAGCGTGGCTTCGCGCCGGCGCCCGGCATGACGAACGGGGTGACCATCCGCTCGAA
>Ga0190275_10000868_pt1 | contig 24014 bp, 12 predicted proteins | sample Popmic550T_FD_133745 | JGI IMG/M metagenome (GOLD analysis project Ga0190275, IMG submission 133745) | Populus adjacent soil microbial communities from riparian zone of Yellowstone River, Montana, USA - 550 T | ecosystem: Environmental > Terrestrial > Soil > Riparian zone > Trees stand | place...
CCAGCGGTGAATCCACGAGATGCCGTTTTTGTAGAGCGCGTCCTGTTCGCCGTAGGCGGGGTCGTTCAGCGCGGCTTCGAGCGCGACGAACGCGTAGCCGCGACGCTTGAGCATCGCCGCAAGCTCTCCGAAGCGGTCTGCGTTTATCTCGTTTGCGTGAAGCAGGAGCGTCTGTTTGACCTCGCGCCCGAACGTCTCTGTTGACAACTTCTCGAAATGATCGAAGACGCTCTCCATGTAAGGCACGTATGCGTCGGCCACGCGCTTTGCGGTCTCCGCGTCGCCGCGCTTTTTCGCCTTGAAGTACACGTCGGCGAAAATGTAGTCGCCGTTGTCAATCGTGACGGGCGCGACCGTGTAGCCGCGCGCCGCGAGAAAGTCGGCCAGACCCTTTTTGTATTCGGGCGTCGTGCCCGTGAACAGGAACGGGTGGCGGAAGTAGCGCAGCTTTGCCCCCTTCTCGCGTAGAAGCATGCGCGTGACGGTCTCGCCGCGAACAACGTCGTCCTCGTAGTCTGTGAGCGGCGCTCTTTGCAGGTTGATGTGCGAGAAGGTGTGGTTGCCAAGCTCGAACCCCGCGTCGAGCCACAGACGCAGAAGCTCGATGCGCGCGTCCGTCTCGCCGCGCCGGTAGAGTTTGCCCTCGTTGACGAAGCCTATGACGGGGACGCCCGCGCGCTCGAAGCTTTCGAGCAGGCGCTTCGTTATGCTTCGCATCTCTTCGAGGTCGCCGTGCGGGGTCGGGAGGTCGTCGAACGTGACGGCGACCTCCCGACCTTGCGCTTTCGGCTTGTCTTGTCCGGCAGCCGCGAGCGGAAGCAACGCGAGCAGCAACGCCGCGAGAAGAGCGCGCGTGAGTTTCATCGTCATCAACATCCCTCGTTCGTCAAGTCCCGGCGTCTACTTCTTACCGGGCGCGTCCTTCTTCGCCTGACGCTGTTTCAGGTACTCGGAGAAATACTGCTGCATGTACTCCGGCAGGTTGACCTCTTCGGCGTCCCTGTGCACGAGGCCCTTCGTCACCGCCCAGCGCCCGATCCAGGAGTCGCCGTGCTCGCCCACATAGTTGTCGGGCAGGCTGTACGCCTCGTCCTTCATGGCCTGCTCCATCGTGACGAAAGAGTAGCCGCGCCGCTTCATCATCGCGGCGAGGTCTTGGAAGCAGTCGGCGTTCAGAGCGCCCGCCGTGAGCATCAGCACTTGCGGGAACTCGCGCCCGACCACTTCGCGCGAGTAGCTTTCGGTGAACTCGAACATGCGCTCCATGTAGGGGATGTACTCGGCGCGTATGCGCGCCGCCGCCGCGTCGTCCTCGCGCCGTAGGGCTTCGATGTAGGCGCGGTTGAAGAGCCAGTCCATGTTGTCAATCGTGACGGGGTGAGCGCGGTAGCCGCGACCGCGAAGATAATTTTCGACCGCCGCCTTAGCCTCCGGCGTCGCGCCCGTGTTCAGATACGGGTAGCTGAAGTAACGCAGCCGCCCCCCGCGCTCCGAGACGAGCTTCGACATGATCTTCTCGCCCTGCTCGATCTCGGCCTGAAACTCCGCGACCGAATGGTTGTAGAGACTCTTGTGTCCGAACGTCTCGTTGCCGAGTTCGTGCCCCGCGTCGAGCCATTCGCGCAGCAGCGCGACGCGCTCTTCGTCAGGCGTGCCGTCCTCCTTATAAAGCCGCCCCTCGTTGACGAACGCCACGGCCTTGATGTTGTTGGCGGCAAGCCCGCGCATGAGCTTGCGCGTCTTATTGTTGAGTCGCTCGATGCTGTAGATGTTGTTGCCGGGGAAGCTTACGAGCGTGACGGCGACCGCGCGGCGCGGCGCCGACTTGTCCGAAGCGACCGCGCCGCGCGAAGCGTTCGCTTCGACGGGGACGAGTGCGCGCGCGCAGGCGAGCGCGGTGCAAACGAGCATGACGAGCAGCGCGGCGGCCACGAGCGGCGAGCGCGTGCGCGCGTTTGCGTTGACTGTTCTCTGGTTGAGCCGGACGAGTCTTTGAATGCGTTGCATAAGTGAACCTCCCGTTGCTGCTAAGGCCAGCGCCGTCGCGTGCACACGCGGCCCGCGCAAAGTTTCGAGCGCGGCGAGCGAGCGAGCGTACAGAAGCACGTCGCCCCCGACCGCCTCGACCGCCGCGTCGTCGCACGCGTGCTCGCGCTCGTCGCGCACGCGCCGCGAGAGCCACCACACAGCCGGATGGTAGAAGAGCAGAGTCTCCACCGCTGTCTGCAAAAGGTTGACGATGTAATCGTAGCGGCGCACGTGTGCAAGCTCGTGCGCCAGCACGGCCTCAAGCTGCTCAGGCGTGAGTCCCGTGACGGCGCTGGCCGGGATGAGAATGAGCGGACGCAGGTGTCCGATGACCGCCGGAGCTTCCACGAGCGCCGAACGGCACAGACGCACCGCGCGCGCGACGCGCAGGCGTTTCGACACGCGCGCGAGAATTTCTTCGAGATGTTCGGCGACCGGCGTCGCGCTTCTTCGGAGCCGCAACACGAGCAGCCACCCGCCCGCGAGACGTGACGCGAGCAGAAGTACGCCCGCGAGCCACGCGAGCGCGAGCCACGGGATGAGGATGGTCAGACGCTCAGACGCCCAGTCGCGAAGAGTTGCCGTCGAAGACAACACCGCTTGTCCCTCGGCGCGCGGCGCGGGCGGAGCATCCGAATTGATTCCGCGCTCCGCACGCAGGCGCTCCCTCGCGGAGTCTGTCCAAGTACCCTCCGAAGATGAAATCTCTTCGCGCATGAACAGACCCCGCGGGGAACTCACGGCAAGGGCGGCGGTCGCTAAGGGCAGCGCGAGCATCAGCGCGAGCGCGACGCACGCGCCCGTGTAGCGGACGCTTGCGCCGGCGCTTCTCGTGAGCGACGAGAAGCACGCGAACAGCAACGCGACCAGTACGCCCTGCCATACGAAGTGGATGAGCGCCCACCCCACGGCTTGAAGCGCGGCTTGCATTGAAATGAATTCGGCAGACATCAACGCTCACCCCTTTCCAACTCGTCGAGCATACGCCTTATCTCCGACAGTTCGTCGGCGGTGGCGCGCTCCGCGGAGAGAGCCTGAAGGACGAGCTTTCTGGCCGACCCGTCGAACGCCCTCTGCAAGAGGTCGCCGATGAGTTGCCGCTGCGTCGCCTCTTCGGCGAGCGCGGCCTCGTAACGATGCGCGCGCTCGCTCTCGTCGCGTCTGACTAGTCCCTTCTCCGACATGATCTGCATGAACTTGAGAACGGTCGTGTAGCCCGTCTGCTTCGTCTCGCCAATCGTCTCGAAGACCTCCCGCACGGTGCTGGGGCCGCGTCGCCAAAGCACCTTGAGGATTTCCAGTTCCGCGTCCGTCGGGCGCGGTAAATTCGATTCAGTCATCGCTCAAAACCTCTCGACCGAAATGTCGGCGGGCAGACTACTACGAAGAAGTTCGTACTGTCAACGAAAATCTTCGTAGCCAGTAATTGCCGCGTCAGATATTGCAGTTAAATGAGGGAATAATTAATGTTGTAGCATCGCAGGCGGAAACGCGACCGTCAGGGAGCGTGTCATCCCTGAATCACATTAACACGCTCCCTGACGGTCGCGTTTCCGCCTCGAAGTCTACCCGCTTACCATCTGTGATAAGCCGGATGGCCCGGCTTGACGGCGACGAAAGTGCCGCGGCAGGTGGCGCAAAGTTTTCCGTCGGCGGTGATCTCGGCCTCGACAATCGCGCGGTCGTCGGTTGATTCGACGACGCGCGCCGCGATGTGGAGTGTCGCGCTCGTCGGCGTGGGCCGCAAGAGTTTGACGGCGTAGTCGGCGGTGACGGTGCAGGGCGCTTGGTCGAGATTGTTTCGACGCATGAGGTGGTATGCGGCGGCCCAGTTCGAGTGGCAGTCGAGGAGCGTGCCGACGATGCCGCCGTTGAGCATCCCCGGATAAGCCTCGTGATGCGGCTTCGGTCTCCAGTCGCAGACGACCTCCGCGCCATCTTCCGAAACGAAGCTGCGTATGCGTAGCCCCTGTTCGTTCGTGGGGCCGCAGCCGAAACACGCGCCGAGCGGCGAGTAGCGTTCTTGTAGGCTCAGTTCGTCCATAGGAAGAAACGATGAACGCAGAACGATGAACGATGAGCTGTAAAGCAAACGTCTCCAGTTCATCATTCAGCGTTCCGACTTCTGCGTTAATTTACTGGCGGGTCTGCTGCCGTCGCGGGCCTTCCCTTGTGATCCGCGCCGCGCACCGTGCCGCCCTCGTCAACGAAGAAGGAGCGGCGTCCCGTCTTGCCGTAGTTCTTGGGCGTGGCCGTGACCTCGTACTTCTCGCCGGAGACGCTTAACTCTATTTTGTACTCCAAGTGTTGTAGGAAATCTTTCTCCAGAATTCCTTCGGCAATCAACTCGTCGAGCGTGCCGAAGCGCTCCTTCTTCTTGTCGGTCTTGAACTCTTCTTGGGCGCCCCCGATGCGGCTGAGCGCGTATACGGCCATTGCCTCGCCCGTGGTGACGGGCGCGTCCTTCGCGCTGATCATGATGGCGGTGGCGTAGGCCTTGAGCATGCCCATGGGCAGGCGCAGCTCGTGTACGAGAACGTCGCCCTCGTTCGTCGCCTCGTAAGAGGCAGGCAGCGGCGGCACGTCGAGCTGCGTGAGCAGCGCGCGAACCACGGGGTCTGTGCTTCCGCCCGAACGCTTCTTCGTGTCCTCGGTCGCGCCGCGCATCAGCGCCTCCGAGACGTAAGCTTGCACGAGCTTCTGTTTCGCCTGCCATTCGGTCGAGTCGCGGTATGCGTTCGACGTTGCGAGCGTCTTGCGCGCGGCGAACGAGTCAACGACGTGGCGGACTGCCTTGACCTCCGTCGAGGCGACGAGGAAGTTATTGATGATCGCGTATGCAACGCCGCCCTCGGCGCGTATCTCGAAGCCCTCGCGACGCTCGGACGCGCCGCCGCCCGCGTCCGGCATCGAGAAGCTCAAGGCGGCAAGCACGCGCGGCAGTATCTCTCGAATCTTCTCCGGGTTGTTGAGCGAGATGATGAAGACGAAGCCCGGCTCCGAGTCCTTCTGCTCCTTCTTCTCGGCGCTCCGGCGCGACGGCCCGACGAGTCCCCCGCCGAAGATGTCCAGAGGCATGCTTATGGCGACCTCGTTGCCGAGCGAAGGCAGAAGGTCTTCCTTGAACTTAAAGCGAAAAAGTTTTTCGATGAGCGCGATTGTCTCGTCGGGCGTGGGCGGCTTCTCGCTCGACGCCGCGCCGCCCGACTCGTCTTCGCCGCCGCCGCCGATCATGTTCGCCGTCACGTTGTATGAGGGGCTGAGCGACGCGGTGCCGAGCGTGGACGTGTAGATTTGCGCCCAGTCGAGCGAGGTCGAGAAGAAGATGTCCGCGTCGGCGGGCGCGACCTCCGAGGCTTCGGCGGTGACGGGTGCGCCGGAGATTATGTTCGGCAGAAACGGGATGACGTTGATCGTGCCGTCCGAAGGGTTCTCGACCGCGACGCGGACTGCGAGGTTGCCGCCGCCGAGGCCGACGCCGAGCGCGACCGCGCCGGGGATGCGCGGGATGCCGCCCCAAAGGCCGCGCAGCACGCCGCCCAACTGCGCCGCGGCCATCTGCTCCGGGGTCGGCGCGCGCACTTCGGCCACCGCGCTCAACTCGCCCTCGCCCTCTTCATCTTTTTTGCCTTCCGACTCGCTCACGGGCGGCGCGGCGGATTCTTCGGCGGGCGGCGTAGGCGTGACCGACGGCGACGCTTCGGGCGCGGAGGGCGCGTCGGCAGTCGTCGGCGCGGGCTGCTCGATGACGACGGGCGTTTGCACGGTCGTCGTCGTCCCGTCTTCGACCTTGCCGACGGCTACGCCCCGCTTCTGCTCTTCCGCCATCTCCTTTGCGGCGGCGGCATCGCGCGCCTCCTGATCCTTCTGCATCTGCAAGGCCCAGCCCTGCTGCGCGAGCGTCGTGTCAACGTAGACGAAGAACGCATCCGAGCTGAAGCGCGTCCGGGCCGACTGGAATCGCACGTCCTGTGAGAGCGCGCTCGCGCCTTCGTCGCCGCGCAGTCGCTTGAGCGTGAACGGCGAGTCCGCCGCGAGCAGCCAACGCCCCGCGCGCCTGAACGCGAACGTCGAAGCGTCCGCCTTGCGCGGCTCCGGCCTTTCACGGCCCGCCTGTCTTCCGGCGCGGCGCGGCGCGGGCGGCGCGGCTTGCGTGTCGCCGACGAGGTCTCTGTAAGCCTTCGCCTGCTGGCCGAACAGTCGCCGCATCTTCGGCTCGAAGGCGATGGCCGCTTCCGGCGACGGCAGCTCAAGCGCGAACAGCGCCTGCGGCAGCCCGCCGCGCGTGGGCATGGACACTAGGACGGCGCGCGACTCGATCAGCATCTCCGAATTCTCCCCTACGAATCCGACGAGGTCTGTCAGAGGCTTCGTCTCGTCTCCGAACAGTTGCAGCGCGGCGACGCCGGTCTTTATCTCTTCCATCTGCGCGAGCGCGCCGAGCCTCCGCCACTCCGCGTAGACGCTGTAGGCATCAGCCGACAGCATCTCTTCGATTGAGCGATCCGGCTCATTGCGCCTTTGCGCGTTGGCGGGTTGCGCGTCCGCGTTCGCGGGTTGCGTCTCCGTCTCGGCGCGCGGCGCGGGGGCGGTGGCGGCGGGGCGCGCAATCGTTTGCGCGGGCTGTCGTCTTCGCTGCGCCGACGCGGGGGCGTGCGGGAAACTCGCGAGCAGCACGCACGCGAGGACGAGCGGCGTGAGGCGTCTTGATATTTTTTTTGGTCTCATTCTGTTTAGAGATTCATGGTCACAGGGTTCAGCTTCGCGGCGCACGCGCGCCGCCGGAGATTTTAACCCACGCGCGCCGGGATGCAACCGCGATTTGACTTCCCCGTGGCGAGGCGGCGAAACTCTTGTGCGTCCACAACTCTCTTCCGTAGCGAGGCAAAACCGACGATGAACAGACGTTTCTTCGCACTACTTTCGCTCGCGCTCGCCGCCGCCTTCGCGTGCGCCTGCACGACGACCGCCCCGACCAACAGCGCGGCGACGACTCCGACGCCCGCGACGCAAACCGCCGCCATCCCAGCGGAGCTAAAGCCCGCGCTCGACACCATCAACTCCGAAGACATCATGCGCCACACGAGGACGCTCTCGTCCGACGAGTACGAAGGGCGCGGCCCCGGCACGAACGGCGAGGAGCTTTCGGTCAAGTACCTGACCGAGCAGTTCCAGAAGTTGGGCCTCAAGCCCGGCAACCCCGACGGCACTTACGTGCAGAAAGTGCCGCTCGTCGGATTCACGGGGGATGTAACCGCCTCGTTCGACGCGGGCGGCAAGAAGATTGATCTCAAGTTTCCGACCGACTACGTCGCAGTCTCGCGCCGCTTTGTGCCGGAGTCGAAGGTGGAGAACTCCGACATCGTCTTCGTCGGCTACGGCGTGAGCGCGCCGGAGTACGGTTGGGACGACTACAAGGGCGTTGACGTTAAGGGCAAGACCATCCTCATGCTCATCAACGACCCCGCCGTGCCCGACCCCGCAGACCCCTCGAAGCTCGACGAGAAGATGTTCAAGGGCAACGCAATGACCTACTACGGTCGCTGGACGTACAAGTACGAGATCGCGCGCGACAAGGGCGCGGCGGCGGCCATTATCATCCACGAAGAGAAGCCTGCGGGCTACGGGTACGAAGTCGTCTCAGGCAGTTGGTCGCGCGAGAACTTCGACATACAGACGCCGAACAAAAACATGGATCGCGCGGCGGTCGAGGCTTGGATAACGCTCGAACGCGCCAAAGAGCTTCTGTCGGCATCGGGACAGGACTTCGACGCGCTCAAAAAGGCCGCGGTCACGAAAGACTTCAAGCCCGTCACCTTAAACGCTAAGGCCAACTTCACGATCAAGAACACCCTGCGCGAGATCAACTCGCAGAACGTCGTCGCAAAGCTCGAAGGCTCAGACCCGAAGCTCAAGGACGAATACGTCGTCTACAGCGCGCACTGGGATCACTTGGGGCGCGACCCGAAGTTGCAGGGCGATCAGATTTACAACGGTGCGCTCGACAATGCTTCGGGCTGCGGCGCGATGCTTGAGATCGCGGAGGCGTTCACGAAAATCAGCCCCGCGCCCAAGCGCTCAGTCCTCTTCCTCGCCGTCACAGCCGAAGAGAAGGGACTGCTCGGTGCGAAGTATTACGCGACGAATCCGCTCTACCCGCGCGAGCGCACGCTCGCAAACATCAACATGGACGGCGTCAACCAGTGGGGGCGCACGAAGGATATAGTCATGGTCGGCGACGACAACAGCACGCTCATAGACCTTCTGCGCGAGGTGGCCTCGATGCAGGGGCGCACAGTGAAACCCGACCCCGAGCCTGAGAAGGGCTTTTACTACCGCTCCGACCACTTCGAGTTCGCGAAGGAGGGCGTGCCCGCGCTCTACACCGACTCAGGCACCGACTACGTCGGCAAGTCCGCCGAGTACAGCCAGCAGAAGCGCGACGAGTACACCAAGAACGACTACCACAAGGTCTCGGATCAGATTAAGCCTGACTGGGACTTGTCGGGCGCAATCGAGGACGCGCAGCTTCTCACGATCATCGGCTACCGCATCGCGCAGGGCGACAAGATTCCTGAGTGGAAGACCGGCTCGGAGTTCAAGGCCAAACGCGACGCGACGTTGAAGGGCGGATCGCTTTAGGAAGGATGAAGTCAGAACGCTGAACGATGAACTGAAAGACAGGTTGGGTTCAGTTCATCGTTCAGCGTTCTGACTTCTGACTTTTCTTCATCCTGTCCATCCCTGTTAATTTTTCTTCGAGTGATGAGAGCGATGGTATTAAAGACATTTCGTTTGGCTTGTCTCGCGCTGTGTGCTGCGTGCCTTGTAACGGTCGTCTGCGCGCAGCAGCCACAAGCGCGGCAGACTGAACCGCAGCAACCCGCGGCGCAGCCGAAGCAGAGCGCGCCGCCCGCGAAGAAAGCGAACGCGCGGCCCGCGGGCGAAGCGGCGGCGCGCGAGCCGTTCGACACGGCGAGTGTCGAGCAGATGTCGAAGCAGTGCGTCGCGCTCGACACCGAATCGGGCGAGATCGTCGTCGAGATGCTCGCCGAGGTCGCGCCCGAATCCGTCCGCAACTTCCTCAACCTCGCGGCCACCGGCGCGTTCGACACGACGACTTTCAGCCGCGTCGTCAAGGGCTTCATCATACAGGGCGGCAACCTCGCGACGCGCGAGAAGCTGACGCCGGAGCTTCTGCGCCGCGCGGCGCGCACCGTGCCCGACGAGCCGAACGCCGTCAAGCACGTGCGCGGCATCCTCTCGATGGCGCGCACGGACGAAGCCAACAGCGGGACGACGCACTTCTTCATACTCGCGGGCGACGCCGCGCACCTCGACGGCACGTTCGCAGCCTTCGGTCGCGTCAGGCGCGGCATGGAGACGGTGGACGCAATCAACAACGGAGAGCTTGAAGGCGACAAGCCGAAGAAGCCCGTCCGCCTGCGTCGCGCCGGCGTAGCGCCGTGCCCGCCGCAGGAGAAATAAAGTTGCGGAGCCGCGCCGCCGTTGCGCGGAGTGAAAATTTCAACGCGGTAAAATTCAAGGAGCGCGGTGCGAATTCCGGTTCGCACCGCGCTCCTTTTTACGACGAAAGGGAGAGAGACTTGGCTTTCTTTCGTCGTACCCCGACCTTTAACCGCAGCCTAGCGCAGAGCGCTGATGCGCTGCACGCTCACCGTCCGCGTCAGCGGGTTGACCGTGATCTGCAACAGCGAGGTCGGGTTGGGCAACGCGACGCCGCTTTGCGTCGGCGGCTGGCCGCCCGCGGCTATCTGCTCGCCGCCTTCCCCGCCGCCGGCCTGCTCGAAGGCAGTGACCTGCGCGAGGAGATTGAACAGCTCGCTGCGCGGGTTCGTGAAGCGCAGAGTCTTCGCGCCCGACACTTCGCCCGACGCGAACTTCTCGTCCGCGCCTAGCTGCCGCGAGTAGTCGTACACGGCTGCCGTTGCCGACGACTTGCCGTCGCCGCCGCCGTCGGCGTTCGTGGCTGCGACAAGCCCCGAAGCGGAGCTGATGCCGACGATGCGGTAGCTTAGCTGCGGCAGGTACGCTTTCGCGCCCTTGTTGACGAGCGTCATGTTGAACTGCGTCACGCCGCCCGCGAACGTGAACGTATTGTCAACGATGGCCGACTCCACGAAGCTTGTGATGTCAACGAGCGTGCGGCGACTGACGATGATTGACTGCGCCGCGCCCGCGGGCGTGACGTAAAAGCCGATCTGTCCGTCGTGCAGTCCGCGCGCTCGGTACTGGAACGTGCCGTCGGGCTGATTCGTGACGGCGAGGCTCGTCGCACCCGCCGCGAGACTCGCTATCGTGTCCCACGTCTCGCCGCCGTCCGCCGAGCGCTCGACCTCGAAGCCGCGCTCGCCGCCCGAAGGCTGTAAGGAGAGCGTGAACGCTCCGTCGAAATCAACCGCGCCGCCTTGCGCGTCCGTGAACTCGCCCGCTATCGCCGCGAGCGAGGGCGGCACGCTGCCCTTCGTCAGGGTTGTCGTGACGGTGAACTCGGTCGCCGCGTTCGAGAAGCCTATGACGCGGTGCGTGTAGGTTCCGGGCCGCGTGACCGTCACGTTCACGTACTCGGGGCCGACGCCGTTGCCCGACTGCGTGACGATCTCGCCGTCGGGGTCGAGCAGTTGATAGTCGAGGTCGGGCTGTCCCGACTCGGCCACCTGCATCCACTCGGTCTCCGCTTCGATGCGGAAGGTCGAGGCGTCAACGTCGAACGGCACGTCCTTGTAGGTCGCGCCGCTCAGCTCCGGCTGGAAGCCGAGCGTGTCGCGCTGCGCGCCCGCGTCGCCCGCGGGCATGATGTCCGTGTGCTCGGTCGTGACGATTGTGGGCGCGGCGGGCACCGAAGGGCCGGGACGGAAGAAGAAGGGCATGCGTAGAGACTCCGCGCCGTCCGCGCGCGTAGCCGACACGAACCACTGCATCTGTATCTTCTCGAAGACGACCTGCGACCCGAACGTCTTCGCGGCCATCACGTCGCGCAGGAGGTCTCCGTCAACGGTCGCGCTCACGTTGAACGTGGCCTCGCCGCCTGCGGGCACCGAAACGCTCGAACGCGAGACCGAGACGTTGATGCCTGCGAGCTGTAGGTCGCGGTTGTTCGCGACCGAGAGGTTGTACGTGCCGCCCTGACCCGAAAGGTCTCGGACGGTGACGGTGACGGGCGCGGTGTGCGTGACGCGGCTGTTGATTACGGGCACTTCCCCGTAGGAGTGGCTGCCGAGTATGCCGGGCGCGCTCATCCCGTCGCCCGCGACGCCCATGAGCGCCTTCGCGCTGAGAGCTTCCTTAACGTCAATCAGCCCGCCGCCCTGCGCGATGATCGAGTCGGCGGTCGAGGGGCCGTCCGACTTCGGCGTGCCCGACTGGTTTCGCATGTTCGTCGAAGTGTTGCTGAGCGCCGTGCGAATCATGTCGGGCGTCCATTCGAGGTGCGCCTGCTTGATGAGCGCGACCGCGCCCGCCGCGTGCGGCGTAGCCATCGAGGTGCCGTCCAGATGCGCGTAGTTCGGCGTCCCTTCGAGCGTGCCGATTGCTCCGAGCAGGCTCGCCGGAGGCACGGCGGCAAGAACGGCGACGCCGGGCGCGGAGATGTCGGGCTTGACCTGACCCAGCCCGCGCACGGGGCCGCGAGAGCTGAAGCCGCCCATCTCGCCCATGAACGCGGCGCTCGTCCTCTTGATGGTGATCTGTTTGGCCGAGACCGCGCCCGCCGCGTCCGAGCCTATGATTGACTTCAGATACTCGCCGTTCGCCTTCGACATGCCGAAGACCGGAATGGTCGAGGCGTAGACGGTGACGCCCGTCAGTTCGCCGTCCACGTTGTTGTAGATGAGCGCGGCTGTCGCGCCCTTTGCGGCGACCTGCGCGACCTTGTTTGCAAAGAGACCCGTGCCCGCCGCGCCGCCGTCCACGGTGCTGCCGCGACGTATGAGAGCTATCTTGCCGGCGACTGAGTCGGGCACTTGATCGGGCGTGTCGGCGAAGTTGCAGTAGACGTAGTTGTTGGTCGTGCTCGCGGCGGGCGCGGCGCTTCCTTCAAGCTCGCTCGCGGTCATGCCGGGCTGCCCGCCCGCGCCGTCAACGCTGAAAGACGACCCGGCGACTCCGGGGTGCGTCGTCGCGCCGACGGAGATGACGTGGATGCCCGCCGCGGGTGAGCCGGTCGTGCCCTCGCCGGGGCCTGAGTTGCCGGAGGCCGCGACGACCGTAGCGCCCGTCAACGCGGCGTTGCTGCAAGCGACCGCGGTCGGATTGTCCGGGCCGCCGCCGCCGCCCAAACTGAGATTGATGACGTGCGCGACGGGCTTCGACTGCATGGTGAGCGTGAAGGGCGAGACGGAGTCTTCGAGCGCCATCACGATGTCCGCGTACTCGCACCCGCCGACCGAAGGAAGACCGAGGCTGCCGGGAATAGACCTTATGTTGCTGCACACGGTGTAGGACATCAGCTTCGCCTGCGGCGCGACGCCGTGCAGGTTTATGTCGTCGGCTGTGCCGGGCAGGCTGTCGCCGCCGGGGTGCTGCGCGAGATAGCCCGCGATGGTCGAGGCGACGTGCGTGCCGTGGCCGAAGCCGTCGTTGGCCGCAATGTCCGTGAGCGGAAGATAGTAGATGACCTTCTTGTTCAGGTTCGCGGCGGCGACCGAGGGCGCAACGCCCAAGCGCGGCGGCGTCGGGTCGCCGCCGAACATCGGGTGCGTCCAGTCAACGCCCGTGTCGAGCACGGCGACGTTGATGCCCTGACCCTCGAAGCCTTCGCGGTGGTCGTCGAACTGCGTAAGCTCCGCGACCTTGCCGTAAACCTTCGGCGCACCGATGTAGCCGACGCTGTTGTTGAGCGCGGTGTAGAGCATTCCGTTGCGGTGGACGCTCTTGACTTCGGGCATCGCCTTGAGCGCGGCGACGGCGGCGCTCGACGCCTGTAGCGCGAAGCCGTTGTAGACGAGCGTGTAGCGCAGAGGGACATTGGCTGCGAGACTGCCGTCGTAGTTCTTCACGCCGCGCGAGACGAGCGTCGCGCTGACGCCGCGCGAGGCGAGCGAGGCGAGAAACTTGTCCTGCTCGACGCTGAGCTGCTGGCGGTAAGTCTGAAGCTCCGAGTCGGGCACGCTGCGCCCTTGCTGGCGCGCGCGCGCGATGTAAGCGGCGGCAGGCTCTTGCTTAAGCTCGACAATGACGGTAGTGGATTCGCCTCCGTCCGCCCCGACGCGCCGGAGCGGCGAAGCGACGAGCAGCGCGGCCAGCACGAAAAGAAGGGCCAGCACGAGGCCGGCGGTAACGCGTTTTTTAATAACGGACATGACTCTTGATTCTCCTCATACAAATTACACGGAAGGCCCGAAGGGTCTTCACGCAGGAATTGTTCGCGAAGGGTCGGCAGAGTCACCCCCCATGGAACGGGATAGCGAGGCAGGTTTCAAACTAAGAAGTGCTAGGAAAGCCCCGTCAGGGGCGGGATGTTTGTAGCTCGTGCGATTCTCTTTCCGGCACAGCTCCGTAGGAGCGGAATGTCAGCAACATTCCGCTCCTACGGAGCTTGAGGATCATCAAGCCCACACGGGCTACAAACATCCCGCTCCTACGGAGCTATATTTTCAAATAGCTGCTTGAAGAGCCTTGCAGCTTCGTGGTCGGGAAATAATTTTCGCGGAGGAAAGGCTCACGCATCCTCCGGCCTTCGCGTCACTTCACGATGCCGACCTTGCCCGTGAGCGGGTTGACCGTGATGATGAGCGGCTTCGCCTGCACGGTCGGGAGCGTGACGCCGCCTACCGTCTGCTGCGTGCTAGTGCCACCCGTCGTCGAAGAGCCTCCCTCCGCGGAGTCGCCGCCCGAAGCGCCCGCGCCGCCCGACGGAGGCCCTTGCGCGAAGGCGGGGTCTGCGACGTGCGCGTAGACGAAGACCGTGAGCCTGAACAACTCCGACGCAGGGTTGCTGAACCTAAGCCGCTTGGCCGCGCTCGACTCGCTGGGCGCGAAGTCGAAGCCGAACGCGCCTGAGTAGTCGAAGATCGCGGGTGCGCCCGCCGTGCCGTCGCCGCCGTTGTCTGCGTTCGACACCTTCACGCGACCGCTGCTCGACTCGACCGATGTGACGACGAAGCGCAGCGTCGGGTAGAGCGTCGTCCCCGCGGAGGCGTTCCTGAGCGTCTGGTCGAACTGCGTGACGCCGCCCGCGAACGAGAACGTGTTGTCAACAATCGCCGCCTCGATGAGCGCGGTCGCGTCCTGCTCGACGCGACGGTCAACGCGCACGGTCGCCGTCGCGCTCGAAGGCCCTGCGATCATCCCGTGCTGAACCGGGAAGAGTCCCTTGACGCGATACAGGTACGTGCCGTTCGCGCGGTCGGATATGTCGAAGGCGGTCTGCGCGGCGTCAACGTCGGCGAGCGTCGCCCACGTCGCGCCGTTGTCGTCGGACTCCTCGACGCGCAGCTTCGAGGCTTGCGCGCCGGTCGAGGGCTTCGAGAACTGCAAGCGGTACGCGCCGTTGATGTCAACGGCTGGAGCGTCGGCGACCTCGTTGCCGCTGACGCCGCCGATGGCCGGAGCCGCCGCCGCGATGGTCGGCCTAGTGGCGCGGAAGTAAAAAGGCATGCGAAGGCGCTGGCCGCCGTCTGTGCGCGTCGCCGTCACGTACCACTGCACCTGCGTCGCGTCGGCTGCCGACTCGGCGTCCGCGACGAGGTTGACTCGGAAGCTGGCCGAGCCGTTTGCGGGCACCGTAACTTCGGAGACGGAGTTGCCGCCGTCGTCCGTTATCTCGACGCGGAAGCTTGAGCCGTCGAGGTTGCGGACGTTGCTCGGCGTGAGCATGTACGTGCCCGCGCCGCCGCCCTCGGACACGTCGTAGATGTTGACGGTCTGCGAATGCAGCGACGAGCCTATGACACCCGCGACCGGCACGGAGGCGAAGCTGTAGCTCGCGCTGAAGTCAGGGTTGCCGGGCGACGTGCCGACGAGCGGGCTGACGCCTATCTGAAAGGGCCGCGCCATCGGCGCTTCGCCCGTAGGCCCCGGAGCGCCCGTGCCCATCAGGGCTTTGGCGTTCGCCGCCGCCGTGGCGTCAATTAGTCCGCCGCCCTGCTCGTTGAGCGTGTTCGCGCCGTCGGCGAGGGGCGTGCCGTCCTCGCGGCGCAGGTTCGTCGCCGTGTTGACGAGCGAGGCGCGGATCATGGCCGGCGTCCAGAGGATGTTCTTCTGCTTGATGAGCGTGGCGACGCCCGCCGTTATCGGCGAGCTGAACGAAGTGCCCGAAGCGGAGAGGTAGCCCGTCGGGTCGAACATCGTGCCGCCGTTCGCCGCGACGCTGCCGACGCGGACGGTCGCCGCGAGTATGTTCACGCCCGGCGCGGTGATGTCGGGCTTGATCTGGCCGAAGCCGCCGACCGGCCCTTTCGAGCTGAAGTCGGCCATCGCGGGCTGGTAAGACCCCGGCTCGAAGCGTATGGGGAACTCCGACAGCGCGCCCTTCGCAGGTTCGCCCGCGTCGTTGTCGGCGGAGGAGAGAAGGTCGAGCAGGTAAGCTGCGTCCGACTCGGTGATTGACAAGACCGGGATGGTTGATTGCGCGACGGTGATCGTCGCAAGGTCGGGGCGTATGGCTAACACCGCCGCCGCGCCCTTGGCCGCGAACGAGTTCGCCGACGTGGCGAATGCGCCGGAGAGTCGCGCGACGGCGATGCGTCCCGCGACGGAATCCGGCACGTCCGCGGCTGTCGTTACCGTGCCGGCGAAGACGTAATACTGCGCGACGGGGCTGGTGATGTAAGGCGATCCGCCCGCCTGCTGGATATTGATGTCGGTGCGTTGCCCCGCGGCGGTCACCTTGTTGCTGCCGTCAACAAGTCCCATCTGCGCGACGTTGATTCCTGCCGGGTCAAGCACGTCTACGAGGTCGGGCGGTGCGCCGTTGTCGAAGGCGCGATCCATGATGATGTGCCGGACGAGCGAGCCGGGGTCGTTGTTCGCGCCGACGGTCAGGACGCGACGGCCCGCGCCGGGCGAGCCGATGGTCGCCTCGCCGTTCGGCGTCACCGCGCCTGCGCGACCGTCGTTGCCTGCGGACGCGACGACAGTGACGCCCGCGAGCGTTGCGTTGTCGCACGCGACCGCGGTCGGGTGGTCGGGGTTGTTGCCGCCGGGCGCGGCGGAGCCGAGCGAGAGGTTGATGACGTGCGGAACGGGCTTCGGATAGCCGCTGATTGTGCGCGGCTGCACGGCGTCCTCAATCGCCATGATGGTCGAAGGGTTCAAGCCCACGCCCGCGCCGCTCAGCGTCTTGTATGCCATGATGCGCGCGCGCGGCGCGATGCCGTGAATCTTCACGTCGCCGCCCGTGTAGGGCACGCCGTCCGCGCCGGAGGTCGGCGCAATCGCTTGATAGCCCGCGATGTCTGAGGCGACGTGCGTGCCGTGGCCGAAGTCGTCCGAGACCGCGCCCGCCGTCAGGTTCAGGTAGTAGATGACCTTCTGGTTGCGCGTCGCCATCGCGGGGCCGACGCCGAACTGCGGCGGGGTCGGGTCGCCGCCGAACATCGGGTGCGTCCAGTCAACGCCCGTGTCAATCACGGCGACGATCATGCCCTCGCCGTGGAGGCCGCCCGTGTCGCGCTCCTCGAACTGATCGAGCTTCGGCGGCGTGCCGTAGAGCTGCGAGGCGCGCGTGTAGCCGACGGCGCGGTCGAGCGTTGCGTAAACCTCCGTCGCCTCGTGGACGCCCTTGACGCCGTCGAGGCCGCGCAGGAGCGGGATGGCCGCCGCGGGCACTTCGAGCGTGACGCCGTTGTAGACGTAGTTGAAGCGAAACTCGATGTTGGCCGTCGCGTCGCCGTTCGGCGCGTTGACGCCGGAGACCGTGTAGATGATGCCCGCCGCGCGCGCGCGATTAAGAAGAGCGTCCTGCTCGGCTACGATCTGACGCCGGTATGCGTCCGGGTCGAAGCCGCGCCCCACGGACTCGGCGCGGAACTTGGCGACGACCACCGGCTCGCTCGAAAGCTCTACGATGACTGTCTTGACCGACGCGCCAGCGCTCCCGTAAGGCAGCGGCGCGAGCGCCAGCAGGATGGCGACGCCGAGCGCGAGAAACAGACTGCGAATCAAGAGACTGCGTTTCATCTTTAACCTCCTGTGGGCTGACGCCACCGCGCGCTTGGTTTCTCCGGCGCTGTCTGACGAGGACGTGGCTGAAAAAAACTCTGAACGATGAACGATGAACGATGAACTAAGAAAGGGTGCTAGGTTCCGGGTGTTAGGTGTTGGGTGTTTCGCCCATAACCTAGAACCCAAAACCCAAAACCCTTTCTCTGTTCTGCGCTCATCGTTTACTCTGTTGAATTATTCGCCGAACATCAGGCCGAGCAGTTTCACCATCGCGGGCGCGAACTCGGCGCGCTTGACCATGCGCGTAGGCTCGAAGCGCGGCCCCGGCACGATAACGAACTGCCCCGGCGCGACCTGCCGGAACTCGGCCTGAAACGCCGGGATCAATCCCTTGTCAATCGCGATCTGCACGTAGCCGCGTGAGGCGGACGGGATGTCGCCGTTATCTATCAGAGCCTCGCGCGCGCCGGTCTTGCCTATGGCCGTGACGGTCGTTCCCGCGAGCTGCTTGGCTTCCTTGTCGAGTCGCAGAGCGCGCACCATTGCGACGGCCTGCTCAAGCCGGTTGACCTGCGCCGCGCCGTCGAAGGTCGTGCCGGAAGTTCCCATCACGCCTTCCTTCCTGAGCGACTCGGCGAAGAGCGCTTCGGGCGTGCCCGCGGCGAGGTCTGTGAAGCTCGCGCGGTTCGGGATGTACTGCGGCACGCGCGCGCCGAGCATGAGCGCGCGCGCAAGCTCGCCGCGCGTCATCACTACGTCGGGGCGGAACAGCCCGCCGTCAGCCGACATGATGCGGTCGTAGACGAGCCGGTAGATGTTCTTCGCGAGAGTCGGTTCGAGCGCGGAGGCGTCGCCGGCTTCTGCGGGGTTGTATGTGTAGTAGTGGACGCTGATGGTGTAGGGCTGTTCGGTCGGCGAGCCGAGGCCGAAGGTCGCATCAATCTGCACGGTGTACTGGCCCGCTTCCGGCAGCTCAAGCTTGACGCCCTCGCGCGTGCCGAACAGGCCCGCGAGGTTGATGTCGTCCGAGGAGGCGACGGTCTGGCCGTTGCGCTGGACGCTCATGCCGAGGTCGTTCGCGACGGTGTTCGTGTTGTCAATGACGACCTCTTCCTCGCCCGCCGATCCGCCCCAGTCGAGCTGGACGAATGCGAAGCGCGCGTTCGACGGGACGTTGATCTCATGCGTGCGGCTGCCGTCGGAATTGATCGTGCCCGAAATCGCGGGCGCGTCCTGACGCGCGAGCGTGAGACCTTTGCCCGTGAAGCCGAAGTTGCCGTAAGGCTTCGAGGGGTTCTGCGCGAGATCAACCGCCGCGTGTACGTTCGCAAGTCCCGCGCCCGCCTCGAACTCGTCGTAGACGGCGAGCGGCGTCGCCGTGCGGACGAGAACGTCGCGCACCTCGTCGGGCTGGAGCGAGCGGTCGGCTTCGAGGATGTTCGCGATGATGCCGGACAGGTGCGGCGCGGCCATCGAGGTGCCGGAAATCTGCGTGTAGTTCGGCAAGTGGTTGGTCGGGATTTCGAGGTCGGTATGCAGGCCGTTCGCCGCCGGGTTGACGCGCGCGCGCGCTGCGATGATGGCGCTCGTGTAGCCACCGGCGGCAGGGCCGCCAGTGCCCGGCGTCAGAATGGTCGGGTGCGCGAATGGGTCTCCGAAGATGCCGCGCGAAGAGAAGCTCGCGAGCCGCCCGTCTTTGGTCGAAGCGCCCGCCGAAATGATCCACGGCCACGGCGTCCAACGGTTCTGCGAGTTCGGGTCGGGGCCGTCGTTGCCGTTGGCGAAGACGACGGCGATGTTGTTGTCGTGCAGAATCTTCGACGCGACGTTGACCGGATGCTCCGCGTCGTAGCTCGCGGCGGAGTTGCCCCAAGAGTTGTTGACGACGCGTATGTTGTAGACGAGCTGGTTCGTCAGAATGTAGTCGAAGGCCGCTATCTGGCCGGTGACGAAGAGAACCACGCCGGAGCCTATGCCGACGATTGATGCGCCCGGCGCGACGCCCGCGTAGAGGCTGCCCGAAGCTGTGCCCGTGCCCGCGGCTATCGAGGCGACGTGCGTGCCGTGGCCGCCGTTCGTGTCGGAGTTGGGCTGGCCCTCGGCGTAAGACGGCGGGATGATGCCGGAGAAGACGTTCCCCAAAGTGTTGCTCCGAATCATCAGTCCGTCCTTGTCATTCATGTTCATGATGACGTTCTGGATGGTCTTGCCCGCGGCGGGGTTCGTCGCGTTGTAGCTCAAGTCCTGATGCGTCGCGTCAACGCCTGAGTCGTTGATGGCGATTGTGATGCCGCGCCCCGAAACCGGCAGGCCGTTGTTTGTGCGCGTGATGTCCGCGTCGGCGCGCAGGCGCTCAACGCCTACGAGCGGGTTGGACTGATGGTCGTAAAGCTTGACGGGCGTGTTCAGATATATCGAGCGCAAGCTATCCCAGCCCGCCATCGCGGTTATCTGCGCGGCGGTGGCGTTGACGGCGACCATGGGCAGCCTATTCATGCGATAGCCGCCCGACACGCCGAGCGCGAGCAGTTGCGAGACCTGCGAGTCCGTAACGCTCTCGCCCTTGAACGTCAGGATGACGCCGAACAGGTCTGTGGCATTCGCCGCGCGGAGTCGCGTGCCGAGCTGCGGGTCGAGCTTCGGCGCGGCCTGTGCGCTCAAGGCGAAGACGAAGACGAGCGCGAGTGCCAAGATTGAATGGAATAGTTTCTGCCGGTTCATAATTGCCGCTCCCTTTTCTCTCAACATCTAAACAACCGCGAGGCCTTTACGATTGCGGATTGCGGAATTCGGATTGCGGATTTGATGGAAGTCGCGCTGTTTCATTACTCATCCGTGAACTGTGCGATTGGTGGAGCGAATCCGTTAAAAGTCTCAAGCCGCCCCGAATCCGCAATCCGCAATCCGCATTTCCCCGTCTTGTTTGCGGTTCGGGCGACGCCGCCGTTCCCCCGAGCAGCAGCGCCGCCCGAACCGCGTCCGTACCACGTCAGCCGACCGCTCACCTTGCCCGTGCTCGCGGCGGCTGGCGTGGCAAGCCTTTATCATTCGACCTTGAAGTCCTGACCCGTGGCCGAGTCGGAATTGAGCAGGAGTCCGCCCGTCACCGACGCGCCGATAAGCACCTGCGCCTTCGCCTGCGTGAGCGTCGAAGTCTCGCCCAGCACGTTGTGGCCGACGGCTGCGTTGATCTTGTCAATCGAAAGGCGGATGGTGATGCGGTTGCCCGCTATCTGGCCTGAGTCAACCGCGCCGATTGTTTCCTGATTCGGCGTGCCCGTCTGTAGGATCGTGATCTTGCCGTACTCGTATGTGGTGGCGGTCTCGTCAATCGAGGCCGTGACGAAGATGTCCGTGTTGCCGAAGCGCGACTGAATCGTCCAGCGCATGTTGGGCGTCGTCGTCGCGAGACTCGTCGCGTCGAGCGTGTAGATGATCTGGCGGTTGGCCGCGTCGTAGACGAAGTCAGCCGAGCGTATGTCCTGCGCCTGCGTGCCCGACTGGTCGCCCGCCGGATCGAAAATCTTCGGGCCGTTCGGGTCGGGGAAGAGGCTGAACGGGTGCGACACAGCAGAAAGGCTCATCGCCGCGCGCACGGCGTTGTGCGCGTCCACGTAGCCCGCGCCGACGACGCGCTCGTCGTAGGGCATCGGGTTCGCCGTCTGCCGAAGGATGGTCACAACGTCGTCGGGCGTGAGCTGCGGGTTGGCTTCGAGCATCAGGGCGACGAGGCCGGAGACGTGCGGGCAGGCGAACGAAGTGCCCTGCGAGGTCGTGTAGTACGGCAAGTATGCCGGCGGAATGGTCGTCAGATCGTTGCCGATGATCGGCACGGTGCCGAGCGTGTTCGTAAGGCCCACGCCGCGAAGCCGCGCGCTCTTGATGTCAACGCCCGCGGCTGTTACGTCGGGGCGAAGGTTCGGCGGAAGCGTCGGGTCGGCGGGCATGCCCGCAACGTCTACGCCCGTTCCGTTGTCAACGCCGCGCGAGCTGAAACCCGCGGGCGAGCCGAGGCCCTGCTTCTCGCCCGCCGCGACCGAGATCGTCCACGGCATCGTCGAGTAAGGGTTGATCGAAGTCGGCGTGTCGCCCGAGTTGCCCGCGGCGAAGACGACCGTGATGTTGCGGTCGTGGCTGATGCGCGTCGCGACGTTGATCGGGTTGTTCGGGTCAATGCCTTCGGCGTCGAGTCCCGAACCCCAAGAGTTGTTGATGATGCGGACGTTATACATGTACTGATTCGAGAGAAGGTAATCGTATGCGCCGATGATGCCGACGAGCGGCAGGCCCAGCTCGTTGCCGGAGTTGAGGCCGATGATGTTTGCGCCGCGCGCGACGCCGCCGTAGAAGCCGCCCGACTGCTCGCCCGTGCCCGCGGCCACCGCCGCGCCGTGCGTGCCGTGGCCCGACTCGATGTCGGACATCTGCTGGTTCTCGACGTAGATCGGCGGGACGAAGCCCGTGCCGTTGACGATGTCGCCGATTGAGACGCCGGGCAGGCCTACGAGTCCGGCGTCGGAGACGACCGTTTCGGAGAGCGGCTGGATGACGTTCTGTATGGTCTTCCTGCCGTAGGTGAGGTCTTTGTGCGTCGCGTCAACGCCGGTGTCTATGTAGCCGATGCCGACGCCGCGCCCTGTGATGGGAAAGCCGGGGTTGCTCGTATTGAGCTTAGTCACCTCTTTGTCGGCGGTCATCTGCGGCACGCCCATGAAGATGCGGCTCGTGTTGGTGAAAGTCTTGAGCAGACGGTTGCCGTAGATCGAGACGACGCCGGACTGACGGCTTACGGCGCCGAGCTGCGTGAGGTTCATGTCGGCGATGACCATCGGCAGCTCGCGCGTCGCGAAGCCTTTGGTGATGCCCGCGAGCTGCAAGCGCGAAAGCTCCGCCGCGCCGGGCTTCTGCTTGTAGGTGATGACCACGGGGATCGTCGTGCCGGGCGCGTGCGTCATGTAGAACTGACGTAGCTGCGAGTCAACGCTTGCAGTGCTTATCGCCGAGCCGCCCGAAGGGAGCATCGCAAGGCCGAGGATGATGATCGCCGTGAGCAGAATCGCTTTTCTCAACATCGTCTTTTTTCCTTTTCGTTATCTCGTTTGAGCGCTTTGCCTGCGAGGCCGCTTCGTCGTGTTTCAATAAACCGCGTGGAGGTGAATCTCGTTTACGGGTCGGTTCGGGGAGCGGCCTGTCTCTGCCAAGCAGGGCGCCCCCCGAACCGATTGCCTCGTCGCGCCCTCTTGTCCCGACAACAAGCGGACGCGCCGAGAACCTCAAGCCGTCATCCGTACGCCGGCCCGGCGAGACGTGGCCGGAGCGACATCGCGAGCGTGTCGGATGAAGCGTTGATTATTAAGGCGAGGCGAAAGAGGACGGCTGCGACGACGGCGGCAGAAATTTTTCTGAGCATCATTCCCAAGTCTCCCCTTCAAAAGTTTTTCAAGTTTTCGGCTTGGCCTTGTCTGGTGCTGAAACCCTTAACCTAACCAACGCGGACAAGATAACGTCCGGCGATTGAGTAAAACTTGAGGGCGAATAAAAATTTTTCGGCTTCGTGAAGAATTTTCGGGCGGCTTTGTTTTCAACGACTTAAGGGCGCTTGAGGAAAACTTGAGGCGACCTTAGATGTGGATAAGACTCACCGCAGAGGCGCAGAGGACGCAGAGGGGGCGCAGAGAAATGCTCAACCCTCTGCGTGAACTCCGCGCCCTCTGCGCCTCTGCGGTGAGATGCCTTTTCGCCTTACGCTCAATTGAAGTCACTTCAGGAAGGATGACGGAGGCCGACCGCAGCGGGATCGAAGAGGAGCGGGAAGAACTGGCCGCCCATCGGCTCGCCCTTCGGGATGGCGGGCACGCCTTCAAGCGGCGGCTCGTCAGAGTTCGACAGCACGCCGTCTCGGAAGACGTTGATGACCGTTGCGCGGCGCGGGCGCTCGGTGTCGTTCGCATGCGAGCCGTGAATCATGCGCGGGTGGTGAAACGAACACTCGCCCGCTTGAAGCTCGATAGCGACCGGCTTGAACAACTCTTTCTGCTCGTCGGTCAGAACCGAACGGATCGCGTCCATGTCGCCCGCAAGCCCCGTGACGGGCAGCTCTGCCCAAAGGTGGCTGCCCGGCACGTAACGCACGCAGCCGTTCTCGCGCGTCGAATCGTCCAAGCCTATCCAGCACGTGAGGTGTGCGAGCGGCGTTGTGCGCGTCCAGTAGGAGTAGTCCTGATGCCACGCGACGACGCCGCCGTGGCGCGCGGGCTTGCAGAAGAGCTGGTCGTGCCAGAAGCGCACCGCGCCGCCCAAGAGCTGCGACGCCGCGACCGTGAAGCGCGGATTCCACAAAGCATCGTGAAAGCCCCGCGCGATTCGCCAAGCCCCCAGCGCATGAAACAGAACGCGCGCCGGGTCGCGCGACTCGTTCGAGTGGAACTCGTACCACAACTCGCTCCGCGCGCTCTCCGCTCGCATCAACTCGCGCAACTCCGCGCGCAACGACTCGACCTGCTCATCCGTCAGCATTCGCACGCCCGCGAGATACCCGTTCTCGTTGAAGAACTCCACCTGCTCATCGCTCAAACGAAACTGTTCCCACTCCTCCGGCGACGCGGGCAGAGGGAAGAGGCTTGAAATAGGCTCGTGGTATCTGGAGAGGTCGCCGAGCATGTCCGTCATCATAATCCTTTCCGTCCGAAACCGTATTTACGCGAGCCGGTTGCGGACAATACACTTTCATAGAGTATTATCCGTGCAAAGAGCAACCCCCGGATCAGAAGCGAGCGACTCCGTCGCGGCGTCATGCCGCGGGCGGATTCATTGTTAACGAGGTCGGACGGCGTGCATCGTTGTTCGTCGAACAGGGAGGG
>Ga0190275_10000869_pt1 | contig 24000 bp, 23 predicted proteins | sample Popmic550T_FD_133745 | JGI IMG/M metagenome (GOLD analysis project Ga0190275, IMG submission 133745) | Populus adjacent soil microbial communities from riparian zone of Yellowstone River, Montana, USA - 550 T | ecosystem: Environmental > Terrestrial > Soil > Riparian zone > Trees stand | place...
CCTGGTCTCGATCAGGTCCAGCGGGACGTCTTCGGTGACCGGCGGCAGGAACGGCGTGCCGCCACCGACGACGACCGGATAGCGGAACATGCGCAGCTCGTCGACGAGGCCGACCTCGATCGCCGCCGCGGCCAGGCCGGCGCCGCCGATCGAGACGTCCTTGTCAGTCGCGTCGAGCGCCGCAGCAGCGGCCTCCTCGGCCACCGACCCCTCGGCGAGCCGGGCGTTGCCCTGGACGCTGTCGAGCGTGCGGCTGAAGACGACCTTCGGGATCGCGCACCAGACGTCGGCAAACGCGGCCCTGAGCTCGTTGTCGCGCATCGACGGATCCGTCTCCCACACCAGCATCGTCTCGTAAAGCCTGCGGCCGCACAGATAGCCGCCCAGCTCGCCTACCTGCGCGAGGTGGAAACGAAATAGCTCCTCGCTAGGGGCCGTCCACCCAAACGCGCCCTCGCGGTCGGCGATAAAGCCGTCCACCGAGACGCTCATCGAGTAGATCAGCATGGCTTCAAGCTCGTCGCACGGGAGCGACTGACGATAATCGTGATGAAGTTCACCATTGAGCTCGAGATCGGGCTCTCCCTCCTTCTGCAGGCTGCTCTGCCACAGCTAGTGACCGATCGCGAGACGAAAACTCATCGTCGTGGGCGGTCCAAGCGATCGTACGGCCATTGCCGGCACCGCACGGAGATCCCGGAAGCGGAACCCCTTACGGGCACTTCGCCTGCATCTCGCCGTCTTTCCGCCGCCCGCGCCGCGCGGCTGTCCCGCAAGACCCGCCCGATGAAAGCCCCGATGAGGGGGCTACAACCGGGACATCACACCACGCCCACGTTCAACGGGAGCGAGCGCCTCGGCTGCCGACTCCTGCGCGCCTGCGTTGGACGATAAGCGGGAGCAGGACTGGCGTCGCTAAGGGCGCCTCCCTTGCGCGAGAAGCGGAAAGGACGCGAGTGACCGAAACCGCCCTCTGGCTCTCGAGCCGGGATGACCTAACCAGCGTCTGACGTCCCCACCGGAATCGCTGCAAACAAATATGTAAACGGCAAGGCGTTTACATATCTGGCGCTGGTTCCGGCGCTAGAGCTTGCGCCGCCAGTTCTGGCCTACAAGCTCATGCCCGAAGCTGCGATGAGGCTCTTCCTCCACAAGCTCGAACCCAGCGCGCTCATAGATGCGGCGGGCGTCCTCTAGGACGTCGTTGGTCCACAGCATCAGATGCCTATACCCCGCCCTTCGGGCGAACCTGACGCACTCATCGACGAGACGGGTGCCGATGCCCATGCCGCGGATGCTCGGCTCGACCAACAGCAGGCGCAGCTGCGCGACGTTCTCCTCTTTCTTGCAGCAGAACACACACCCGACCGGCTCCCCGTAGACCTCGGCGATCCATGCACTCTCGCGTTTCGGATCGCGGTGGTCGATGTAGTCGGCGACGATCCGGGCGACGAGCGCCTCGAAGGACTCGTCCCACCCGTACTCCTCGGCGTAGAAGACACCATGGCGCTGCACCACCCACCCGAAGTCTCCCGGCCGCGGCGGCCGGAGGCACGGCTCAGGCCGGGGCGAGCCCTCGAGGACCCGTCGGATCGCGCCCATCGCTCCGATGACCCGCCCCTGGTCATCCTCGGTGAGCCGGGACAGAAGCGCTCGGATCTCCTCCCCTGACCGCTGATCGAGCATCTCGAACACCTCGCGACCGCGATCGGTCAGGGCGATCACCTGCCGGCGTCCATCCGCCCTTGAACGCTCGCGCGTGGCTATCCCATCCGTCTCGAACCGAGCGAGGATGCGAGTCATGTAACCCGCGTCGATGTTGAGTACGCGACGGAGGTCGGCCAGCTCGCTGGCATCCCGTTGGGCAAGCTCGAAGATCACCCGAGCCTCCGTGAGCGAGTACGGGGTACGCAGCAGCCCCTCGTGGAGGAGGCCGATGATGCTCGTATACAAGCGGTTGAACGCTCGAACCGCGGTCACGCGCTCCTTCTGGGCGGTCTCAGCGCTCAGCACAGGCCCCGGTAGTGGTTCCTTGACTGAGTCAAAGAGTAGCCGAGAAGTCTCAGCAGTACTCGCCGCTGGTCCTGGCGAGCTGTTTGGCCCGATCAGCGCTCAGAAAGCCAGGACGTGACGGTCGTAGCGCTGGCGTCCGCTCTCGGGCCGGCGCTCAACCGCAGATCGGGATCGGGCCAAACAAATATGTAAACGGCAACGCGACGTATTGGTCGCCCAGACGATCTGCGCTGCCGCACTCGTGCGGCACTTGTTCGGGGAACGCACAGCATGAACCTGCAGCACGGACCGTGCACCGCCGACCAAGATTCCCCCGAACCACCCACCGATGAGTTCGGGGGTGCGGCGCGGTCTAACCGAACGACGACCAACCCAACGAGAAGGGGGAACCGCGACCATGAAGCTGACGACCACCACGCAGGTCTCCGTTGACGGAGTGATGCAGGGGCCCGGCGGGCCGGACGAGAACGAGCGCGGCGGATTCGAGCGCGAGGCGTGATGACGACGGTCGAGGCAGACGGGGTCACGCTCGGGGTCGAGCAGTTCGGTGACGCGGCGGCGCCGCTCGTCCTGCTCCCGGGCGGCACGACCATGCTCTCCTGGCCCGAGGCGCTCTGCGAGGCGCTCGCGCGCGGCGGGCGCCACGTCGTGCGGTACGACCTGCGCGATTCCGGCGCGTCGACCACCGTCGATCCCAAGGCTCCGGCGTACACGCTGCGCGATCTCGCAGCCGACGCCGCGGCGCTCGCCCGCGAACTCGACGACCGGCCGGCGCATCTCGCGGGCATCGGCGTGGGCGGGATGGTCGCCCAGGTCGCCGCGCTCGACCACCCGAACGCGTTCTCGGCGCTCACCCTCGCCGGAACGCGGCCTGTCGCTCCAGGCCCGGTCGACGACGACCTGCCTGACCATGACGCGGCGACGATGGACCGGCTGTTCTCGCGCTCGATGCCCGACTGGTCCGACCGCGCCGCCGTGGCGGAGTTTGCCGCCGGCGGCGCGGAGATCCTCGGCGACGACCCCGCCGCCGCGCGCGCGACTGCTGAGCGCAGTTGGGACCGTACGCCCGGCACGGAGCCCGCGGTCCAGATGGCCAACCAGATGGGCATGGTGTTCTCCAAGCTCGACTGCAAGCCGCGCTGGCGCGAGCGCCTGTCCGAGCTCGCGATCCCGGCGCTGGTGGTGCACGGTCGCCGCGATCCGTTCTTCCCTGTCGGCAACGGCGAAGCGCTCGCGCGCGAGATTCCCGGTGCGCGGCTGCTCGTGCTCGAACGGGCCGCGACGGCGATCCCCGATGCGGCCGCCGGTGAAGTTGCGGCGGCGATGCTCGCGCTCTAGGCGCTCACAGTTCCGGCGACCACAGCAGGGAAAGCGTCTCTCGGGCTCAGGGAGCAGCGCTGTCACCGTCGGCTAGGGGTCCGAACCTCTGCCGGTCCCGAGACTCGCGAGCCCGTTCGCGGGCTTCGATGAGCTGACGGCGACCAGTGTGACCACGGCGTCGATGGGTTCGACCGCGCCGCCTTGTCGAGTCCCCAGCCGAGCCGCCCGTGACCGGCCAGGCGACGGCGGAGTGGCTTCCGCTTCCGCGTGGAAGGAGGCGTGCTCACTGAGTCTCGTCAGGCGCTCGGAATGGACGAGAAGCAGCAGCCGCGCGACAGCGTCATCCCGCTGCTCCTTTCGGTTGAGAGCGGAAGCCGCGTTGAATGACGAGGGGACCGAACCACTAGCAGACACCATTAGCCATGTAACTCGACCGCCCGTCTAGGTCAGCTGGGTCCGCGCCAGATCACGCACGGCGGGACCCCGAATGACTCGCCCCTGGTAGTCGAAGCGAGAGCCGTGGCACGGACAGTCCCACGTCTTCTCAGCGCTGTTCCAGCCAACTATGCAACGCAAATGCGTACATACGGGCGATACGGCGTAAACGGTGCCCTCGTCGTCTTTGTAGACAGCGAGCTTCTCGCCGCTGACCTGGATGATGTTCCCCTCTCCTCTAGCAAGAGCTGAGATGGGAGTCGAGTCAGCTCGAGCGAGGCGGCCACCGATCAGCCGCCTCGGGAAGTTGGCGCTCTGCCAGACGAACCTTATGGCCGACGCGAGGGGTTTCAAGACGAGCGGATTCTAGGGAGATCTGCTCGAGGCCACCAAGCGGTCCCAATTGCTTACAGGCCCGACCGTTGGGACGCGCGACTCGACCGTGGCTAGACCTTCCAGTTCGTTCGATGTGCGTCATCATCGCGGCATGAGCATCGCGGCCTCATCGCGCGAGCTGATGGCCTGGATCTGCGAGCTTGAAGACGTCGATCCCTTTCGTCTGGCCGACGCCGGCGAACTGCTCGCCCACGCGCGGGAGAAGAAGCTGATCTCGGACGCCGAGATCGAGACCGTTCAAGAACGCCTGATAACCCTCGTTGATCGCGGCCTGCTCGGCGCCATCGATCCGCTCGCGAAACTCGATCAGCCGGTCTCGGCTGCAGACCGCACGGGAAGGATGCGCGAGCTGCGCACCACCGCTGAGGGTCGCCACTGGGCTGAGGCCCAGGAGGAACCCGCGTCCGCCACCCAGGGGTTGACGGCCGCATCTGCAGAAGATCCGCGCAAAGTCGCGGTAATGCACGGACGCGACGAGGCGGCGCGCGCCGCGGTGTTCGCATTACTGCGCAAGATCGGCCTCGATCCTCTGGAATGGGAGGAACTCGTCAACCTGACTGAGAACACGGCACCGTACAACGGTGAGGCTGTGGCGGCTGCATTCGATGGCGCGCAAGCTGTTGTGGTGATCCTGACGCCGGACGATGTCGGCTTTCTGCATCGGGAGCTGTGTGGCGAGCGGGAGCGCGAAGACGATCGCGATCCGACCGGGCAGGCGCGACTCAACGTTGTCCTCGAGGCTGGCATGGCACTCCAGAGCCATCCGAGTCGCACGATCCTGGTCGAGATCGGCCACACTCGCGAGATCTCGGATCTCGCGGGGCGCAACGCTGTACGCCTCGATGGCAGCGCAGCCAAGCTCAACAGCCTCGCCAACCGTCTCGAGCAGGCTGGCTGCCCGGTTCGCCGCAGCGGCAACGACTGGCTCGACCCGAGCGCCTTCGCCACGCTGGATGCCTTGACTCGGGAACCGCCGTCGGCCGCGCAGAGAGTTGGAAAGGGACGTACCCTCGACGAGCAAATCGCCAGCGAGCGGACAAGCGCCGCGCGTCGCCAGGCGCGACACGTCTTCGTCGAACTGTCAACGATCGACCGAACGCTTGAGCTCGCTCTACAGAACGGGTACTGGTGGAACGTTCGTTTCGAGGGGCTACCGGCGACGCAGTGGGAGGTCGCCCGGGACGTGCTGGCCGACGAGGCACCGCAGGTGTATGACGCCGTCTTCCCAAGCTACGTGGAGTCGGACCAGCTCAATAAGGCGGCCAATAGCCATGCCCAGGGCGGCCACGACGACTACGACGAGTCGATCGGAAACCGACTGGAGTCGCTTCGGGCCGAGATCGCGCGTGCCAAGGCTGTGCTCCGCGAATACGCCGGAGCCACGTGACTTCAGACAATTAGACGGTCTTGGCGGAAGACTCACGTCTGGAAGCCGCCACACTATGAGTTGCCGTTAGCCCTATATGCAGGCACTCATATGGCGAGTCGAGAGGATCTGTGGCGCAGGTCGCCGATCGCGAACACCCCCGGGACGCAGGTCTCGAGCGGCTGGAAGAAGCGGCCCTCCGGCACCGTCAGGTTGCGCCTCAGGGCGACCGCATCGCCGCCCGCTGGCTGTTGCCGCTCGATCCCGGGGCTTTCGACGGCCAACTCGAGCGCGAGGCGAACGCCGCGCACGCCTGCTGTGGACGAAACGCAGGAGCGAAATCTCGCCTCGCGCTCGCCCCTCCAATGCGCGAGAGATGGAAGCCGCCGCAGGTGATCGAACCGTCCATCTGGCTCTTGGGCGATCCCGAGGCGAAGTTGATAGATGACCGGATCGGCGGTCCTCCCGACTCGACCGTAAAGCCCCGCCGGAGCATCGAGGTTGACGCGGGTGTCGATTCCCGACTAGGCTGAACCTGGCCGAGCGTGACGCTCAGCCCCAAGGATTCGCGGAAAGGACTCTGCCCCATGTCTTGGACTCTCAAGCGTGCGTCGCCTCGCCGTGTCGGAAGGTGGGCGTTGGTCGTGGTGGCTCTTGTGCTCGTTGTGCTGGCCATGGCAGCTACTCGTGCCGACGCGGTGGAGGTAGAGCCCGGCGTGTCCGTCGACTTCCCACCGTCCGGCTCGCAGATCGGCATTCAGGGGCCGTTCGGCCAAAACGGCTACTTCGAGTCCGAGTTTCCGTTCGCCATCTCGTGCCCGGGCTCTTTCACGGTGACCATCGGGGTCGACAACGGCAGCGGCCCGGGGGCCTTCCTGACGGGGGGTCTTCTCACCGAGTTCAACATCAACGACCCCTACAACGGGCTAACGATCAGGGGCACCCAGGATGGCCTGCCCCACACTGATCACGTCGTGATCAGTGGGTGGTGCTGGGTTCCGGGAAGCCCGCCGAGGCAGGTCTACTTCAACTTCCAGACCGCGGTCACCTACGTAGAAGGTGTGGCGACTCCGGCGCCGGGCGCAGGCGGGGACACGACGCCGGGCGGCGGCACGGGTACCTCTCCCACGACGGGGTCGAGCCCGGAAAAAAAGAGTAAGCCGAAAAAGAGGAAGAGAAAGGGCATCCTCGACGAGAAGGGAAAGCGGGCTCTGGACCGCGCCAGCGACAACCTGGTCGGGTATGCGGAGAACGCTGGCTCTCTCGGTGGCTTGTGTGCCTTCTCGAACATCAAGAAGGAGGCGATCGAGGAATCGGTCAAGCTCGTCGCGAAGGACCTCGCCCAGTCGCAGGTGCCCCTACTGAATCAGATTCCGACCGACGCCTGCAGCTTCACGATGTCGGCGTTCACCGGCTGGCTGTACATCGAGGCGTACGCCTTCGACGAGATCGCGAAGGACCCACCGCAGCCGCGCTATCGTAGAGCTGTGCGAGCACGGGTGCGGGTGCCCGTGACGGTCCGGGCGACCGGTATCCAGCGCCCGCTCGCGTCGAGTCTCAACGCCGCGCTAGTCACCGTCGCGCGGTCGCGGGCCAACCTCGATGCGCTGCTGGACGCGAACGAGCGGCTCCAGGGCGCGCAGCGCCGGCACGATCGGAGGTGGACGCGCCGTCATAAGGCGGCGGCCAAGAGCTTCGCCCTGCGAGCTTCGCGCGAGCTGAAACGCCTGCCGAGCCGTTTCGCCACGCTCGCACAGGCGCTCAGGAAGGCGGGATACATCGACCGCGCGCCCGCCGCGCACGAAGTAGGACCCTTGCAGAACCGGTTCGCCAACGGCCTGCCCGCGGACATGCGCGCGACGCTGGCCGTGCTCGGCGTCGCGAAATCAGACCTGAAGCAACTTGCCGGTGCCCTCGCCGCCGCGGCGCCGGACGGAGCCGGTTTCCCGGGCGTCCTCGAAAGTCCCGCGACGGCGAAGGTGTTCAAGGACGCCGCGAACGAGCTCCGTCGCATCGCACGGTAGCCGCAGAGCGTCCGCATAAGTGAAACTTTCACGGTGAATCGCGAAACGGAGTTCTCGATCATCCGCACGGCTACGGTACTGGCGATTGCAACGTGTCTCTTGGCTGCTGCCTGCAACGGCCGGAGCATCTTCCAGCGCGTCATTCGACGATCCGATCGGTAACTCGACCTACTATGCGCCCGATCTCGGCGCAACGACAGTCGCGGTTGGCGACGACGACACGATCACCGTGGACCAGGGCACCGCGCTGCGCGCGTTCCCGCCCGGCGCCCCGCGGTAGAGCGGCGCGTTGTTCGAAGAGGGAGGGTGCGGTGGGTGAGTCGACCTAGCGACCCGAGCAGGTGTACGACCAGAGGCGAACTCCAGAGCGGTCGGATTCGAGGTCGCGGCATCTCACCCGACACCCGGTCGCGTTTGACATCCCGTCGGAATCGGCGCAAACAAATATTGAATGGGCAAGGCGTCGCATTAGTCGCTTGCGACTCGCCGCGAATGCGGGTCACTCGGTTGGGGGCCCTCCGCCGAGTTCTGCTTCCAGCCGCGCGAGCCATTGCTCGGCGTACTCGTACGTGTCGGCACCGAGGCGTGCCACGACTGCGGGAAAGCGGATGCCTCGACCGCGGCGAGCTCGAGCGGCTAATGAACGCTGAGAGTACCCATTACGCCGAGCAGGAGACCGGACCCGGCGACCGCGAGCAGGAGAAGGGGTTCGTCGGAAAGCTGCGGGATCGCGCCGAGGGCAAGACGCGACAGCGCGGAGAGAGGCGCGAGCGCGGCGGCTTCCTAGAGGACATGTTCGGCGGGGATTAGCCCGGACCCGAATCTAGTCGGGCGCGCGCTGGAGCTCAACTGACTGCTCAAGCGCCGCGATTCGCTGCGAAAGCCGGTGCTCGAGCTCCTCGATTGGCTTGAGCGAGACCTCCGCTGCGCCGGCCTCCGACCCGTTGGCGTTGTACTGGTACGGGTCGTCGAGGTCCTTGATCAGAACGATGATGTAGACGAGCAGGAAGGTGATGATGCACAGGATGAAGATGGCATCGAGCCTCGGGTTGATGTCGACAAACAACAGCCCGATTACGATCAGCGCCGCCGCCATCTGGGCGATCGCGTAACCCGCTCCGATGAACGAGGTGTTCCGGATCGTGTCGATCCGGATCAGCATCCGCCGCACCGCGCTTTGCTCCTGCTTTAACCGAACGATGAAGTTCGGCTGAGTCAGGGGCTCGAAGGCGAGGAAAAACCGGTTGAGGCCGGCGATTCTTTCCAAGGGGGGCGAGCTCGGCTCCGAGCGGTAAAGCCAACCGAGCACGGAGGCCACCACCTCACGCAGGTAATAGAGACAGTCAAGCGCTGGCGGCGCCTTCTTGTCCTCGTAGAGGATCTGGCACTCGTCGGCGATCGTCTCCAGGCTCGCCGTGAGCTCGCCAGGGAGCTTCTCGCTCTCCTTGTAGTCGGCCAGGACGCCGGCGAGCAGGAAGCCGAGCAGGAATATGGTTGCCGCAAGCAGGCCCGTATAGAGGGGACTGAGGGCGATCGGCTCCCAGCCCTGCTCGTCAAGCCCCAGCTTGACGAGAGCGGCGAGGAGCACGAAGGGCGCGACCCTGAAAGCAAGGCGCCAGTCGTGCGGTATGACCTTTGGTACCGCCGTCATAGATCTAGTGAGAGTTTGACGAAAACTCGCGCGATTCGAACCCGACGGGTACGACGCATGATCAACATCGCGCTCGGAGGGCTCCTCCCGCGATCAGCCATCGAAGTGCGAGCGCCTGCGGCGCGAGCCGCCACGCCAACTGACGGAGGGTGTAGGCGGGCTCTCGACTGATCATGAGCACCCGCTCGAGTGCAACCGCGGCGCGGAGGACCCGAGCGGTCGTGGGCTGGCGGCGGCGTTCGTACGCGCGCAACGCCCGCCTGGGTCGCTCATTCGCCGCAGGCATTCACCGAGAACGGCGGCGTCCTCGATCGCCATGCCTCCGGCGATCCCGAGCGAGGGAAAGGTCGATGCGCCGGATCGCCGAGAAGAGCGATGCGGCCATTCGTCCACCGTCGTAGAGGCGGAGCGTGGGGAGTGTCGTTGAACAGGTAGTCCGCCTCCGGGTGCGCTCGAGGGTTGCCAGAACGCACGGCCTCGACTCGGGAACACAACAAACACTGCTGCGTGTCAGCACCGAGCTCACTTCGCCATAAGAACCGAGTCAAGACCAGCCCGCATTGGATCCGAGCGACATCGGTCTGGGTGATCCACTCAGCCCTGTATGCGCTCTAGCGCTGCGGCGAGGTGCCGGTGCCCAATCAGCTCGAACCCAACGACGCTAACCACGGGCGCGAACATGAGCACGACGAGGCACACCGCGATGCCGACGCCCGCGGCGGCGAGCACGACCGACATGACGAGGACGGCGGTGGTGCCGACGAGCAACCCGATGTGGAAAGGGTCGGCCTCGTGCATGACGACGGAGTACACCGCGTACAGCGCGCCCACGTAGAGGGCGACCGGGATCGCGACACTGAGCACCGTGGCGACCGCGCCGATCTCCGTTTCGTGCTCGAGGAAGGAGGCCGCGACGTGCAGCCCCGCGCCCATCGCGGCGAGCCCCGCGAACATGAAGATGTGGCCGTAGCCCCACGTGAACGCCCGCGGCTTGCGCACTCGAAGCGCTGCCGCCCACGGAATCGCGAAGTACATCCACCAGCTCCCGAAGGTCAGCCCCACGCCAGCGATCGCGACGAGGGCGGCGTCAAGCGTCCAGCCCTCGGCGCCGTGCACGACCGCGTTGAGCGAGGCGACCGTGCCGATGATCCCCTCGCCCAGGGTGATGATCACGAGCAGGCCGTACCGCTCGGCGATGTGGTCGGCGTGCCAGGGCGTCCCGCCGTAACGGCGCTCGGCGACTGCCGGGCCGGCGAGCTCGACCGTGAGCAGCACGGCGGCGACCGCGAACGTCGCCGCGACCGAGAGCTGGAGGAACACGAGCGTGACCCAGCCGGCCTGAGCAACGGCGATCGTCCAGAGATAGGTCCGCGCCGCGGGGGCCCGCCGCGGGTCGTCGCGCGCGGCCTGCGCCCAGAGGAACAGCATCGACGTGCGCATCACGACGTAGCCGGCGACCATCACGCCGTTGTCGAGGGTCGAGCCGTGCTCGATCGACGCAAACATCTGCTCGAGCCCGAGCGCAAGGATGATCACGCCGACCATCTGCACCATCGTGGCCAGACGAAAGACCCAATCGTCGGTGTCGTAGGCAGACGCAAACCAGGAGTAGTTGATCCAGGCCCAGATCACGGCGAACGCGGCGAACGCGAAGCCGATGACTCCGACAGCCACGTGGTCGTCGGCCACGTAGCGGGCGAGCTCGTTGGCGGCGGTGCCGATCGCGACGACGATCGTCAGGTCGTACAGCAGCTCGAGCGGCGTCGTGGAGCGGTGTGCGTCGAGCGGATCGCGACCAGTGAGGCGACGCCGGCGGTGGGCGCGCTCGCCGGGGTTGGAGGCGGCCATGGATGCACGGTATCCGGCGCGGACCGCGACAACTGCGCGGCGCTACCGGGCGACGGCGGCCCAGCGCGGATGGACGCCAGGCGCCACACAGCCTCGGGGGTACCTCGGCCGTCACTTCTCATGCAGCTGCGCCACGCCTCGCGGGCCGCGTGGCCAGGCCGCGCCTTTCGTGGGCCTTGCTCTGTGGTGGCGACGGCCGTAGCTGCCCTGTCTGCCGCTCGCGCGGGGACTCATTCGCGCCGCAGACTTCCCACCGGAATAGGGGTGAAAAAGTATGCCGTCGGCAAGGCGTCGTATTGGTCGCCTTGATGATTCTGCTGGCTGCCGTGTTCACGCGAGAGGAGGCTTCGGCTCGCCTCGCGTCGGCGCTCCTGCTCCTCGTCCAAAGGGGCGGCGAGCGCCAGCTGAAGACGATCAAGCAGCCGATTGGCTCGGGCTGTTCTCTCGCGAGGGAAAGCGAGCGCGTCTGCTGGGAGCTGGCGCGCCCTTCGCTGCTGTTGGCGTTCCGCACCGGCATCGTGGTGGGTTCGTCATCAGCACTGGAGCCAGACGGATCGGTGGCGCAAGGTAGCCGGTACGGCCCGACTACTTCCGCGGGCGTTTACCGTGGCCCGCGCGATACGTGGGCCAGGAACCTGTCCGCGTGCCATCCGAGCGCGCGGCGCCGGGACGCCGGAAGCCTGCTGACGACGAGATCGTAGGAGTCCTCGATCATGTCCTTGATCATCTGCTCGGGTAGGGATCCGTCGATGATCACGGTGTTCGAGTGCCTCTTGTTCAGGTGGTACCCGGGGATCACCGCCGCGTGCGCCCCGCGCAGCGCCTCGGCGAGCGGGGGCTCGCACTTGAGACTGACCCGAAGCGAGTCCGCCCCGAGCTGGGACAGGGCAAACATCCTTCCGGCGACCTTGAACACCGAGGTCTCGGGGCCGAACGGAAACGTCTCCTCGGCTCCGGTGAACGAGAGGCAGATATCGCGAAGCTCTGCGGGATTCATCGCCCGAACATTGACTGTCGACCGCGGGTCTGCTTCAACGTGAGAGCGAAACCGGCTTGGTCCTCGCTCTTCAGGCGGCCTCCTCCGGTGCGGTCTCGTACTCGTCGTGTCGGTGCCACCAGGCCGCCGGTCCTTCCTCGTTGCGACCGAGCGGCGCCACGTCCAGGTACCGGTAGGTTCCCATCAGCTGCTCGACCCCACGGTCGTAGGTGGAGGTGCTGCGCTACTGCTTCGCGCGAAGGTGAGAAGCGCGTCCGAGTGCGGGCCACTGCGCTCTAACCTCCCTTACATGAGCGAGATCCTCGGCCCGCTACGAGCTGCCGCGATAACCGCCTTCATCGCCGGGCTCGGTTTGCTGCTTCTCGATCCACCGTCACTCGAGGGTCTGCGTGACCTGCTGGTGCTGCTGGTCGGTGCCGTCGCGTTCCTGCTCGTCATGGCCTGGGCGACCGTGGCCCTGATCGGCGACGAGATGCCCGAGCCTGAGTTCCGGCGGCTCGTCGACCGCAGCGAGGCGCTCGCCTTGCTGCCCCCTCCCGACCAGCCACCGAGCGAGTTCGACACGCTGGTGATGGAGGCCCTTGATGACCTGCCGGAGCAGTTCCGCGAGCTGCTCGAGCACACGCCGGTGGTCGTCTCCAGTCGCGGTAACGAGCACCGTGCCTACGGCCACTACGTTGGCGGCACCATCGCCCGCGACACCTACCCAGATCGGATCGTCATCTACCAGGACACGCTGGAGCGCGACTTCGGCCACGATCCCGAGCTGCTCCGGGCGCAGGTGGAGCGCACCGTGCGCCACGAGCTGGCCCACCACCTGGGCTGGGATGAGCGCGGGGTACGCGGCCTCGGCCTCTGAGCACGGCGGGTCGTCAGTCGTATCAGCGGGAGCCAAAGCCCTACTTCCCCGCCCCTCAACTGAGCCGCCGTGCTAATCAGCGCCTGAATCTCCCACCAGAATCGGCTCAAACAAACATTGAATCGGCAAGGCGACGTAGTGGTCGCCCAGATGATCTGCTCGCAGTTGACGCCGGAGCTGAAGCGAGGTCAGCAGGGGGCGCTGCTCCTGCCTTTCGTCCCAAGCGGCTGTCTGCCGAAGGTCGTCTGAGACGCCCGCTCGTCGCGCGAAGCAGAAGTACGGCAACACGGGGCGGCGCGTAGAATCGGGCTTTCTAGGGATCCGATGAGGGGAGTTCCGATGCCCGAGACGATGGACCCCACGTTTTATCGGTCGCCTGCCGCTGCCATTGGCGCGCCGCCTGAGAGGCTCGCGTACGTCGCGGCGTTCGACCCGGCCGGCGCGCAGCGCGACGCGATGGCGGTGGTCGACTGTGACGCCGAGTCCGCTACGTACGGGGAGGTAGTCGGCTGGACCGAGCTGCCGACGGCAGGCAACGAGATGCATCACTTCGGGTGGAACGCATGCTCCAGCGCGCTCTGCCACGAGGGCCATGCCCACGAGGGCCCGCTCGAGCGCCGTTACCTGATCCTGCCGGGCCTCCGGTCGTCCCGCACCTACGTGCTCGATACGAAACCCGATCCGCAGGAGCCGCGAGTCGTCCACACCATCGAGGCCGCGGAGCTCGCCGCCAAGGCCGGCTACTCCCGCCCGCACACCGTGCACTGCGGCCCCGGCGGCATCTTCATGTCCAACCTGGGCGGTGCCGACGGCGCCGAGGGCCCGGGAGGGGTCGCGCTCATCGACCACGACACCTTCGAGGTCACCGGCGCTTGGGAGACGGACCGGGGAGAGCAGCACTTCGGATACGACGTGTGGTGGCACCTCAACGACGACGTCGCGATCACGTCGGAGTGGGGCACCCCGGCCATGTTCGAGAACGGGTTGAACCCCGAGGACCTCCTCGGACGACGGTTCGGCCACCACCTGAATTTCTGGAGCCTGTCGGAGGGCAAGCTGACCCAGCGTGTCGACTTTGGCGACGAGCATCAGATGGTGCTCGAGCTGAGACCGGCGCACGATCCCCGGCAGCCCTGGGGCCTCGTGGGGGTGGTGATCAGCGTCGCCGACCTCTCCGCTTCGGTATGGCTGTGGTACCGCGACGACGGCCGGTGGGCGGCGAAGAAGGTGATCACGATCCCCGCCGAGCCCGCCGACGCCTTCCAGCTCCCACCTGCTCTTCAGCCCTTCGGTGCGGTTCCCCCGCTGGTGACGGACATCGACCTGTCTGTCGATGACCGGTGGCTGTACGTGTCCTGCTGGGGAACCGGGGAGCTCAAGCAGTACGACGTCAGCGACCCGCACAATCCGAAAGAGACGGGCTCGGTGCGCCTGGGAGGGATTGTCGGCCGCACTCCGCATCCCGCCGCTCCCGAGGTCCCGCAAGGGGGCGCGCCACAGATGGTTGAGGTCAGCCGCGACGGTCGGCGTGTGTATGCCACCAACTCGCTGTACGCAGCGTGGGACGACATCTTCTACCCGGACGGCGTGGGCGCCTGGATGGCCCGCATCGACGCGAATACCGAGACCGGCGGCATGACCGTCGACCCGGGGTTCTTCCCGCACGGCGATGACTTCCGCGGGCTGCGGGTGCACCAGACCCGTCTACAGGGCGGGGACGCGTCGAGCGACTCCTACTGCTTCGTCGAGTAGCTGCGCTCCTCGTCGTTGAGCTTGCACTCCCTAGTCATCGCTGCCTCCTGGCCGAACCCGTTAGGCGCTAGGTGGCGGAGTCGACCTCAGCGGCGATGCTCTGGGCGAAGGCCTCGGGGTGGGACAGGAACGGGTGGTGGCCTGAGGGGAAGTCGATCAGTCGCGCGCTGGCGCTGGCGCGCCGTCGCTGCAGCTCGGCAGGGATGGCGAGGTCCTCGGTGCACACGAAGTACGTCGAGGGCTTCTCCTGCCAGGCGATGTGTAGGGGTGGCTGCGCGAAGGGCATCGCGGACTGACGTGTGAGGCGGTCCAGCGCCTGTTGCACGGTGGCCTCGTCGCAGTCTTGGAGGAACAGCTCGCGGACGAGGTCTGCGTGGACGCCGACGGTGCCGTCGTCGCCTGGATCCATCCACGGCGTGGGCTGGGAGCCGGCGAGATCGGTCAGGGACTGCCCGGCCTCGGGCATCATCGAAGTCACGTAGAGCAGCTGGGCGACGCGCTGATCAGCCCCAGCCTGCGTGATGACCATGCCGCCGTAGGAGTGCCCGCACAGCACGACGGGCGCCTCGGCCTCGGCGATCGCCTGCCGGGCTGCCTCGACATCGGCGTAGAGATCGCCGAGACCGTCCCCGGTCTCGCCGCAGCTGGGCAGCGGCACCGCGACGCTCGCGATTCCGTGGCCTGCGAGCGGTTCGGTCATCTGGCTCCACCACCAGGGCGCGTCGCGGACGCACGCGCCGTGCACGAAGATCAACGTCGGCAGGGGGGTTCTCCTCGACCGGAAGATGTCATGACCCGCATTATCGACCGACCAGCCAGATGTCGGTTTCTGCCGTCCGCGAAGCCGGCACGCCCAATGCGACGCCTCGTACGAGCGCGCGACGAAACCGCCTTCCCGAAGGCCGACCAGTGGTCAACTGACACGAGAGCGGACCTCGTCAGCTCCCTTCCCGGTGCCCGATTCCGCATGAAATCGGGCGAAACAAATATTGAATGGGCAGGGCGTCGCAGTGGTCGCCAGATGATCCTCTCGCTGGGTCAAACTGACCGAGGTACGGTCGCCGAACAGCGCCACGGTTCCCCGGTGAGCCGGACGAAGCCGGCCTTCAGCCAGACGGGAGCGCTGTCGGTGTCCGGGTTGCTGAATACCCGGCGCCGGCCGTCGTCCTACCGTGCCAGGCCCGCGTTGCGCGCGGCCCGCATCCGCGTCGCCAGCATCGCACAGCCGAGCGTATAGAGCGCCTTCGAGGGCGGCAGCCGGTAGCCGGCCTTGGTGTGGGGCGAGTACAGGGCCCGGCCGGCGCCCTCGCTGCTCACCCACCCGGTGTGGATCCGCTGCTCCTGCCCAATCATCCGCGGCCGGAACCAGTGCGAAGTGAGCCCGGCGCGCGTGCCGCCCTGCGGAACCGAGCCGGGTGGCACTCGCAAAGGCACGCCCCCGGAGCCGGCCTCCACCACCGAGACCGGGACGACCTCGGGCAGCTCGTCCGAACCGCACCAGCCGAGCAGCGTGTGAGGCAGGCGCTTCGCGTGTGCGGCCACCCGAGCCGGGTCAACACGCGGTTCGGTCCCGCCCCGTGGCGCGGCCTGCGGAGCGCCCCGTGGTCCCGGCTCCGATCCGAACATCTCCGGCTCCTCGTTCGCAGCGTCGTCCGGGTAGGCGACGATCCGCTCAACGGTGATCGTGATCGCGACCCGCTGCCAGTAGTAGACGTAGAGCAGGCGCCCGACGGGGCCGCTTGACCTCGGCCCGAGGAAGCGGTCCCACTCAGGCGTGATCGACTCCAGCCAGGCACGATCGGGCGTAGTCGAAAACGAGGCGCGGCCCTGGACGAGGACGAAGCCGGGGCGGTCGGTCAGCCCGTGCTCGCGCGCGTGGTAGGCGACAGCAACGCCGCTGTTCCGGCGGATGCGGTCGAGCTTCTTCCACAGCCCAAGCGAGGTGGTGAGGGTGACCGTCCCCGCCTCGCGGTCGCGTAGCCCCAGAGGCGCCATCGGCGTGATCACCACGCCATTCGCCGGCGTCAGATAGGCGAAGCCGGCGGCGAGGTCACCGGCGAGGATCTCGTCGACCTCGTCGCTCCAGCTCACGCTCACGGCGAGAAGGCTAGCGCCTGCCCTTCGCTGCCGGACCCGATCCGTTGCCATTCAGGATCGGTGAAGAACACGAATCGGCCCACGGGAAGTCCTGCACGTCAGACACCTCGAGACCTCGCCCCGAGAGCTCGTCCCGGGCGGCCTCGATGTCGTCCACCACGAGCTGGAGGCCCTGGAGCGAGCCCGACTCCATCTCAGCGATGTCCTCACCGATCGAGACCGAGCAGCCTGAGCCCGGCGGGGTCAGCTGGACGAAGCGAAGGCCTTCCCGGACCGTTACATCGTTGTCCACCGTGAAACCGGCCCGCTCTGCGTAGAACGGCTTCGCCGGTCGACGTCGGAGACCGGAACCGGGATCAGCTCGAGCTTGAAGTCCATCCGGCGCGCCAGTCTGTCCCGCTCAGTGCCCTACCCCACGACCAGCAGTCCGCCCGGGACCGCCTCGTAGGCGAACTCCTCGGCCGTGCCGATGTAGTCGCCGTCCACCTCGATCGGCAGCTGCCGTCCGTCCAGCGAGACGATCCGTGCCTGCTGGACGCGGGTGAAGCTCCGGGCGCGGCGGTGGTAGGCGAGACGCCCGTTGCGCGAGAAGAGCTGCCGCAACACCCCTGGCGCATCGAACGTCGTGGCACGCCGCATCACGAGCAGCGACAGGGCCCCGTTGTCGATCGAGATGTCCTCGCAGAGGCGCAGCGGCCGTGAGCCGAAATAGGTGAACGGATCGGAGTTCTGGATCATCGCGCTGACACCCTCCACGCGCTGACCGCCCACCTCGACCGCCATGCTCGGCGGCTTGGCGCGGTAGTTGCGCAGGAAGCTCTGCACGGCGGCGATCGTGAAGGCCAGGTCGCCGCTGCGCGACTTCAGCCACGGCCGGGAGTCCACCCACTCGGTCGCCTCCGCGTCGATGCCCACGCCACTCGAGAACACGAAGTAGCGCCCGTTGACGCGCCCCAGGTCGATCCGCCGTGGGCGCAGGTCGTCGGAGAGGTGCAGCAGGTGCTCGGTCGCATCGACCACGTCGGTCGGGATCCCCAGCATCCGGCAGACCACGTTCGTGCACCCACCCGGCAGCACCGAGACGGGCACGTTCGAGCCGGCGATGCCGTTCACGACCTCGTTCAGCGTGCCGTCGCCGCCGAACGCAACGACCAGGTCGAATCCCTCGCCGACCGCCTCGCGCGTCAGCGCGGTCGCGTGGTTACGGGACTGGGTCTCGACCGCCTCGATGTCGTAGCGGCCGCGTAGCGCGTAGACGACGAGGTTCTTCAGGCGCGCGGACACGGATGTCGCCCACGGGTTGACGATCAGCAGCATCCGCGGCTTCGTGCCGGGAAACCGCCTTGCCTCCTCGGGCGGGGCGACGCCCGCCTCGGGCGGCTGGATGATCGTCGTCTGGCTCACGAGCAGGGCTTAGAACATCGGTCGCATGCTGGAGCGTCGTCCTACGGACGCCGCTTCTCATTTCTGTTACCCCGGCGAAGGGCGGAACGATACCCCTCGCTCAGGCGACGACTTCGAACCACGCCACGCCGTCCTTTTCGACCTCACGCACGCGGCCGTCGTTCAGCAGGAGGTCGACGTGCCCCAGCACCTCGGACAGCGTCAGGTACGCCTGCGTGACGGCGATGTCGCCGAACAGCGCCTGGGCCAGGTCGTATCCCGTGCGCGGGCGCTCGGCGATCAGCTCGTGGATGCGGTCCGCCCGCCGGGCGTGGAACTCGAAGCGCTCGTCGATCAGCGCGACGTGGTCGGTGATCGGCTCTCCGTGGCCGGACAGCACGATCTCGGCGGGCAGCTCCCGCGTCTTGCGCAGCGACTCGATGTACGTCACGAGCGCCTGTGGGCGGTGTGCAGGGTCCGGGTCGCCTTCCTGGTCCAGGGGCCGCGCGATCAGGGGATTGGAGGAGATGTGCTTGATCAGGTGATCGGCCGCGATCAGGATCCTGCGGTCCGCGTCCCAGAAGGTGGTGTCGGACGGCGAATGCCCGGGCCGGTGCAGGACCTCGAGCGTGCGGTCCCGCAGCTCGAGGCGCTCGCCGTCGCGCAGCGGCCGCGTCACCTTCGCCTTCGCTCCCCACGCCCGGAATGCCGACGACACGGTCTTCAGCGCGTTCACGATGTCCGCGGGGATGCCGTTGCGCAGCATCACGCCGCTGGCGAATTCGTCGTCGCGCGCGGAGTCCTCGCGGAAGTGCTCGGCAAAGCCGGCCAGCTTGTCGATCGCCGCCACCTGCGCGCCGGAATGCCCGACGATGATGTCTACCAGTCCCAGATGGTCGATGTGCTGGTGCGTCAGGACCACAAGCTCGATGTCGTCGATCGACCGCCCGTGCCCGGCGAGCTGGTGCTGGAGCTCGTCGAGCGCGCGCCCGGAGTTGGGGCCCGAGTCGACCAGCGTCAGCGGGCCGTCCTCGATCAGGTAGGTGTTGACCCGGCCGACCGCGAACGGCGTGGGGATCCGCAGCAGGTGTATCCCGGCCTCGGCCGCGCGCGCGAGCGCTGCCTCGGCGGTGAGCGGCTCACTCACGTATTGCTTTCAGCACCTCGTCGGTGCGCGCCTCCATCTCCTCCTTCGTGGATCCCTCGAGGTTGAGCCGCAGGAGCGGCTCGGTGTTCGAGGGACGCACGTTGAAGTGCCAGCTGTCGTAGTCCACCGACACGCCGTCCAGCCAGCTCACCTCGCCGTTGGAATAGCGCTCGGCCAGCTCGCGCATCTTCCCGTCCTGGTCGGAGACCGTGGAGTTGATCTCTCCGGAGATGAAGTACTTCTCGCGATAGGGCTGCAGCAGCTCCGACATGCTCTGCTCGCGGACCGACAGCAGCTCCAGCACCAGCAGCGCCGGGATCGTCCCCGAGTCGGCGTGCCAGAAGTCGCGGAAGTAGTAGTGGCCGGAGACCTCGCCGCCGAATGCGGCGCCGACCTCGCGCATGCGGGCCTTGAAGAAGGCGTGGCCCACGCGGTTGACGACGGCCTTTCCGCCCAGGCGCTCGACGGTCTCGGGCACGGCGCGGCTGGCGCGCACGTCGTAGATGATCGTCGCGCCCGGCTCCTTGACCAGGATCGCCTCCGCGAGCAGGGCGGTGAGGAAGTCGCCCGGCACGAACTCCCCCCGGTCGTCGATGAAGAAGCAGCGGTCGGCGTCCCCGTCCCAGGCGATCCCGAGCTCGGCGCTGTGCTCCAGCACGGTGTCGATGATCAGCTTGCGGTTCTCCGGCAGCAGCGGATTGGGCTCGTGGCCCGGGAACTCCCCGTTGGGCTCGAAGTAGAGCCGCTCCTCGGTGGTCGGGAACGAATCGATGATCGGCCCGATCATGGGCCCTGCCATCCCGTTGCCCCCGTCGAGGACGACCTCCATGGGCCGGATCACCTCGGGGTCGATGAACCCCAGCACGTGGTGCTGGAACGACTCGTACAGATCGGCCTGGTCGACGGATCCCCGCCCGGACGGCGTCGAGAAGTCGCCTGTCTCGGCCACCCGCTGCACGTCCGGGATGCCCTTGTCGCCGGACAGTGGCAGCGCACCCTCGCGCACGAGCTTGAAGCCGGCCCACTGCTTCGGGTTGTGGGAGGCGGTGACGGACACGCCGCCGTCCAGCTCACGCGACCCGACGGCGTAATAGACCATCTCGGTGCCGACCATCCCGATCTCGAGCACATCGCAGCGCTCGTCCACCAGGCCGCGCGAGAAGGCACCGGCGAGCGCGGGGGAGTGGAGCCGCATGTCGTGTCCGACCGCCACGGCCAGGGGTTCCTCGCCACCGCCGCGCAGGTCCCGGAGCACCCGCGCGAACGCACGGCCCAGCCGGTAGGCGACGTCGTCGTCGATCTGATCGGGATAGATGCCGCGCACGTCGTAGGCCTTGAAGATCTCGGGGGATACAGCGGTCAAGCAGAAACCTCCTCGAATGCTTCGCGTAGCCTGCTCCACGAGTCCGGCAGCGCCTCGGGCATCACCCGCGTGTCGCCGACCACCGGCATGAAGTTCGTGTCCCCCTTCCAGCGCGGCACGACGTGCATGTGCACGTGTCCTGCAAAGCCCGCTCCCGCCACCTCCCCCAGATTCATGCCGAGGTTGAATCCCTCCGGTCCGTAGACCCGCTCGATCGCCGACAGCGAGCGCTTCGTCAGGGCCGTCAACTCGGCGGATGCATCCGGCTCGAGGCCACGCAGGTCCCCGGTGTGCTCGTAGGGCGCCACCATCACGTGCCCGTTCGTGTAGGGGAAGGCGTTCAGGATCACGAAGCAGCTGATGCCGCGCGTGACGATGAACGCCTCGTCATCGGGCAGCGCAGGCTTGGAGCAGAAGATGCAAGCGCTCGACTTCTCGCCTTTCAGGTATTCGAGCCGCCAGGGGGCCCAGAGTCGGTGGTTCGCCAAACGGGGAGGCATCCTAGTGGGGCGAAAGATTTTGCTCCACCAGCCGCGTCTGCTTTAATGGCGCTCACACATAGCTGCATCCAGAGGGGTGGAGGGACTGGCCCGATGAAACCCCGGCAACCATTCTGAGCTGACGCGAGGAAACGGTGCCAATTCCAGCAGGCTCCAAGTTAAGCCTGGGAGATGTGAGCAGACACCTTCTTCAACGGGACCTCTGCCATATCACCAGGCAGAGGTTTTTTCGTAGAAGGAGACCAGATGCCGGCGGTAGCACTGAAATGCAAGGAATGTCGGGAGGAGTTCGAGCTCGGGGCGAGCTACGTATGTGATCGCTGCTTCGGGCCGCTCGAGGTGAGCTACGACCACTCGGCGCTCGACGACCCCGCCGAGCTGCGGCGGAAGATCCAGTCGGGCCCACCGTCGATCTGGCGCTACCTCGACTTTCTGCCGTTCGACCGCCGCCCGCGCACCGGCCTCGACGCCGGGTTCACGCCGTTGATCCGCTCCGAGCGGCTTGCCGAGCGCCTCGGCGTGGGTGAGGTCTGGGTCAAGAACGACGCTGCCAACCCGACCCATTCGTTCAAGGACCGGGTCGTGAACGTGGCGGTCGCCAAGGCGCGCGAGCTGGGCTTCGAGGTCGTGGCGTGCGCCTCGACCGGGAACCTCGCAAACGCCGTCGCCGCACATGCCGCGGCCGCCGGGCTCGACTCCTACGTCTTCGTGCCCTCCGACCTGGAGGAGCAGAAGATCCTCGCCACCGGCGTGTACGGCACGAACCTGGTCGCGGTCGATGGCAACTACGACGACGTCAACCGGCTCTGCACCGAGCTGTCGGCCGAGCATCCGTGGGCGTTCGTGAACGTCAACCTGCGCCCGTACTACGCCGAGGGCTCCAAGACGCTCGCATTCGAGGTCGCCGAGCAGCTCGGTTTCGAGCTCCCCGACCGGGTCGTGTGCCCGGTCGCCTCGGGGTCACTGTTCACGAAGATCGCGCGCGGGTTCGAGGAGTGGCTCGAGTTGGGCATCCTGGAGGGCTCGCTGCCGTCCTTCCACGGCGCGCAGGCCGAGGGCTGTAGCCCGGTCGCCCAGGCCTTCGACGCCGGGCACGAGATCTGCCGCCCGGTGCGGCCGGACACGATCGCCAAGTCCCTTGCGATCGGGAATCCGGCCGACGGCGTGTTCGCGCTCGACGTCGCCCGCCGCACCGAGGGCTCGATCGAGTCCGTCACCGACGAGGACATCGTGGACGGAATCAGGCTGCTCGCCTCGACGACCGGCATCTTCACCGAGACCGCCGGCGGCGTCACCACCGCGGTGCTGGCGAAGCTGGCCGAGCGGGGAGACATCGGTGCCGACGACCGCGTCGTGCTCTACATCACGGGGGAGGGCTTGAAGACGCTCGACGCCGTGCGGGGCATCGTCTCCACCTACGACGTGGAGCCGACGCTCGACAGCTTCAACGAGACGGTGCCGGTGGCCGGCACGGAGCGCGTCTAGCGTTGGCCGTGACCGTCAAGATCCCGGCCCAGCTGCGGACCCTGACGGGGAACGAGGCCGAGGCCGAGGTGGAGGGCACCTCGGTTGCCGAGGCGCTCGAGGCGGTCTACGCGCGCTACGACGGCCTGCGTGACCGCATCACCGAGAACGGCGAGCTGCGGCGGTTCGTGAACGTGTACGTGGGCGGGGAGGACATCCGCTTCGGCAACGGCCTCGAGACCCCCGTCAACGACGGTGACGAGATCACGATCCTGCCCGCGGTGGCGGGCGGGGCCTGATCTAGGCGAGCACGGCCCGCACGGCCGCCTCGAGGTGACCCATCCGAAATCCTGGCGCACCGTCGTCCCTTTTCCCTCCCCTGCGAGCAAAAGCGACGGCGACGTCGGTCCCTGGTAGCTGCGCCGCCTAGCTTCGGGTCTTGGCCAGCCGGCCGCGCAACGCATCGAGCGATTGGTCCAGCCAGCGGCGGAAGTAGACCCGGCCGACCACCGCGTCGAACACCTTGTCGCCGGTCGACTTCGGCTGCATGCCCATCTCGACGTCGACAAACGTGTCGCCCTGGGCATCGGTCAGCAGCCAGTGCGCGTACATCCCGGTCTGCTGGCAGGCGAACCGGATCTCGTGCAGGTCGTCCAGCCGCTCGATCCGGAAGTCGGTCTCGACGGTGCCGCGGCGCTGCTTCGTGACCTGGGCATACTGCTCGCCCTCCTCGAAGCGCTCGCCGTTCACCTCCACGACCCGCGGGAACCACTCCGGGTGGCGCCGAGGGTCGCCGACGAGGCTCCACACCTCCTCCACGGGCGCATCGATCACTGCCTGACGCTTGATCGCGGTCACAACCAGCCCCGCCGGCGGAAGAAGGCCACCATTCCGACCAGGATCGCAACGCACGCGCCGGCGATGATCCAGAAGGCGGTGTCGGCGCCCTCGCCTGGGACACCGACGTTCATGCCCCACAGGCTCGCGACGAACGTGAGCGGCAGCACGATCACGCTGAAGGACGTCAGCACGCGCAGGATCTCGTTGACCCGGTGTGAGATCACGGACTCGTTCGTGTCATCGAGCGCCTCCACTACCTCCTTGTAGTTCTCGAGCATGTCCCAGATCCGCTCGGATGCGTCCACGATGTCATCGAAATAGACCTCGAGCTCCTCTCGCATATAGCGCTGCTTCGTGCGTTCGAGGTCGCGCAGCACCGGGCGTTGGGGCCGAATGATCTTGCGGAAGTTGATGATCTCCTGCTTCACGTTGGAGATGTCCCGCACGATCTCCTCGCCGCGCCCGACGAAGATCTCCTCCTCCAACTGCTCGAGCTTGTTCCCGATCTTGCGCAGCATCGGGAAGCAGTAGTCCACCGACTGGTC
>Ga0190275_10000870_pt1 | contig 23998 bp, 19 predicted proteins | sample Popmic550T_FD_133745 | JGI IMG/M metagenome (GOLD analysis project Ga0190275, IMG submission 133745) | Populus adjacent soil microbial communities from riparian zone of Yellowstone River, Montana, USA - 550 T | ecosystem: Environmental > Terrestrial > Soil > Riparian zone > Trees stand | place...
ATCGCCCAATTCCAGGACATCGAGTTCTGGATGATCTCAGCGCTGTCGCAGTTCGCTCGTTCCATGAGCGGGACGGTCAGCCTGGGGGGTAATGGTCAGTTCACGAGACTCAGTGCACTGCAACAACTCACCGGCGAAACCTGGAGTCGCTCGCTGACCGAGGACCTCGATCTCGGGTTGCGGCTGATTGCAGCGGGCTGGCGGATCACCGCCCCCACATATGGCTACGTCGACCAGCAGGCGGTGGATACGTTCCCGCGGCTGCTGCGCCAGCGCACGCGCTGGTATCAGGGGCACATGGACTCTGCTCGTCTGCTGCCTCATCTGTGGCGCTCGAACATCAACGAGGTCGCGATCCTGGAGGTGACCTCCTATCTACTCGTGCCGTGGCTCATCGTGCTGCCCTGGTCGATCTTGCAGCAGTGGATCTTTTTCCAGATCTTCGCCAGCAGCGGAGACGGGGTCTTCGCCAGCGGACTCGGTGGGTGGTCGTGGCAGGTCACCTACGCGTTGCTCTGGTACGTGCTTTCCTTCGCGCCGAACCTGATGATCGGGTATATCTACGCTCGGCGCACCCACGCAGTAACCCTGCGGCGGGCGCTGGTGCTCGGGCACCTGATGATCGCCTGGAACTACATCGGATACCTCGCCGCCTGGCGGGCCCTCTATCGAATGCTGCGTCGCCGTAACGACTGGTCCAAGACCACGCGAAGCAGCGAGGCTGGGGAAGCCGCGGCTGAGAACGCCGTACAAGTCGAGTCTGGTCGCCACCGTGACCGGTCCTCGGTGACCGAACTGGCGGTTGCTGGACTGCCTTCGAGCTAGCTGGCTAGTAGCCGTAGACCCGCTTGTGCCAGAACCTGATCTCCCAAGCGGGGCCAAGCTCGATGCCTTGGCTGTAGTAGTAGTTCTCGCGCTGGGTGACCTCGGATGCACTCGCGACGCTGATTGCTCCGTTGGGAGCCTGCCGGAACTGCTCGACATTCATCTGCACCTTGGTCAGGTGCTGGCCCCAGTTCTGCTTGAGGTAGCGAACCCAGGAGACGGCACTCTGCATCGAGGAGCTGCCCCCGGATTGGCCGACGAAGTCCTGAATGTCCAGAGTCAGCCGCGTCGGTAGCCCGGTGAACAGGTGCGTCAGATTGATCTTGAGATCGGGTAGGGCCCAAGCCGGCTCATTGGCGTACATCGTCCAGAACGCCGGCGACCACAAGAAAGCCCGGTTGGCACGGATGGCGGAAAGGGTCTTCATGAGGTCGGTGATGTAGGTCTTGTAAGCGCCCTCGATGCGAGCATCCCAGAACCCGGCCAGGTTGGCCTCGTAGGTGATGTACCAGTCGGCAATGGCCGTGGGGTAGCGAGCCTTGAAGGCTGCCGCGGCGGTCCGAGAGACGTTGATGTTCTGGGCACGGAACCCGGGGTCCTCGATGCCCTCTATGTACTTCGAGCCTGCGCGCGTCCAGGCCAGATCCACAGTTCCGACATATGCCTGGCCGAAGATCGGAGTGCGGCCACCGGGCAGATACGGAGTGATCACATCGAGGTAGGCGGTGTAGAGGGCGCCTGAACCGTTGGCAATGTCCTGCAGGACGATCGAATTGATGTGGCCGCCCGGCTTCGTGCTGCTGGCGTGGTTCTTGCGGATGTTCTCGAGCCACATCCGCACCGTGGCCGGCGGGGTGCCCTGCAGCGATGACACCTGGATCATCAGGCCCTTGGGCGGCGCACTGGGGGCAGCCGACGCCGGAGAAGCGCCCATCAGGATCATTCCGGTCAGCACGGCCGCACTGACGAACAGGGCGATCTTGATTCGGCTGGACGACGTAGCGTCTCTGAGTCCCATGATGATCCTTGCTGTTCGGTGGCGCGGTCCCCGAGGCTGGTAACCCTTTAGGCTGGCGTCGTGCTGACTGTTGCGGAGAGTCACATAGCGTCGATGGTGGTCTGAGCCCGTTTGTAATGGTCTCGGCTCGCTCGCCAGATATGACTACGTTGTGCTAACTACTTTTCGATTCAACAGGGGCGACACTAACACAAAGTGACCAGACCGCAAGAGCTTCTGCGCCTCAGAGGCGGAGGGTAATTACTACGCGTACGAGTGTTGATCTTTGACCGGATGCCCGGCTCTCACTCTCCGTGGCTCACTGCGGACAGTGACACGCTTCCGACACGCGGCAGAATGACTACTAGGAGTATCAAGGCGAGCGCCCCGGATCGGCGCCGAGCTGCTCCGCACCTGGCGGGCGGTGCTGGCCCCATGGCGGGGTGGGTTGGTAGATGTACGCCCTTGGTGCCCTCGGCAGGATTCGAACCTGCGACACGCGGTTTAGGAAACCACTGCTCTATCCCCTGAGCTACGAGGGCCGACCTGGCCTTTAGTTTCAGACTCTCCTGCTGTGCCAGAAATGTGCCGTAGTGAACTGACGATAGCGACGCACGGCGGCATCCTAGGCGCGACTGCGATGACGCAACCACGGCGCGGTGGGCCCGTTCGTGAATGGGCGGGAAGTCACTCTTGTGGATCTCCTTGGTGGGCGATGGTGAGCTGCAGGACGTCCGGCCGGGCATAGTGCCCGGTTGGGTCGAAGGCGCGGCGACCGGCCGCGATTCGATCCAGGTCGAGACTGGCCGTGACGACGCCTGCCTCGCCGATCAGGGGCCCCTCAAGTATCTCGCCCCCCGGAGCGACGATGGTCGTGTTCCCTCTGGAGAGGAGGTCCTCGTCGCCGCCGTAGATGTCATCAGCGCCCGAAAGGTCTCGCGGCATGTCAGACCCGCGGAGGTAGGCGGTCACACCCACGACGAAGATCTGCCCCTCCTTCGCGATGTGCCTCAACGTCGGCACCCACTCGTCGCTGTTGTCCCAGGTCGGCGCGAGCAGGACATCGACGCCCTTCTGGTACAGCGCGGCGCGCGCCAGAGGCATGTAGTTCTCCCAGCAGATCAGCGACGCGACCCTGACACCGCCGATGTCTACGACGGTGAGGACCGGGCCCTGCCCATTCGCCCACACCAGGCGCTCTGCGCCCGTTGGGACCAGCTTGCGGTGGCGGCCCGCGACCGCACCCCTGTCGTCGATGTACACGACGGCGTTGTAGAGCGTTCCCGATGACGTGCGCTCAGTGATACCGAGGGCCACCCAGACACCCGCAGCCTCTGCCGCGGCGCGAACCTCATCGAGCGACGGCCCGTCGATCTCGACGGCTTGATCCTGAAACCTGGCGTACCAGTCGGCATCGCTGAACGGCTTCTGCCGCCACGTCCAGTCGGGATAGCCGGGAACGAACGACTCGGGGAACGCCACGAGATGCGCACCGTCGGCACCGGCCTTCCTGACGTGTTCCGAAACGATGGTCAGGCTGCGCTCCCGGTCGAGATAGGCGGGAGTCGCCTGCACCGCTGCGACTCGGAAGTGACCCGGGGACCTCATCGGTGACCGCCCGCGGTCCTCATCGCGTACGAGCGAACACAACCGTCGCCCGCCCCTGCCGGTGATACGGCAAGCCACGGATAGCCGTGGTAAGCACTCTTCGCCATCATCTCAGTCCTTCTGCCGAGGGGTATCACCCTTCTGGCGCTAGACCGAGCCCCTGTTGCGCCAGATCCGATCTGGCGATTGTCGCTGGCCGGTTAGGCGGCGGCGCCTTGCATCGCATTGGCAGTGAGCTCCACCGAGCGAAGTCGGTCCGCCACGAGCGGGGACTGGTGGGCGACGATGAGCTCGTCTGCGTGGGCGGTGACGGCGAACTCTTCAAGGTAGGAGCGAACTTCCGCAGGGGTACCCACTGCCGAGTACTTGGTCATGTTGGCGATCGAACGTCCATCCGGGGTGGATAGGAACGCGTCGATCTGAGCGTCGCTGTAGTCCGGCGTCGACTGCCCACGCGAGATCATCCAGCGCACGCGGGAGCGCCGCATGGTCTCGAACTGCTCGGTGGCGTCCGCGCGATCCTCGGCGGCAATCACGTTCACCCCCGTGATGACGTACGGCTCAGCAAGCTGGTCAGAAGCCTTGAACTCACGTCGGTAAAGCGCGACGGCCTCATGCAGCGCGTCTGGCGCGAAGTGCGAGGCAAATGCGTAGGGGAGGCCGAGGGCAGCGGCCAGCTGCGCACCGAACAGCGACGAGCCCAGGATGTAGAGCGGCACGTTGGTCCCGGTTCCAGGGATTGCCTCGACACCTGGGATCCGTGACTGTCCCTTCAAGTAGCCCTGTAGCTCCAGGACGTCGTGCGGGAAGTCGTTGGCTGCCATCGCGTCGCGTCGCAACGCGCGCATGGTGTTCTGGTCGCTGCCAGGCGCGCGGCCCAGGCCCAGGTCGATGCGACCCGGATAGAGCGTCTCCAGCGTGCCGAACTGCTCGGCGATGGTGAGAGGGGAGTGGTTCGGCAGCATGACACCGCCTGCTCCGAGCCGGATGGTGGAGGTGTGCGCAGCGATGTGCCCGATGAGCACGCTGGTGGCCGACGATGCGATCGCGGCCATGTTGTGGTGCTCGGCGTACCAGACACGACGGTAGCCGGATCTCTCGGCGACCTGGGCGAGCGCGACGCTGGCTGTGAAGCTCTCGCGAGCCGTCCCGTTGGGGGCGATGGGAGCGAGGTCGAGGATCGAGAGTGGAACAGGCATGCAGGGCCAATCCTGGTTGCCGCGGGCGTCGTCAGCCCTTGTGGATACCTACACAGAGGTAACGCCGGGCTGGCGTCGTGACATTCCGATGAGCGGCTGCGGGTCAGGTCTGGGACATGGCTGGCCGAACCAGATCCGCGATCTTTTTCAGGTGGACTGCGGTCGAACCGAACCACTGTTCGGCAGCTTTCTGCCGTTGGGACCACAGGTACAGTCCGCCTTCCCGCACGTAGCCCATTCCCCCGTGCAGGTGGTGCGATGCAACGACCAGCCGATGCGCCACATCGTTGGCCCGGGCCTTCGCGCGGGAGGTCTCCAGGGCGGCCGGCCCGCCCTCAAGCGCATGCGCCGCCTTGTCCATCAGCAGGCGAGCGCCGTCCAGTCGCATCGCGAGATCGGCCAACAGGTGCTGTACTGCCTGGAAAGATCCGATGGCGCGACCGAACTGATGTCGGGTGCGCACATGGATCAACGTCAGTTCGAGGACATATTCGGCAGCGCCCAGCAGCTCGGCGGCCTGCAAGCACGTCGCTCGCTGGATCGCGAGGTCGAGGCCGCTCCGAGCCGCGTACAGCGTCGCAACGGCTGGCGCCTCGTTCAGGCTGACGAGCGCCTGCGAGTCATGTCCGACTGTCAGGTGTTCGCTGATGGCAACTCCGCTCGAAGCAGGATCGACGATGGCGACTATCAACTGCTCAGAAGCACCCTCGCGAGCGAGTACGGCCAGCGCGTCCGCTTGGGACGCATTGCGGACGAAGTCCTTGGTGCCGGTCACTGTGGCGTTATCGAGGCGTGTGCGGTAGGCGTCGAGCTTGAGGTAGGCATGTGGCTCGGCATCGGCCACCGCGGCAAGGAACTCTCCCGAGGCAATCCGTGGGAGGTACTGCTGGCGGGTATCAGTATCGGCCAGCTGTTCGATCAGAAGCGAGAAGTAGGTGCTCGACAGCAGCGTCGTGGGGACGAGGGCTCGCCCGGCCTCTTGGTGAAACGCCACGAGTTGCCGGAACGGAGCCGCAGACCCGCCACAATCCTCAGGCATCCAGAGCCCCAGCCAGCCGGCCTCGGCCAGAGCTGTCCATAGCAGTGGGTCGTGCGTAGTTCCGTGGTCAGGCCGAGCGTTGAGCAGCTCAGGGGCTCGAACGCGTTCCAATAGGCCCCGAGCGCCGACGCGGACCTCGGATTCCTCATGCCTGCCCGCCAGTTGTGGCTTCACCGCGGAAGACCCAGGCCTTGCTGTGCAACGATATTGCGTTGAATCTCGTTGGTGCCGCCCCCGAAGCGCAGATACGGGGCCTCACGGAACATCCACTCCGCCGAGCCGTTCAAAGGGGCCGCGTCATCGGCCTTGTCCAGCTGCCCGGACAACCCGCTGGCCGCCATCGCCCAGGCGCTGATCTCGGTCTGCAGTTCGGTGACCAGGATCTTCTGCATAGAAGCCTCCACCTGTGGAACAAGCCCATCGTCGATCGCTTGCGCAGTACGCAGGCCCATGAGGTGCGCGATCTCCAACTCCGTGTCGAACTCGGAGTACTGCAGGCGAAAAGTGGCGGAATTGGCAAGGAGTTCGTCCTCGTCATACGTCCGCTCGGAATAGTCCCGCACATCGTCCAGCAGCCGTCGCAAGCGCCCGGAGGTACCCGCGGAGACCCGTTCGAAGCTCAGTGCCGCCCGGATGCATTCCCATCCACCGTTCACCTCCCCCACCAAGTTGCTAGCTGACACCCGGACACTGTCGAAGACCACTTGGTTGGTGCGGACATCCCCCCAGGTCCACAGCGGTGAGACATGAATACCGTCCAGATCACGAGGGACGATGAACAGCGAGATCCCCCGATGGCGGCTCTCGGGCGTGCCGGTGCGCACTGCCAGCCAGAAGTGCGTGCAGAAGTGCGCATAGCTGCACCAGACCTTTTCCCCGCTGATCACCCACTCCTCACCGTCGCGGACAGCTTTCGTCCGCAAACTGGCAAGGTCGGTCCCAGCGTCGGGCTCGGAGTAAGCCAGGGCAAACGTGCACTCGCCAGAAACCATCCGCGGCAGCAGCTCCCTCTTGCTGGCAGGACTCCCGTAGATGATCAGCGTCGGACCGATTGAGGTCACCGTTGTAGGCAGCGGGGGCGCACCCGCATAGTCGAACTCTTCGATGAGGATCAGCTGTTCGGTCGCACGCTTTTCCAGCCCTCCGAACTCCGACGGCCAGTTCAATCCGTACCACCCCTGCTCGGCAACCATGCGCAGGAAGGTCAACTCCTCCGGTCCGCCATGACGACCGTTGGTGCACTTGAGTTCAGCCAACAGGCCTGCGCTGAGGTTCTCGGCAAGGAAGGCGCGCACAGCCGAGCGCCACGTGGCTTCCTCCGGGTCATCATGGAATCGCATCAGGCATTGCTCCCTTCCGACAGCAATCCAGCTTGCGAGTTGGAAAGTCCGAGTTCCTCCCGCACGTTCTTGGTGTGTTGACCCAGGCTCGGAACGGGGCCCATGACCGGTTCGCGGCCAGCGACGATCACTGGTGGCAGCAGTGCCTGTACAGCCCCGCCGGGGGTGTCGATCTCGCGCCAACGATCGCGGGCGGTCAATTGCGGGTGGTCTCCATATTCGGCTGGTGTACGCAACCGGGCGTTGGCTATGCCCGCCTCGTCCAACAACACGGCAACCTGATCAGCGGTTGCTGATCCGAACGCGGTTTCGATGATCGGACTCAGCTCATCGTTATGGGCGACTCGGTCGGAGTTATGGGCGAAGCGGGGGTCATCCCGCAGGTCAGGGCGGTGAAGCACTTGCTCGCACAACACGATCCATTCACGGTCGTTCTGGACACCGAGGAATACGCTCGCGCCGTCGCCGGCGACGTAGGGACCGTAGGGGGCGATCGATGCGTGGCGGGCGCCCGTACGACGTGCAGGAAGCTGGCCATAGACGGAGTAGTAGAACGGCTGGGACATCCACTCGCCCAGCGCATCAAGCATCGCAACGTCCAGGGTGCTGCCCTTTCCGGTGCGTTCTCGCTCGTAGAGGGCGGTGAGGATTCCGGAGTAGGCGTACATGCCCGCGGCGATATCGGCCACCGAGATGCCGACCTTGGCCGGCTCATCGGATCCGCCGGTGATGGACAGCAGTCCGGCCTCACATTGAACGAGCAGGTCGTATGCCTTCTTGGAACGGTAGGGCCCGTCGTTGCCGTATCCGGACACCGAGCAGGTGATGAGGCGCGGGTAGCGCCGTCGCAGCGTCCGGGCGTCCAGGCCGAGTCGATCGACTGCGCCAGGTGCGAGGTTTTGGATGAACACGTCCGCTCGTGCCAGGAGCGCGTCGAGTACGGCGCGGTCGTCTGGGTTCTTGATGTCCAGTGCGACGCTTTCCTTGCCGCGGTTCAGCCACACGAAGTAACTCGCCTGGCCATGCACGGTGTGGTCGTAGTCGCGGGCGAAGTCGCCGACGTCAGGGCGTTCAACTTTGATCACGCGAGCGCCGAGATCGGCGAGCTGGCGGGTAGCAAAGGGGACGGCGACCGCCTGTTCCAGGGCAACCACGGTGATGTCTTCGAGGGTCTGCATGTCCTGCTTTCCGGATGGTGGGGGTTTGCTCGTCGGCAACTATCCGAGACGACTCACGGCCAATGCCGGCTCAATGCACGTCACGGCGCGACCGTGTTGCGTTTGATGAGCTGACGCGCAATGACATTGCGCTGGATCTCGTTGGTGCCTTCGCCGACGATCATCAGCGGCGCGTCGCGGAAGTATCGCTCCACGTCGAATTCGGTCGAGTAGCCGTAGCCACCGAATATCCGCACCGCATCAAGGGCGATCTGCATGGCCGCTTCAGAGGCGAACAGTTTCGCCATGCCTGCCTCCATGTCCGCGCGTTGGCCGGAGTCGTACTTGCGCGCGGCATAGAGCACGAGCTGCCGGGCGGCAAACAGTTTCGTCGCCATGTCAGCGAGGTAGTTGCCGATGGATTGGTGCTGCCAGATCGGCTTGCCGAAGGTTTCCCGCTCCTGTGAGTAGCGCAACGAGTCTTCCAGTGCGGCGCGGCCCACGCCCAAGGCGCGACATGCCACTTGGATACGACCTATCTCCAGACCACGCATCATCTGCGCGAACCCCTGTCCCTCATGCTCTCCGAGCAGGGTGCACGTTGGTACCCGGAAGTCGTCAAAGGTGATCTCGCAGCTCTCGACTCCCTTGTACCCGAGCTTGGGAAGGTCACGGGACAACGTGAAGCCGGGCCCCTTCTCGACGAGGAGGATGCTGACGCCCCTGTGAGCCGGTTCCGCTGCGGGGTCGGTCTTGCACATCAGCGCGATGAGCTGAGAATGACGCGCGTTACTGATCCAAGTCTTGGACCCGTTGATCACGTACTCGGCACCTTCGAGACGCGCGGTGGTCCGCATCGCCTGTAGGTCGGACCCGCCCCCGGGTTCGGTCAAGGCCATCGTGGCCCGCATCTCGCCAGTCGCCATCTTGGCCAAGTAGTGGTCTTTCTGATCGGTGGTCCCGTAAGCGAGAAGCAATTTGGCGACTACGGTGTGGCCACCCATGGCGCCCGCCAAGCTCATCCAGCCGCGCGACAACTCTTCGGTGACTAGCGCGTAGCAGGGCGTGGACACCTGCGCTTCGCCCCAAGGTTCTGGAATCGCTAGGCCGAAGATGCCGAGTTGCTTCATCTGCTCGATGAGTTTCTCGGGGTAGGTGTTGGCGTGCTCCAGGTCCTGGACCACCGGTTTGACTTCTCGGTCGACGAAGTCCCGAACCAATTTGACGATCGCGGATTCCTCATCACTGAGGTCTTCCATGGAGTTCCTTTCCACCGGCGGGGGGCTGCACGACAGTTCCGAGTGCTGAGCGGAGAACGTCCGCGGAATTCGCCCATGTCCAAGTTTTCGGGTCGATCCGCGAACCGGCTGGCAGGTGGGTGAGACAGTCCCCAAGCTTGGCAAGCATCTCCGCGCCAGTCGCCGGCCTCTCAGGCGACCCGGGCGGGTACCGCTGGCTGGTATGCACGATGTCTCCGGCCCTCGTGTGGACCTCGACTCCGAGTTCGCCGTCGAGCAACCAGACACCGCCGGGGTCCAAGCTGACTTCTACTGATTCGACCAGCCGTTGCGCATCAGGGCGTTGTACCGCGGAGTCAGTGAAGCTGTCGAAGCCTTGGAAATCGTCAAGCAGCGCAGTCGCAACTGCATACTCGATGCTGAACTTGCCTTGCAGCCCGGTCTGCGGGCGGTGATGGATGAGGGGGGCCACAGTGGCTTCCGGGGTGCGTAACACGACGCGGGTGACGGCCGACGACTCCAGACCATCCGCGGCAAGGGCAGCAAGAGCGCTGATGGGCCGCTGCAGGGCGTAGCACGCCGGGTAGATCTTGATAGCAAGCCCGCCCGGCACTGCAGGACCGGACAGGTCGAGCGCCTCGGGTGATCCGCCGACCAATGTCAGCCAGTCATCCACGGCGCGCGGATCGGCTTGGGCGCCGGCAGCCGCAAGCCTGGCGGCGCGAAGACCGGTCTCCACGGCGAATCCGACTTGCAGGGATTTCGCGTCAGTTCCGAACGCCCGTTGTACCCCGCCTGCGCCAGGCACTGACAAAGCCATCGCGGTCGCGATTTCTTGGGGGCCCAAGCCCATCGCCACCCCCGCTGCCACAGCCGCGGCGGGTGCTCCTGCGGTGCAAGTTGCGTGCCACCCCGCTGAGTAGTGGTTCCATCCCAAGGCGTTGCCGAGCCGAGCCATAACGCCAGCGGCCGCGAGGTAGGCCCGGGCTCCCCCACCGGAGGCGAGGACAGCCGGCACCACAACGACGCTGATGTGGGTCGTCGATTGCATGTGCAGATCGTCGAAATCGAGAACATGGCCGGCCACGGCCCAGCGGCCGCCTTCGCTCAGCTCCGCAGCGATCTGGGTGACGGGATGGGCTCCGCCCGCGATAGTCACTGCGATCGTGTCCACAAGGGAACGCTGCGCGAGTGCGATGTCGGCCGCGTCCGGTTCCAGGTCATGTGCCCAGCGTGCGAGGTCTCCGGCTAAGGACGTCACAGCACCAACCAACCTCACCAAATAACCCTATATATGCTCGATATGTAGGGCCATTTAGCCACCATGCGCGACCGGCGTCAAGCGACTGTGTGGAACCTTCGCGTCGAGCCCTCAGGGTCAGTGGAGGCGGCGGCGCAGCTTGACCCGATAGGTGTAATAGCTCGGATCGAAGTAACTGACAGCAAGCTCTATGGGGTGGCCGCCTACGTCGGAATAGAGCCGGTCCACGCGCAGGACGGGCTCGCCGACGGCGCAGGCGAGATGTTCGGCAGCAACAGCGGGAGCAGCCACCGCAGTAATACTTTGGTCAGCGCCCATGATCGACTGAGGCATCCGCGCATCGATAGATCCAATCACCGTGAGCCTGCTTCGAGAGCCCTTCGATGTGAACTCCGGGATGTCGGCGAGCAGCTGTCCGACTGGCAGCGGGAGTGCCACGGTCGTGACGGTGAACGGCACCGAGCCGTAGAGGCGGCGCAGCGTCATGGTCATCACCTCATCAGAACTCAGTTGCAACCGGCCTGCGGCCTCTATGTCGACGCGCTGCTGCAGCGGTGACACGAGCTCGCAATCGGTGTCGAGCGAGAGAGCCATCAAGTCCTCGACGGAGCCAAAATGTCGGAGATACCGATCGGTCTCGGCGACGGGAAACGTTCCGCGGCCGGCCACTCGGTAGATGACGCCCTCAGCGACCAGGTCCTGCATTGCTCTGCGAACCGACGACCGGCTGAGCGAGTATGTGTCAGCCAGCATTGCCTCAGTAGGAAGCGGCGCGCCCTCCGCAAACTCGCCTGTGCGGATCGCGTTCCGCAAACGCTCGGCGAGCAATCGGTAGGCCACCTCTCGGGCTACGTCCGTCACCGCCTCACACATCTACCTGTTGTTCCGGCTTCAGCCACCCGTTCCCCGCGCTCGTAAAAGGGCGGTCGACTCTGCCATGGCACGTTAGGACACTGCAGGCGTAAACGCACGGACTTCCCAGGGTCCTCGTGGACGAACGGCCGGCGGGGCGCGCGGGGCCGGTACCTCACCACATGGAGGGGCGGAACGGGAAGTCGCCGGCATAGGATACCGTCGACCGAATACGTGCTCTCTGACGCAGCCGAAGGAGGCTCTATGCCGAAGGCGATCGCCCACGCGATGCCCCTCGCGGGTCACGGCGCCTCCGCACTTGAGCGCGAAGAGCCCGAACGCCGCGAGAGCCTGCGTCACGACGCGCTGGCCCGCTTGGCAGCCACGTTGGACACCAAGGTGCCGACCGACGCGGTTCCGCCGCTGTGGCATTGGACGAGCTTCCTCGGATGCAGTCCGACGAGCGAACTCGGACCGGATGGGCACCCACCAAAAAGTGCCCTCTATCCGCCGCAGCCACGGCGCATGTTCGCTGGCGGGCGGATGCGGGTGATTTCGCCGCTACCCATCGAGTACCCGATAGTGCGTCGGTCGACGGTGGGAGAGGTTCGGTACAAACAAGGACGGGATGGGCCGCTGTCCTTCGTCACCGTGACACACAACTATCTGGTGGACGGATCGCTGGCTGTGCGCGAGGAACAAGACCTGGTCTATCGGTCAGAGGCGGACGGACACTCTGTCGGCCCCGCACGCACTGGGTACCAAGACAACGATGCGGCCAGAGATCCCCAGTGGCGGCAGAAGCGCACGTTCTCAGCAGCGCACCTTTTCCGGTTCTCCGCCTTGACCTTCAATGCGCACCGCATCCACTACGACCTCCCCTATGCAACCCAGGTCGAGGGTTACCCCGGACTAGTCGTACAAGGCCCGCTGCTAGCGATCTGTCTACTGGACCTGATTCGTGAGGATTTCGGCGATTTTGCCGTGGCCAGCCTAGATTTTCGCGCCACTGCGCCAGCATTCGTCAATGAAGAACTCGAGTTTGTCGGTTGGCCCGGTGCTGATATGCACAGCATCGAGCTCAGCGCACGCCGCGCCGGGCGGCAATTGATGAAGGCCACGGCGCAGCTGTCCTCGGAGGTCGGGTCGTGATGTCTGCAGTTGTCGGGTCTATGAACATGCCGGAGGTCCGGAGGCAGTTGGTCACGGAGTTGTGGATTGACGGGTCCCCACGTGCGGCGCGGACGGGTGGGCAGCTCGTCGTCACCGATCCTTCCAAGGACGAACTCCTGGCAACCGTCTCAGCAGCATCCGAAGAAGACGTCGACGACGCGATCTCGGCGGCGCGCACTGCCCAGCCGAGATGGTGGGCGCGACGACCGCAAGGACGAGCAGCGGTCCTGTTCGGAATAGCGGACCTCATCCGTCGTGACGCCGAGCTGCTGGCTTTGGTCGAATCCCTGGACACGGGGAAACCGTTGTCCCAGGCACGTACCGACGTAGAAGTGGCAGCTCAGTACTTCGCCTTCTACGCAGGCATCACCGATAAGCTGTACGGACACACCATTCCGCTGGACGCGGTTGACTTCGCATCGACATTCCGCGAGCCGTTGGGTGTCACCGGACACATCGTTCCCTGGAACTATCCCCTCCAGATCAGTTCCAGGACGATCGCGCCGTCGCTGGCTGCCGGCAATGCCGTGGTGCTCAAACCTGCGGAGGAAGCCCCGCTGACGGCACTGCTTCTAGGTCGCCTGGTGACCGAAGCAGGAGCCCCACCGGGCCTAGTCAACGTCGTACCCGGATCGGGCCAGGTTGCCGGCGCGGCTCTGGCGGCGAGTGATGCCATCGACCATCTGTCGTTCACCGGCGGAACCGTCGCGGGACGACTCGTGATGACCGCCCTGGCCAAGAATCTCAAGCCGTCCACGATGGAGTTGGGTGGGAAATCGCCCAGCCTTGTGATGGACGACGCCGATCTTGACCGGGCCGTACCGGTCATCACCAAAGCGCTCATCCAAAACAGTGGTCAGACATGCTCGGCCGGCAGTCGAGTGATCGTTGCCCGCTCACTGCATGACGAGCTCGTAGGCCGCCTCGAAACCTCGTTCCGAGAGGTCGAGCTCGGCGCAGGACCAGCCGACCCGGACATGGGCCCGGTCATTTCCCGAAAGCAGCACACCCAGGTGCTGGACGCGATTGAGCGGGCCGAGAGCGAGGGGGCCCACGTGATTTGTGGAGGGAAGAGCGCAGATGTCGAGGGTGCCGGCGGTTGGTTCGTCAGACCCACGTTGTTGACGCAGGTGACCCCCACCATGGAAGTCGCCCAACAAGAGGTGTTCGGGCCGGTGCTCTGTGTCCTAGAAGCCGATTCCGAATCCCAGGCGATCGACCTTGCCAACGGAACGGAGTTCGGGTTGATAGCAGCCATCTGGACCGGGAGCGTCGATCGCGCGATGCGCGTCGCCCGCGCCCTGACGTGCGGCCAGGTCTACATCAACTCCTACGGCGCCGGAGGTGGCGTCGCCCTGCCGTTCGGCGGCGTCGGCAAGTCCGGCTTCGGCCGGGAGAAGGGCGTCGAGGCGCTCATGGAGTATTCCCAGACCAAGGTCATCGTATTCAACTCGGCAGTGGCCGACGACTGAGCCAGCCCATCTCGGTTCTATGGCAACGTTTCTGACGTAGGCGTTACAGCGGAAGGTGATTCAGCAATGGAATCAGGAGAAGGGTCGGCCAATGACCAACGCCGCCCACGGACCGGCATCATGCTGGGGTCCTGGCCCCTGGGTATGCCCAGCAGCGGAAGCTTTTACACCGAGGTAGCTCGAAGCGTGGAGCAGCATGGGTTCGAACTTCTCTGCGTCGGTGATCATCTGTTCATGTACAGCCCGAACGCCGACTGCATGTCCGTTCTCGCCGGATGGGCGTCGGTGACCGAAAGGGTTTCCCTGGTTTCTGCCGTGCTCCTCATGCCGCTTCGCGAGCCGGCGGTCGCTGCCAAGCAATTGGCCACGATCGACTACCTCTCCGGCGGCCGACTGGTTGCCGGAGTTGGTGTCGGCGGCGAGATCGAGCAGGAGTGGGCGGCAATGGAGGTCCCTGTCCGCGATAGGGGTGCGCGCACGGATGAATATCTCGAGATCCTCAAGAGGCTTTGGTCGGGTGAGGAGATCAATTTCGAAGGAAAGTTCCGTTCCCTGCATGGTGTGACCGGCTCACCGTTGCCGGCCACCCCCGGCGGCCCACCGATCTGGGTGGGTGGACGAAGCGATGCTGCTTTGCGGCGTGCCGCTCGACACGACGGATGGTGTGCCTATGCATGCTCGCCGCGCCGCATCGGCGAGAGCGTCGGAAAGATCCATGACTTCGCCGGTGGCGAAGCGTCGGGCTTCCGGACTTCCTATGTCCTGTTCACCTGCATCGACGACGACCCAGAAGAAGCGCGTGCCACGGCTACGAAGGTCTTGCAGGGTCGCTACCACCAGGACTTCTCGAAATTCTTGGATGCCTTCTGCGCGGTGGGCGACGCGGACCACGTCCGCGAACGCGTGGAGGCCTACCGAGCGGCCGGTGTCGACGACGTCTTGCTCCTTCCCCAGGTGCCAGCAGAGCGGTACCTGGACCAGGTCGATCGGATCGCCGACCTGCTCGAGATCAAGCCTTCTGCATAGTCGGGCAACGGTCCGGACGTCAGGCGGCCTAGGACTACAGGCGCAGATCGTGATCGGAGGCAGCCCGCGCGGGGTTGAGGACCCGCTACGCCTTGGTCTCCCGACCCGCAGCAGGAGGCCGATGGAACACCGTTGTGCCGTCGACTCCGGGATCGATGCGTGCGTCGATCAGCAGCAATCCGGACTGTGAGGGCTCGATGGCTTCGAGTTCGGGTTCGCTGCGAACCGTCAGGCCACGACCACCGAACGCCTCGGCAAGGGTGGCAATGTCCGGTAGCTCCTGTCTCACGATCTGCGTGGGCAGCCCGTAGGGCTCGAGGAACATCAGCTCTGAACCGTATTGCTCGTCGTTCAGGATGACGACGGTCAGGTTGAGCGCGTTGATACGCACGGCGTCCAGGCTCGCCATGGACAGCATGAAGCCCCCGTCACCGCAGAACAGAACGACGGGCCGGTCCGGGCATGCCGCGGCAGCCCCGACCGCAGTTCCCAGTCCGAGACCGATCGATCCGAAGGAGCGGGAGGCCAGCCAGTTCCGAGCACCCGTCGCATCCACCATGGATGGCAGGGCCCCCAGCGTTCTGCCTAGATCCGTCACGACGACCCGATCCTCGGGCAGCTTCTGGTCGAATGTGTGATAGACCCGACGAAAGTCCAGCCCCCGCTGAGGGTCATGACCGAGGTCGATGGTCAAGAGGGATCTCTTCACCTCCGCACGCGTCGGCGGTCGTCGCGGAGCAGGACGCGGCTGCAGACCTCGGCGATGCCACTCCGCGATCAGCGCAGAGACCGAGAGTCGGGCATCGCCAACCAGCGCAACCTCAGGAGATCGCGCCAAGGTTCTCCAGGCGTCGACCTCGCACTGGATGAACTTTGTCGTCCCGAATGCTCGCCCCTGATCCAGCGTGAAGGTGTTCAGTGAAGCACCGACTGCAAGCACGACATCCGAGTCGGCGATGTGTTGCCGCGTGATCGGCGCGGCCCAACCTCCACACAGGCCGAGATCCTGCGGATGGCCTGAGAAATAGCGATTCGCCATCAGGGTCGAACCCACTCTTGCGCCCGACAGTCCCGCGAGCTCCTCCAATTCGGTACGGCAATCGGCCAGAACTGCCCCCTGCCCAGCGAGGATCAGCGGTCTTCGGGCGCGAGCCAGCAGATCCACGGCTGCCCCGATGCCGTCGGCGTCGGGCTCCGTGAACTCCGATCGGGTCTCCGGAGCGACCGATGGCCCCGCGACGTCCCCTTCCAGCACGCCATCTCCGACGCTGAGGACCTGAGGGATGCCGTTGAATCTCGCAGCTCGCACTGCTGCCCAGAATGCGGCCTCGAGTTCAGCGGGCCTTGAGGCATGGTGGAAGCCCACTCCCAGTACGGCGGCGAGCCCCCGCTGAGCGATGTTCTGGGCACTGCGTTCGCTGGTGGCTGGGGACTCGCCGACGATGAGAACCACCGGAATATGGCCGTCGGCGGCCGCGGCCAGCGCCGTGATCGAGTTCGTGAATCCCGGACCGCGGGTAACGCTGCAGATCCCCAGGGATCCGGTCACCCGGCTGTAGCCGGTGGCAGCCTGAACCGCCGTCTCCTCGTGCCGGGTCCGTACGAGCCGAAAGGTGCCATCGGCGACACCGTGCCCGATCCAGGTGGCGTTGGTGGAGCCCAGCATGCTGAAAACGCACTCCGTCCCCGTCAGTCCCACGAGTTCGGAGAGCACCTTGAATCCACGCATGACTCGGCTCCTTGCTCTGGCAGTTCGTCAGGACGATTGGAGGACCAGTGCTCCTGACCTCAACAACGGCGATCCCGTTGTGACCACCGAGGTCCGTGCGTCCGGGATCTGACGGTCGCCCGCTCGGCCGGTGACCTGACGCGCAGCCTCGATCACGTGGCCGATTCCGTGGAGTCGTCCCTCGCTGAGGCTGCCTCCGAACGTGTTGAGCGGCAGCCCACCGGTCGGTGAGATGTTGCCCTCCGAGACGAAGCCCGGGGCTTCCCCCCGACCGCAGAAACCCAGTGCCTCCAGCCAGTAATAGATCGTCGGGCTGAAGCCGTCGTAGAGCTGAGCGGTATCCATGTCGGAGGGTGCTAGACCACAACCGCTCCACAGAGAGTCGGCGAGCTTGCGACCAACCGTGAAGGTGTCCGCCAGGGTGTAATGCAGTCCCGTGGACAGCGGCGCGAGGTTCTGCGCATACCCGACGATGTTCGCCGCTCGATCCCAGCTCCGTTCGGACAGGTCGGAGCGGGCGATCACGACCGCGGCACATCCTTGAATTGGCAGGTCGCAGTCGAGCAACGACAGGGGGTCCGAGATCATCCGGGAGCTGAGATACCCGTCCTTGGTGAGCGGCTTGTCACGGAAGTAGGCCACCGGGTTTCGCGCCGCGTTCGATCGCTGTTGGGTCACGACCTCGGCCATTGCCTCGCGACTCGCCCCGTGCTCATGCAGATAGCGGGCATAGGCCAGCGCGTGCCATTGCAGGATCGAGACCAGACCGTAGGGTGCGGTGAACTGCGCGTCCCCTGATCTGGAAGGCGCGGTATAGGACCCGTAATTACCCGTGGGGTTGTGCAGTGCACGCCAGACCAGCGCGACCTCGCACGCCCCAGCGTTGATCGCGTGCACCGCTTCGATCACTGCCGAAGCGATCATGCCGGTCTGCAACTCGGCGAACCAGCGCAGCCGTGGCCAGGGGAACCGCGAGAGCATGAAATCGATACCAGCGACATCTGAGCCCTGGACTCCGGCAGACCCCGAGTACGGAGCCTTCGGATACGTGGCGAGACCGTCGATGTCCTCAGGCTTGAGACCGGCGTCGGACACCGCTGCCATGCATGCCTGCGCAGTCAGCGCACCAAGACTGTCCTGGGCTCCGCGCTGGAGCGAGGAGTGACCTACACCGACGATGGCAGCTCCTGGCTGCGAGGACATGGTCATTCCGCCCCGCCCGCCGGACCATCCGAGCTGGTTGGCTGTGTTGTTGGCAGTTCGAAGCGCGGTAGCCACGTGGTTCCGCGTTGGATGAAGTGGGCCTCGACCCTGTCTGCGATAGCCAATGACGGCTCGTGCAGCTCCCGGTCCGAGACCAGATACAGGCCGGGTTGCTCCTCGAGTTCGACGATCATGACGTAGTAAGGAGATTTCCGGACCTCAGCGGGTAAGAAGGCTTGCTCGGTCCGTGAGATGGAGTGAACGATGCCCCGGCCGGAAACCTCCGCAAAAGCGAGGTCAGCCGATCCGCACTGAGGACAACCCGCTCGGGGCGGATGCAGGTAACCCGCACAGGAGTCGCACTTCTGGACGGCAAGCTTGCCTCGGGCGGCAGCCTCCCAGAATGGACGGCTCATATCGTCCACCGCGGGTTCCAGCAGGTCCATCATTCTTGCCTTTCTATGAGAAGGCGCAGTTATCCGGGGAGGTCGTACTGAACGACGGTCTTCGCGCGCAGCGCCTCCTTGATCTCTTCTTCGGACAGGTCCAGATCCCGCAGCAGATCCACGGTGTCCTGACCTTGTCGAGGTGCGCCCCCTCGTTCAGGTGGACGAACTCCATTGATAAGAAATGGGGGCCCCAGCACAGTCATGGGGATATCGGGCGAGTCCCGTAGCAGTCCGCCGCTTGTCGTCTGGTCCCAGTCAAGGAACTCCTCATAGGAGTTGACCACGGTCACACACGTGTCCGCCGAATGAAATCGTTCGATCACATCGTGTCGGGTAAGACTGCCCAGGCACGATTCGAGCCGCGACATGATCAGGTCCTGGTGCTCCGGAGAGTTCTGGAGGGGAATGAGGTCCTCCAGTCCCAACTCGGTGCACACATTCCGCCAGAACGGTTCTTCGATGGCCGCTACCGCGATGAAACAGTCCGCACCCCGGTAGACGCGGTAGAACGCTCGATCCTCGATGTCTCCGGGCTCACGCTCGGCAACATGACCTGACGAGGCGGCAAGGAGATCGCCCATCAGGACATGCGGCAGCGATGCGATCCCCTCGGTGATCGAGGTCTCGACCGAGGAGCCGATTCCGCTGCTGCGCGCGCCGAGCACCGAGGCAACGATGGAAAGGGCTGGGATCAGCCCACCGCCGATCAGGTCGGCCCAGGGAACGACGCCTGGGCGATGGCTGACCGACCCCTCAGAGGGGGTGCTTGCATGGCCTGCCAGGGCCTGGAAGTTGAGGTCGTGGCCCGCCCTGCTGGCCAAGTCCCCGACCGAGCCGAAACCGTTGATGGAGGCACACACCAGATCAGGTTTGCCGCCACGTAGGGAGTCGTGGCCGATGCCGAGTCGATCCATCACTCCGGGTCGAAATGAGTCGACGACGACATCAGCCCGAGCGGCGAAGCGCAGAAACAGCCTACGGCCCGCGGCTGACTTCAAGTCGATGACGATTGAACGCTTGCCACGATTGACCAGATGATGGGTCGCGCCCTGGCCGTCCACCTGGCGGCCGAATATGCGCATGTAGTCACCCTTGCCAGGATCTTCGACCTTGATAACCTCAGCGCCGAGCATTACGAGCAGCCACGTGCAGTAGTTTCCTGGCAGCAGGCGGGTGAGATCGAGAACTGTCACTCCTTGTAGAGGGCCGGTATTCGATGCCTCTGGCGAAGCCCGCCCGGCGCTTGAAACGCTATTCTGCATGAGAGTGCTCATCTCCTTTCTGACCAGCGCGAGCACCTATCAGGCAGCCTCCGCTGGCAAGAATGAGAATCGCGCCCATGACCAACCACGCGACTTCATATCCGCGTGAAGCAGCTATCAGCCCGTAGGTCAGCGGGCCGATTGTCCCGCCGGCGAAAATACCCATCTGAATAACGCTCGTCGCGAATCCCGGACGGTCGGCGTGACGCTTCACCACGCTGTGCATCAGCAATCCCGGCCATCCCCAAGCGGTTGCGAAGGACAGGATCGATGCAATATAGAAAAGCCACGCCCATGAGCGGTCAAGACTCAATCCTGCTATCGCCAGCGCGCCGACTCCAAGGAGCGTCGCCGTCAGGAGCAACCCGTCCCATCTAAACCGATCAGCGAGATGTCCCCACCCGAGGCGGGCCAGAAGTCCTCCGACGCTGCCGATGATCAACAGGAGTCCCGCACTTGTGATGCTGAACCCGTGGTCGACTGCGGACAGGACGTAGAAGCCCCCGATGGTGCTGGCCGCAGCCGCGCCGCCAAGCGCTGCGGCCGCGAGGATTATGGTTGACCAACCAAGACCACGGTGGGCAGTGGTCTCCTCTGACCCGGGAGCCTCTGGCATCCCCTCGGCCAGCATTGCCGGGATTGACAGATCTCGGGCATCAATCCGCTTTTCCGCCGCCCGAGTCCTCGACTGCCGACGCCCTAGTCGGTAACACGCCACCGTCACCGTCAGAGCTAGCAGGGCCGCCAGTAGGAACGACCGCCGCCAGTTGTCGCCGATAGCGGCGACCGTGACCAGCAGGCCGGCGATCAGTCCTGAGAGCGGGATCGCGCCCATCTTCATCCCGAAGCTGGCCCCTTGGAATTGCATGGGCACGTAGCGATGGATCAGAACGTTGCCAGCCGGCTGTGCGAGGGCATTCGTGGATCCGGCTACCAGAAGGACCGCCACCAACCAACCGGCAGACTGTACGAACGAAATCGAGATGAAGGCTACGAAACTCGTGGTCGAGGAGAAGATCAGACAGGCAACGGGGTCCACTCTGTCTGCGATGTGGCCGGCGACGAGTGACAGCACTGCTGAAGTGCCGAAGAAGAGCGCAAGGATCACACCCAACGTCCCCACACCGATTCCGAATTCGTCCAAGAAGAACACTGCGTGCGCAGCGACTAAATGCGCCGGGAGGACGGCGGCGGTGTTGGCCGTCGTTGCGCACAACACAGGTGCCGAGAAGACTCCGCGGCGCTCGACCGTCATCCCGCTGGCCACGTGCGATGCGCCCTCGTCACGGGTAGAGCTCGATGACCGCGGAGATGTCCTGTTCGGACAGTCCCTGCGCAAGCGTGCGGTCGTAGATTTCCATTGCGTGCTTGGTGAAGTCGGCCTGCACACCGGAACGGGTGGCCAGCTCATAGGAGATACGCAGATCCCGTGCAATGAGTTCGCAGGTTCCCTTGCGAGCGTGATCACCGGTGATCATGTTCATCGCTCGACGGTCCAGAGCCCACGACTGCGCCGTGCCCTGTGACAATGCGGCAACCAGCTGCTGTGGGTCGAGTCCCGCCCGACGAGCGACCGCGATCGCCTCGGCAACTCCGATGATCGCCGTACCGAGCAACAAGACATTCAGCGCCTTGGCCGTCTGGCCCGCGCCAGCTGGACCCAGGAGATGACTCGATCTGGCGAAGGCGGAGAGCACCTCTGCCACCTGGGCCCAATCCCTCTCCGGCCCACCGCCGAAGATGACCAGGGAGCCCTCGATGGCACCTTCCAGCCCTCCGGCAACCGGACAGTCGTAGGAAATCAACCCATGCGCAGACAGCGCTGCGGACATCTCGGTCGCATGCCAGGGGCTGGTCGTGGAGGTATCCACGACGATTGTGCCCGGCTTCAAGAGCGTGGCCAGGCGATGTGTTCCCAGGAACACGTCACGTATGGCGCTCTCCCCGTGGAGGGAGACCACGACACAGTCCACCTGGTCTGCCAGAGTCGAAAGGTCGGCATGCACGGTGCAGGACTCCCGCAGTTCGGCGGAGATGTTTTCCGGCGTGCGGTTCCATACGTGGGTGTCAAATCGTGCACTCATGTGTTTCGCCATCAGGGAACCGAAAGCACCTGTCCCAACCAGCCCGACCTTCATATTTGCCTCTCGCTCAGGGGTGTGTGTTCGGGCTCCTAGAACATGTTCAGGCCACCATTGACGCTGAGCGTCTGACCAGTGATGAATGAGCTGTTCGGACCGGTCAGATACACGATGGCATCAGCCTGTTCCTCGGGCTGAGCGAGGCGCTTCATCGGCACCAGTCGAAGCATCGTCTCAGCAATCTTGGGCTGATCCTTTGTTGCTTCATGGAACATCGCGGTATCCGTAGGACCAGGGGATACTGCATTCGCGCGCACTCCGAATCGGGTCACCTCCCGTGAGATCGACTTGACGAAAGCTAAGACTCCTCCCTTTGCGGCGGCGTAGACCGTCTCACCATTGGTTCCCACCCGGCCGGCGTCCGAGGAGACGAGCACTATCGCCCCGGACCGCCTTTCGGTCATATGCGGCAGCACTGCATGCGTCAGGTAGATGCCAGAGAGCAGATTGATGGCGATCAATTTGTCCCAGAACGCTGGTTCCTGATCAACGAAGAACGAGTGGGTGTTCCAGCCGACGCAGTTGACGAGGATGTTTATGCCGCCGAAAGTCTGCAGGACCTCATCGACTCCGGCCTTCACCCCGTCGTAGTCAGTAACATCGATATCCCAGGCGCCGACCTTCGCATCGTCCTGCCAGCGCTGGCGGGTCGCTGAGCAATCCAGGTCGAACACCGCGACCGAGTAACCCAACTCCCGATACTTGACGACCGTGGCTGCACCGACCCCGCTGTTGCCGCCGGCTACGAGCGCCACCGTCGATCCGGTTTCCGTACCGTTGTGTTCTGAACTCATCTTTCGACCTCCTGGTTGAGTTGGTTCAATGTGTTTGCGGAGCGCTCCTCGCGCGCCTAACCGTTCGGCGCCCTACCGACCCTCACCGTGGCTCTCCCCATAGGTCGACCTGAGCGCCACGGGGAGCTGCGGCCCGTCTATGTGAGCCATGGTCTTCACATCCCGGAGGCGACGCTCCTGTCCGAATTCCTGTACGTACCCGTATCCCCCGAGTACCTGAAGTGCGATATCGCAGATCGACTCGGAAGTCCTTTGCGCGTACAGGCGAATTCGGTCGACCAGCCAGGGCGGAAGGCCGTTCGAAGGCCCGCTGGACGCACTCTCGTAGAGTCGCTGGGCGCTGACATCCCAGAGGTCGATCGCGTCCATCAACTTCGACTGGACACCGGCAAAATCAATGATCCGACGACCGAACTGGCGACGGTCCTGGACATATTCGACAGCGCGTTGCAGTGAGCCACGAGCCGCCCCAAGACAAATGGCCGCGGTATAGAGCTGGTAGCAGCTCCGTGCCAGTTGCACTTTCCCCGGGTCGAGTTCCCACGCGGCGGCTTCCGCACCGGCATCGACGCCCAGCTGGCTCACTGCGATGCCACGGAGACCAAGTGAGGACAGCGGTTCTGTGGCGGTTGGCTCGACGCGCCACATCACCACTTTCGCCAGCTCGCCGGGCGCGGTCCGCTCTTCATTTTGCGTCACCCGAACCGCCACGGAGGGCTCGCTCGGATGGAGGGGATAGACCTTGGCGGGGCCACTCTGTCGCCATGACAACGACAGGACATCGTGGTCGGTCAGACCCGAGCGCACCCCGTCAGCACCGTCCGATAGCTGGGCGGCCGTGAGATGGCAACACAAGATGTAGGCGCTGCTCGAGCAGTTGTACGCGATCTCCTCGACCCCGATGACGGCCGCCAGCAGAGATGTTGCGTCGCCATCATCGACGAGCCCGAGCCCTCCCACCGAGAGCAAACCGGCCGAGCGCATGGCCCGTACGCCCTCAACCGGATAGCGATGCAGTGCATCGACCTCGGCCGCGGCGGGCGACAATTCCTTCCTCGACAGTTCGGACACCACCGACCGGAAATCGCGCACTTCTTTGGGACCGTACGACAGTGCTAGAAGTGAGGATTCAAGATTCACGTCACACCTTTTCCCTTCCCCACGTTGGGTCCTTCCATGGACGTGGATCAATGTCCCTGGAAGGACGGGGCCCGCTTCTCCCGGAATGCGGCG
>Ga0190275_10000871_pt1 | contig 23983 bp, 19 predicted proteins | sample Popmic550T_FD_133745 | JGI IMG/M metagenome (GOLD analysis project Ga0190275, IMG submission 133745) | Populus adjacent soil microbial communities from riparian zone of Yellowstone River, Montana, USA - 550 T | ecosystem: Environmental > Terrestrial > Soil > Riparian zone > Trees stand | place...
ATAGTCGCCCTTCAGATCCTGCCCGTCGTGCTTGTGGGCCAGGAGCAGCTCGCTGCGGTTCTCGAAGTTGGCGTCCATCACCTCGATGATGGGCTGGCCGAAGTTGGTCAGCCCCTGCAGCAGCTTGGACTTCACCTTGCGGAACTCCCGGTCGAGGATCTCCCAGGAGTTGCGCTTGTCGTTGAAGCCGTAGACGAAGAGCTTCTGCTCCAGGGCGAACTCGGCGGTGAGGAAGGTGTCGATGAAGGTGATGTCGTTGTAGTGCTTGCGGACCTCGAAGATCTTCTCGCGGCCGGCGCCCAGCTTCTTGTCCCACGAGCCGCGGGCCCGCAGGTCATCACACTCGTCCCACTCCTTGCCGAAGCGGCCCTTGTTCCACCGCTCCTCGATGTCCCGCCACAGCTCGATGCCCAGCTTGTAGGGGTTCAGCGCGCCGGGGCGGGTGCCCATGGTGCCCGAGTGGCGGTCCGCGTAGTCGATGATCTCCTCATCCTTCAGGGCGCGGCGCGTCATGATGGTGGAGTGCCAGTAGCTGGCCCACCCCTCGTTCATGATCTTCGTCTGGCCCTGGGGGGCGAAGTAGTGGGCCTCGTCCCGGAGGATGCTGAGGATGTCGGCCTCCCACGGCTCCAGGGGGGCGTGCTCCAGCAGGAAGTAGAGCACGTCGCGCTGGGGGCGCTCGGGGAACTTCTTGGAGCGCTGCTTCTCGTCCTCGACTTTCTTGCGCTGGGAGTCGAGGAACTCGCTGGGGTTGATGAAGCCGCGCATGTACTCGCGGCCGACCTTGAAGCCCTCCACGCGCTCGTTGGCCTTGGCCTCGTCCTCGGCCCGCTTCGGATCCGGGTTGCGGCGGATGTGCGGAGCGTGCTGGTCGATGAGGTTCTCCAGGCTCAGCGTCCGGTCAATGAAGTCCTCGACTTTCTCGACGCCGATCTTGTCGATCCACCGCCGCACGCGCGTGGCGTGGTTGGCCATCTCGTCGATCATCCGCCGGTTGGTGTGGCGGAAGGAGAAGTTGTTCTTGAAGAAGTCGCAGTGGCCGTACACGTGGGCCATGACCAGCTTCTGGTCCACGTCCGCGTTGCTCTCCAGCAGGTACGCGTAGCAGGGGTCGTTGTTGATGACGAGCTCGTAGATCTTCGACAGGCCGTACTCGTAGCCCTTGGAGAGCTGCTCGTACTCCATGCCCCAGCGCCAGTGCGGGTAGCGGTTGGGGAAGCCTCCGTAGGAGGCCACCATGTTCATCTCGTCATACGTCACGACTTCGAAGACGGTCTCGAAGAAGTCGAGCCCGAACTCGCGGGCATACCCGAGGATCTCCTCGTTCAGCGCGGCCAGGCGGGGTGTGAGGCTCTTGGGCATCGGGCTCGAGCTCCGTGGGGGGCAGGCGGCGCTTCAGCGGCCCTTGCCGAGGAAGTCCTTGATGGAGTTGTAGATGGCGTCCTTGTCGGCGATCTCGCTGAGGGACACGTTGGTCTGATCCCCCACGGCATCGCGCAGATCCTTGATGAACTGGCCGCTGCCGTACGGGCTCTCCACCTGGCCGTAGGCGAACTGGTTCACGTTGGGCAGCACATCGTTTCGCAGCATGTCGATGCACTGCCGCGTGTCGTCCGCGCTCCAGTTGTCCCCGTCCGAGAAGTGGAACGGGTAGATGTTCCACGCGCTCTTCGGGTAGTCCGCGGCGATGATGTCCCGGCAGAGCTTGTAGGCGCTGGAGATCATCGTCCCGCCGGACTCGCGGGTGTGGAAGAAGGTCTCCCGGTCCACCTCGCGCGCCACCGCGTCGTGGATGATGTAGCGGGACTCCAGGCCCTTGTACTGGTGGCGCAGCCACGTATCGAGCCAGAAGCTCTCGATGCGGACGATCTCCTTCTGCTCGTCGCCCATGGAGCCGGACACGTCCATCATGTAGATGATGACGGCGTTGGTCTCCGGCAGATCCTGGAGCTTGTAGCTGCGGTAGCGCCGGTCCTCGCGCGTGGGGATGATGACCGGGTTCTTCGGATCGTACGTGCCGGTGGCGATCTGCCGCTTCAGCGCCTGCTTGAAGGTGCGCTTGAAGTGGCGCAGCGACTCCGGGCCGGTGGTGTTGATGCCCGTGTACTTGATCTTCTGGGTGACGATCTTCTCGTTGTGCCGGCGCTCGATGTTGGGCAGCTGCAGCTCCTCGCCCAGGATCTGCGCCAGCTCGTCCAGGGTGACGTCCACTTCCAGGGCGTGCTCGCCCTCGCCCTGGCCGGCCTGGCCGTGCCCGTCCCCAGGCTGCACCTGCCCGGGGCCGAGCGTCTGACCCACCTCGCCCTCTCCCTGTCCGACGCCGCCCTGCTCCTTGTGGCCGTACTTGAAGCGCGGGATGTCGATGAAGGGGATGGGGATGGAGATGGCATCCTTGCCCTTCTTGCCCAGCATCTCGCCCTTCTGCACGTACTTGCGCAGGTTGGCCTTGATCTTCCCTCGGACGATCGCCTTGAAGCGGGAGTGGTCCTGGTGGATCTTCAGAGACACGGCTACTCCTTCGCGTCCCCTCGGGCGAAGATGCTCGCCACGAAGTTCAGCACGTCGGTGGAGCAGATCTCGCAGTAGCCGTAGTTCTTCATCATCCGGTCCTTCACCAGATCGATCTTCTCCTGCGTCTCCTTGTCCACCACGCTGGACACCAGGTTCTTCAGCTTGATGCTGTCCTTCTGATCCTCGAACAGCTTCAGCTCCAGCGCCTTGTGGAGCCGCTCGTTGGTCCGGTAGTTGAACGTCTTCCCCTCCACGGCGAGCGCGCCGATGTAGTTCATGATCTCGCGGCGGAAGTCGTCCTTGCGGCTCTCGGGGATGTCGATCTTCTCCTCGATGGCGCGCATGAGGCGCTCATCCGGCTCCTCGTAGAGGCCGGTGTACTTGTTCTTCACTTTCTCCTTCTGGGTGTAGGCCTTGATGTTGTCGATGTAGTTGCCGCACAGCTTGCCGATGGCGTCCTCGTCGGCGGAGATGGCGCGCTGGACTTCGTTCTTGACGATGTCCTCGTACTCCTGCTTCACGGTGGTGAGCAGCTCCTTGAAGCGCTTGCGGGAGTCCTCGCTGTTGATGAGCGAGTGCGTCTTGAGGCCGGCGTCCAGCTCGTTGAGGACCATGAAGGGGTTGATGCAGCCCTCGCCCTTGTCGCTCACCAGGGCGTTGGAGATCTTGTCCTGGATGTAGCGCGGGGAGATGCCCTCGAGGCCCTCGCGGATGGACTCCTTGCGCAGCTCCTTGATGTTGTCCTCGGTGAAGTTGGGCAGCGTCTTGCCGTTGTAGAGCTTGAGCTTCTGCAGGAGCGAGAGGTTGTGCTTCTTGGGCTCCTCCAGGCGCGTCATCACCGCCCACATGGCGGCCATCTCCAGCGTGTGGGGGGCGATGTGCTTGCCCTTGATGGCGCGCGAGTTGAAGTCCTTCTCGTAGATCTTCACCTCCTCGCCCAGCTTGGTGATGTACGGCACGTCGATCTTCACCGTGCGGTCTCTCAAGGCCTCCATGAACTCGTTGTTCTCGAGCTTCTTGTACTCGGGCTCGTTGGTGTGCCCGATGATGACTTCGTCGATGTCCGTCTGGGGGAACTTCTTCGGCTTGATCTTGTGCTCCTGCGAGGCGCCGAGCAGATCATAGAGGAAGGCCACATCCAGCTTGAGCACCTCGACGAACTCGATGATGCCGCGGTTGGCGATGTTGAACTCGCCGTCGAAGTTGAAGGCGCGCGGGTCCGAGTCACTGCCGTACTCGGCGATCTTGCGGTAGTTGATGTCGCCGGTGAGCTCGGTGGAGTCCTGGTTCTTCTCGTCCTTGGGCTGGAAGGTGCCGATGCCGATGCGGTCCTTCTCGCTGAAGATGAGCCGGTTGACGCGGATGTGGCTCATGACCTGGGCGAAGTCACCCTGGTACTGCGTCATCAGCTCCTTGAAGACGAAGCGGCAGGCGGGGCACAGCTCGCTGCCATCCGGGATGGTGTAGCCGCTCTCCGGCGGGGACAGCTCGGTGAAGATCTTCGAGCGCCACTCCTTGGGGATGAGGTTGAGCGGCTCCTCGTTCATGGGGCACTTCATCTTCTCCTTGGCGACCGAGCCGTCCGGCTGCTTCTTGTCGGTGGTCCAGGAGTAGGTGTACGCGGCGCCCTCGGGCGTCCTGGAGTACTCCTCCATGCCCTTCTTGAGCAGGCGGGCGATGGTGGACTTGGAGGAGCCCACGGGGCCGTGCAGGAGGATGACGCGCTTCTCGGTGCCGTAGCCCTGGGCGGCGGACTTGAAGACGTTGACGAGCTTCATCAGCGGCACATCGAGGCCGAAGATGGCGTCCCGGCCGCCGAACTTCTCGTCACTGAAGAAGGTGTAGCGGGTGAGCTTCTTCTTGTTGTCGATGTACTCGGTCTTCCCGTAGCTGAGGATCATGTCGTAGATCCTCTGGTAGGCGGTGCGGGTGATCTTGGGGTTCTTGCGGACGATCTCGAGGTAGTCCTCGAAAGAGCCCTCCCAGGTGAGCTCGGCGTAGGTCTTCGTGTCCTGCAGCGCGGCGATCTTCGAGACCCACGAAACCTTCTCAGCGTCCTTCATGTCTCTCCCTCGCGGCCCCCGAGGGCGCGGGAGTCGCGCACGCGGGGGGCCAGAATTTGAACCTGGGGGGGTAGGTACCCATTCCGATCCACCCCGCCAGCGGGTCCCAGGCGAACAACGCTCCTGGCGCCAATTCGGGACCCCGCCGCGGAGTGGGACCGCGTGGTCAGCACGTGTCGGGGGTGCCACGGGTGGGCACACCCTCCACGGGGTGAAAAGGCATCCTGATTATAAGGACCCCAGTCCCGGGGGGTAGGGTCCAGCGGGTCATCCCCCCATCAGTGAACGTCCGAAGCCGGGCATTCAGCCGATCTGACGGCACACTGTGGGGCAATGTCTCATGGGGATGGACATAACGACGCACACTTGTGACGCGCAACCCGTACGCCTGAAGTGGTAGGGGGTGAGGTAGGACACGCGTCCTGGACGGAGTGTCGGGCAGGTGACGGGGCGGGCGTTGGACGGAGACCGGGCAAGGGGGCGAGGGTCGCTTGGTTTTGCGGGGTGCCTGCGTATCCTCCCGCGCCTCGATGGCGTCCGCTCCCTCTCCTGTTCCCGCTGCCTCCCCTGGGCCCGAGCCTGTGCTCTCGGCGGTCCTCGAGCCCCAGCGCGAGCCGAGCCCACGGCTGCTGCTCGGACTGCTGCTGGTGGCGGCCCTGGTGCCACGGCTGGCCGTGTTCCCGATCAACGAGAACCTGTACGGGGACGCGGTGGTGCGCACGGAGCTGGCGGAGCGCTGGGTGGAGTCGCCGCACCTCATCCGCTCGTTCAGCGATGGGGCCCAGCAGTTCGGGCCGCTGCACCTGTACCTGGTGGGCGCGGTGTTGAAAGGGGTGGATCGGGAGCATGCCGGCCGGGCGGTGAGCCTGCTGTTCGGCGTGCTGTCCGTGGTGCCGCTGTTCGCGCTGACGCGGCGCTTCTTCGGCTGGCGTGCAGGGGTGTGGGCGTGCCTGGCCTTCTCTGTCTGGGGCATGCACCTGCAGCTGTCCACGACGGCGGCCAGCGAGGCGGTAGCGCTCTTCTTCATGCTCGGTGTGTTCGCGCTCTTCGCGCAGGCGCTCGAGGAGAACCGGTTCGGTCCGCTCTTTGGCGCGGCGATGGTGCTGAACCTGGCGTGCGCCCTGCGCTACGACGCGTGGATGTACGTTCCCCTGCTGGCGGTGATGCCGCTGCTGTGGCGGCAGGACAAGGTGGCGGGCTTGACGATGGCGGTGTCCTTCGGCCTGCTGTGCCTGCCGTTCCCGCTGTGGTGGATGCAGGGGAACGAGCTGGCCCACGGAGATCCGTTCTATCCCGTCACGTACATCGACGCGTTCCACCAAAGCTGGGTGGCGAGCTCGGGCGGCGGGGCGAAGGACTGGTGGCTGCGCGTGCAGGGGCTGGGGTTCTGGCCTGGGAGCGCGCTCTTCACGCTGACGCCGGGTGTGGCGCTGCTGGGCGGGCTGGGCATGTGGAAGGCCTGGCGCGAGCGGCCGGAGCTGCGGTGGCTGGTGCTCGCGGCGCTGGTGCCCACCGCGTATTACACCCTCCGGGCGGCGGTGCTGCTCAACTTCCTCCCGATCGGGCGCTTCACGGTGACTCAGGTGGTGCTGTTGCTGCCGTTCGTCGCGCTGGGATTCTGGGAGTGTGTTCGGGCCTGGGGAGCGCGGGCGGGCAGGGCCGTGGCGGGGGCGAGCATCGCGCTCGCGGTGGTGATGCCGGTGGCGCTGGGGCTGTCTACTTTCCGAGTGGAAGGGGGCTGGCGTGATGTGCTGAGGCCCGTGAGCCCGACCTCCACCAACCCTCAGCCGGTGATGCAGGCGGCGCGGTGGCTCGAGGCAGAGGTGGCGGAGAAGGGGAAGGCCCTGGTGCTCGACAGCGACGATCGGTACCTGGACCTGCAGCTGGGCTTCTTCGTCGGCCTGCCGGAGGAGCGAGTGGTGCGCGTGCGCTGGCCTGACTTCCGGCAGCGGTTCGAGCAGGAGCGGCCGGAGTACCTCGTGCGCTTCGATGACGGGGCGCTCACGCGCGAGCCGTGGGTGAAGCTGGCGGGCCGGACCTTGGTGCTCGGCGACGCCACCTACGAGGAGCTGGATGGCTTCTCGCCGCCTGTGCACGTCTACCGGCGGCGCTAATCCATCGAGGACTGTCAGGGCCTGGAGCGGGGTTTGGGTGCCTGGCGCTTCTTGCGGAAGAACTCCACCTGCCACTGCTTCACGGCTGCCTCGTGGCACTCCCGCGTGGGGCAGAAGATGTGCGTGCCGTCGTTGCGCGAGACGAAGAAGAGGTCCTCGCATTCCTGCGGGTGCAGCGCGGCCTGCAGCGCGGCAGCTCCCGGGCTCGCGATGGGGCCTGGGGGCAGCCCTGTCATGGTGTAGGTGTTGTAGGGGTGCTCGGTCCTCAGATCCTTCCGGGTGATGTTCTTCGAGAGCACTCCACGCAGCCGCATCGAGTAGAGGACCGTGGGGTCCGTCTCCAACTTCATCCCGAGCGCGAGCCGGTTGTGGAAGACGCAGGAGATGCGAGGGCGCTCCTCAGGGGTGCCGGTCTCCTTCTCCACGATGGAGGCGAGCGTGAAGGTCTCCAGCACGTCCAGCTTCACCCCCTCCTTTCGCTGGGCATCGGCGCGCCGGTACTCCTCGAGGGCCCGGCTCACCATCCTCGTGAGCACCGCCTCCTCCGTGGCCTTGCGGGTGAAGCTATAGGTGTCCGGGAAGAGGAAGCCCTCGATGGAGCCCGCGGGCACGCCGCTCTCCGCCAGGAAGCTCTGGCTCGAGATCAGCTCCTCCAGCTTGCGCAGGTCCAGCTTCAGCTCTGAGCCCGCGAGGATGGGGAGGATCTCCTCGGCCCGCAGGCCTTCAGGAACGGTGAACCGGTACGCCTTCACCTGGCCAGAGCGGATCTTCTCGAGCGCCTGCACGGGCGTGAAGGTGTCCGTGAACTCGTACTCCCCGGCCTGGAGCCTCGGGCCCAGCCCTTCCCGGCGGATATAGAGGTAGAGCAGATCCGCGTCCGAGACGACGCCCGCTTCCTCAAGCAGCCGGGCCACCGCCTTGGGGCCCGTGCCTGGGGGGATGTCCACCGTGACGGGCCCGGGGAGGGTCATGGGAGTCGTGGCGAACGCGGTGACGCGCTGCTCGCGCCACACGTGCCAGCCACCCGCAGCCGCGCCCGCGAGCACTCCCAGGACGAGGAGCGCGAGGAGGGCCTTTCTCACTCAAGGCTCCGGATCGTAGTCGTCGGCATGCAGGTCGGCGACGGAGCGCTTGGCATCCAGCCAGCCCTGGAGGATGAACTGCGCGGCCACCTGGTCGATGACCTGACGGCGCTTGGCTCGCGAGAGGTCCGCTTCGAGCAGGGTACGCTCCGCGGCCACGGTGGACAGGCGCTCGTCCCAGAACTCCACCTCCACGCCGAGCGCCTGGCCCGCCACTTCAGCGAACTTCCGGGAGGCCTCGGCGCGAGGGCCCTCGGTGCCGTTCATGTTGAGGGGTAGGCCCACCACGATGCGGGACGCCTCGTGCTCGCGTGCCAGCTCGGCCAGGGCCGCGAGGTCCGCCTTGAGGTTGGTGCGCCGTACCGTGGTGACGGCCTGAGCCGTCAGCCCGAGCCCGTCCGAGATGGCCACCCCAATGGTCTTCGTACCCACGTCCAGGCCCAGCGTCCGCATGGCCGGGGGAATCTAGTCCTCCTCAAGTTCCTCCGTCAGCCGCTCTCGCCCACCGCCATCTCCCGCCGTGGACCCACCCCGTCCGCAGTGCGAGACGACTCCCAGCCGGTAGGGAGGCTAACTGGCTGAATTCGTTGAGCGTGCTGCAGGCGAAGGTCTCGGCATCGCCGCTGCAATGGGCATGGCTCACCGAATGCGCGGCGACTTGCTTCTCAACCCTATCCCGCCGCGCGGGAGGCAACATGCTCGACTTCATCAAGAATGCAGTGAACACGTTGGCCGGTCCGATGGCGACCGTGGTCGACTTCGCGGGGGACAAGCTGGGTCTTCCCCCTTTGCTGACGAACTCCATCAAGGCCGCCGCCGGGGTGATGACCGGCAATGTGATGTTGGCCGCCAGTGGCGCAATGGGCGTCGTCTCGGAGCTGCAGAAGAATCCGGCGGCTGAGACGGAGTTCTACCCGTCCCGAGACGCGGCCAAGGCCCAGGAAGGCTATGCGCCCGCCGCGCAGAAGGCCGCCACCACCACCACCGGCTACCTGGAGCCGAGGGTCCTCGAGTACCAGGAGGCGCTGCGCACCATCGCCGCCAACTTCGGCATCCTCGACACGCTCAGCGGCAAGAAGGACTCGAAGATCGACCAGCGCACGCTCCTGCTGGCCGCGCAAAACCCGAGCCTCTCACCCGAGCTGCGAAACGCCGCGCGCTTCCTGCTCGAGCACCCCGAGTACCGCCACATGGTGGACACCGCGAACAAGGGCGGCTCGGTGGACGGCACGATCAGCCAGCAGGATGTGCAGAAGGCGCTGAAGAAGGTGAACGACGACATCGCGAACTACGGCGTGCGCCAGCCGTCGACGCCCGCGCCGTCCACTCCGCCGGCGCCGTCCACTCCGCCCGCGACGCCGGCCCCCAAGCCCGGTGGGAGCCGAGAGCCTTCGGGCAGTGTGAACGACATCATCAACAACCCGCACATGAGCATGGAGGAGAAGCTCCAGGCCGTCCTCATGCTGATCTCCCGCGACACGGACGACGAGATCCTCGACGTGATGAAGGAGATGTCGAGCATCCGCGACGAGCGCGCGAAGCTGGGGACGGATGACACGGGCCGGGCGGGCGCAGCGAAGCTGGAGACGAGCATGGAACACCTGAACCTGCGCCTCCAGAAGCTGATGGAGAAGCGCAAGCAGATGTTCGATCTCATGAGCAACATCTCCTCGAAGTTCAACGAGATGGCCAAGCAGGCCATCCAGAACCTGGGCCGGGCCTGAGCCGCCATGGGACGCGTCATCAAGTACCAAGGAGACACGACGATGGAGATTCGGACCGAGACGGTGGGGAAGCTGAAGGCGTTCGCGCGAGGCGAGGTGACCTGGGCGGAGGTGGAGGGGATGACCTTCGAGGAAGCCAAGGCCATCGCCCAGGTGGGGTGTGAGCTCGCCGCGGCGGGCCGCTTCGAGGAGGCGCGAATCCTCTTCGAGGGGCTCGTCGAGGGGAACCCGAAGGATGCGGCGAGCCGGGCGGCGCTCGGCACCGTGTACCAGAAGCTGGGGCGGCTGCAGGAGGCCATCTCCGAGTACAGCGCCGCGCTGGAGCGTGATCCGCGCAACCCGGTGGCCCTGGTCAACCGGGGCGAGCTCTACCTGCGGCAGGGCCTGCGCCAGGGCTTCACGGATGTGGCCAGCGCGGTGGAGGCCGATCCGCACGGAGACACCTCGGCGGGCCGTCGCGCCCGGGCCCTGGTGAAGGCCATCACGCTCGTGGCGGTGGAGAAGCTGAAGGGGAGCCCGCAGGCGTAGCGTTGCGGCTGGGGGAAGGGGGTGATCAGGCGGCCGCCGGGCCGTGGCGAGGTTCCGGCGGAGGCAGCGGGTGGGTGGGTCCTGGTGGGAAGAAGGACATGGCAGCGGCCCACCCACCTGCTGCGGTTTTCAGGGCACGGAGATATCGGTGATGCGCTCGCCGACAGGTGGGTGGGTCAGGCCCTTGATGACGATCCACTGGGGAGGCACGGGGTCCATCTTGTTCACCCGCGCGGCCTTCACCAGCATCTGGCGGAACGTGGCGGGGTCGTTCGTGAGGCGCAGGGCATAGCGGTCCGCCTCGCGCTCCCGCTCCCGAGAGAACGCCGCGGAGACCGGCGCGGCCGTCAGCATCACCGAGAAGTACAGCAGTGAGAGCAGGGGCAGGGTGCGGATGTCCGCGAAGCGGGTGGAGCCGAACCAGCCCCGCGCCGCCGCTCGCCGCAAGAGCCGGTCAATGGTGAAGAGGAAGGCCACCAGCGCGAGCGCGGAGGCAATCCGGTTGGGCCACTGGGGCTCGTTCACGTGGCCCGCCTCGTGGGCGACCGCGGCCAGGATCTCGCCCTCGGTGAACTGCTGGAGCAGCACATCGTTGAGCACGATGGTGCGCGTGGGGCCCTGGCCCGCGAAGTAGGCCTGCACGCGCTTCGAGGCGACGGACGTCTTCTCCACCACGATGTCCGCGAAGGTGATGTCCGCCCGCGCCAGCAGCTCGGTCATTCGGGTGCGGAGAGGCCCCGCCTCCAGCGGCGTCTGGTCGAAGTACGCGCGGCTGCGGTACGGGTCGATGACCGCGGACACCAGCACGAGGACCAGCGCCATGGGCACGCCTAGGACGAGCCACCAGCGCCGGAGTCGGCGCGCCAGGCCATAGACGCCGAGCACGAGCGAACAGACGAGGACCACGCCCGCAAGCACATCCTTGAGTACGTCCTTGGCGTATGTCAGCGGGGTGTACGCCGACATGCCGTAGCGGTGCTCGAGGATGTAGCCGAAGTAGATGTCCGTCGGGAGGAAGACGAGCTTGTAGGTCAGGTCGATGCAGAGACCGAAGAGCAGCGCCGTGCCCCAGCCCGGCTCACCCCAGAGCTTGTCCAGCACCTGGAGGAGCACTCGGATGCCCGGCGTCCTCCGGAGGAACGAAAGCCGGGTGTCGAGCCCCGAGGCCGCCCGCTGGGCGAAGCGGTAGAAGGGTCCGTTCAGCGGCCCGAGCACGAGCGCCAGGTACCCCAGCAGCAGGAAGGGGTTCGCCGCCGCTCGGATGTAATACGGCAGGTGGTACGCCTTGATCTCGGCGAGCTGCTCAGGCGTGAAGATGGGCTCCATGGGCTGGGCGAGAGGCTATGCCGTCTCGCCCCATGGTGCCCAGCCGCCCCACGGGAGTCCTCGGCTAGGAGTGCGGCTCGGACTCAGGCTCGGGCGGCGGTGCGGCGTCCTGCTCGGCATCCGCGTCCGCCAGCAGCAGCTCCCTCACCTTGCGAAGGCTCTCCCGCGTGCGATCCACGAAGGCGTTCTGCGAGCCGATGCGCTCGGCGGCCTCCAGCGTCCGCTCGTAGATGTTGATGGACTTGGTGAGCAGCACGCGGATCTTCTTGCGCAGCTCCTGCCGGTACACCTGCGCCTCCACCGCGTCCAGCTCCGGCGGCGCCGGCGTGTGCACCATGTGCTCGTACAGGTTCTCGTACATCGCGCCGATCTGCGCGCCCGAGGCCGTGGCCCAGTAGCCATTCCCCACACGGATGGAGCGCAGGTAGTGGCCCTGCGAGGACAGCAGCAGCTCGGCCTTGTAGTTGAGGTCCTCGGCGAGCTTGTCCGTGCCCTTGGACGGCTCCAGCTTCACCGACTCGTAGTGCAGCCGGTAGACCTCTCCGATGAAGAAGTGCGCCTGGGCCGGGAAGTAGTCCTCCACCTCGTCCTTGTCCGAGAGCGCCTCGTACTCGCTGAGCGCCGTGCGCAGCGTGGTCTCGGCCAGCTCGGTGCGGCCCCCCTCCAGCTCGCAGATGCCCTGCTGCACCCGCGCCTCCATGCGGCGGCCTGCTGGGATGTCCTTCCGGTGGGCGAGGGTGGCGAGCAGCTCCGCCGCCTCACTGAAGCGCTCCAGGTGGTACTGCGTCTCCGCGACGCGGAAGGCCGCCTCCAGCGCGTCCCCCTGGCCCTTCGCCGCGTCCGCCAGCTCCGAGAAGCGGTGGTAGGCCTCCTCCCACGCCTTGAGCCGCTGGTGCGAGAGCCCCGCGTTGTAGAGCGCCTCCTTCCGGTGCGAGCTCTGGGGGTAGAAGTCCACCAGGCGCCCGAAGTACCGCGCCGCCTGCTTGAAGTCCCCTGCCGCGAACGCTGACGTGCCGCCCGCGAACAGCTCCTCGTCGTTCAGCTTCTCCAGCTCGAGATCCGCCGTCACCTCGACCGGATCGAACTGGAGCTCCTGCCGCGGAAGCTTCCCGTCCTCCCGCACGGCCGTCCCTGTCGTCCGGCAGCCAACGAGGCTCACGACTCCCACCAATACCCACCATTGCCATGTGCCCGACATGTGCGTCCTCTCGCTCATGTTCACCGTCCAGGCTCGCTCGAGCCGACGCCCTCACCGACAGCGCCGGCCCGCACGGAGTTCCGTTGTGTGCGCGGCCCCCAGCTTAATGCGCCTGCGGCGTTCTGGCTCTCCTGGCTGCCGGGTCGAGCGGCGAGCACGTGACAGAACCACCCTGAAGCACACCGGGAGTCAGGGGACCTGCTCGTCTCCCATGAGGTAGCGGCCGGTGCGCCAGAGTGCGGTGAGGTCATGTACGTCCAGCTCGAAGCGGGGCACCTGGATGAGGGGCGTGTCGGGGCAGGCGGCCGAGAGCTGGGCAATGGCGCGCGCATCCTGCTCGGCCAGCACCTTCAGCTCCTCCAGCGTCTCCTCCACCTTGGTGCGGCGGCTGCGTGTCAGCCGGGCCGCGTCCTCCCAGAGCGCCCGCGAGGGATGCGGGTGGACGCGGTTCACCACCAGCGCCAGCACCTCCATCTGGTTCTGCTTCAGCAGCGTGCGGAAGTGCGTCACCTCGTCGAGCCGCTCCGGGTGCGGGCCGGTGACGAGCACGAAGCCCGTCTGCTCGTCCTTCAGCAGATCGCGCACGCCTCGGGCCCGCTCTTTGAAGCCCTCGTTCATGGAGGAGATGGCCAGCATGAAGCTGGACAGCTCCTGGAGCGTCTCCACGCCGGTGAACTTGGAGAGCGTCTTCGCCATGTAGCTGCTGCCGAGGTTGAAGAGGGACAGGCCGATCTTCCCTGCCTTGAGCGCCGGGGTGAGCAGCCACTTCGCCGCCTCGTTGTCCAGGAAGTCGAGGATGCGGTTGGGCGCGTCCAGGAAGTCCAGCGCGTGCGCCGTGGGCGGCGTGTCCAGGACGATGAGCTCGTAGTTGCTGCGGCGGCGCAGCTCCCAGAGCTTCTCCAGGGCGATGTACTCCTGACTGCCCGCCAGCGCCGTGGAGAGCGACTGGTAGAAGCGGTTGGAGAGGATGCGCTCACGCTGCTCGGGTGGGGCGAACCGGGTGATGAGGTCGTCCCACGTCTGCTTCATGTCCAGCATCATCGCGTGCAGCGAGGCCTTGGGCTTCACACCCAGCCCCTCGAGCACCTGGGCCTGCACCTGCGTCTCCGTGTTGCCCAGGGCGCTGAGCCCCAGCGAGTTGGCCAGCCGCTTCGCCGGATCGATGGTGCACACCAGGCTGGAGCGGCCCTCCACCGCGGCGCGCAGGGCCAGCGTCGCCGCCACCGTGGTCTTCCCCACGCCGCCCGAGCCGACGCACACGAGGACGCGCTTCTTCGCGAGCGCGGGGGCGAGAGAGTCCGTGCTCATGAGGCCCCCGTCACCAGGGGCTCGAGGTGCCCCATCACCTGCTCGATGGCCTTGCGCCCGAAGGCGGGGGTGAAGATCCGAGGCACCGGGTACACGGGCACGTGGAGGTTGCGCTCCAGCTTCGTCCCGGCAAGCTCCGCCAAGGAGGCCCGATCGTGGTGCGCCTTTGTCACCCGGTGCAGCTCCGGGCTCCCCGAGAGGGCCTCCAGATCCCCGTCGGTGAAGCGATCTGGGAAGGTTCCATTGAGGACGGCGGCGTGGGTGCGGATGTGGACCTGGTCCCGCAGCGCCGCGTGCAGCTCCAGCGCCTCGTTCACCGGCAGCTCCTCCGGCATGGCCACCAGCACCGCCGCGGTGACCTGGGGGTCCACCAGCAGATCCTTCATCTTCAGCGCCTCGCGCGTCATCGGGCCGGGCGGCAGCGTGCGCAGCAGCACCTGGGGCACGTTGAGGAAGGTGATGGCGTGCCCCGTGGCCGGCGCGTCCAGGACGATCGTCTCGTAGCGATCCCTCCCATCCGGCAGCTTCTCCTGCAGGTGGTAGAGGATCTTCCCCAGCATCACCAGCTCCTGCAGCGAGGGGATGAAGCGCAGGAAGTAGCGCACCACGCGGTTCTCGAAGACCGTCTTGTAGAGCGTCTCGAAGCGCAGGACCATGAGCGCGTACTCGCGCATGGCCTCCTGGGGCCGCACGTCCACCGCCCACAGGTTCTCTTCCAGCAGGGTGACGGTGGGGCCCACGGGCGGGCGCTCCAGGAAGCGGCTGATGCGCTCCTGGGTGTTCACCTCGCACACGAGCGTCCGCCGGCCGGCGCGAGCCGAGCGCAGGGCCAGCGCGGCGGAGACAGTGCTCTTCCCCACGCCACCCTTGCCGGAGACGATCCACAGGCGCTTGTCGAGCAGGCCGGCCATAAAAGAGCGGCGAACCGTAGGGATGGCCCCGTCCCCTGTCAACGCGCTCCGTGACTCGGTGGACCCTGCTTGACACGTCGCGTTGGCACCCTCCACAGTGCGGCCCCACGACCATGCTCAAGAACAACCCGGTGATGAAGAAGCTGGTGGAGACGGGCGAGGAGCGAATCGGCAAGATCGCCCAGCAGCTTCTCTCCAATGAGAAGTTCGTCGCGACGGTGCAGGGCATCGTGGCGCGCTCGCTCGCGGCCAAGGGGACGCTGGATACCGCGCTGCGCACGGCGCTGTCCGCGATGAACCTGCCCTCCACCGCGGATCTGGAGATCCTTCGCTCCAAGGTGGAGGACCTGGAGAAGCTGCTCACCTCCGTGGAGAGCAAGGTCGACACGCTGGTGGACGCCAAGAAGAAGTAGGCCGGCCATGCGGCGCATCGCGTTCATCAACGAGAAGGGTGGGACTGGCAAGACGACGCTCGCGGTGAGCACGGCCGCGTGGCTCGCTCAGGAGCGCAAGCTCCGGGTGCTCCTGGTGGATCTGGACACCCAGGGCCACGCGGGCAAGTCGCTCGGGGTGGACGTCCGCACGCTGCCACGCAACGTCTTCCACCTGCTCACCGAAGAGAGCGTGCAGCTGGCGGACGTCGTGCAGCCCACCGCCGTCCCCGGCCTGAGCGTGCTGCCCTCCTATAAGGAGATGGGCGACTTCCCCGTGGTGGTGGCCCAGGATGAGCGCCGCGCCTGGAGGCTGGCCGAGAAGCTCGCCCCGGCGGAGGCGGCCGGCTACCAGGCCATCGTCTTCGACGCGCCACCCTCCATGGGGCTCACCACGCGCAACATCCTCGTGGCCGCCACGGAGGTGGTGGTGCCCGTGGCGCTCACGTACCTGGCGCTGGATGGCTGCGCGGAGATGGTGGAGACGGTGCGCAAGGTGGGCGAGGCCGAGGGACGGCCGGACCTGCGCGTCACCAAGGTGGTGCCCACGCTCTACCGCAAGACGGCGCTGGCGGACGCCATCCTCGAGCGGCTCAAGGCCTACTTCCCGGACGCGCTTGCCTCCACGCCCCTGGGCTTCAACGTCAAGATCGACGAGGCCCAGAGCCACGGGAAGACGATCTGGGAGTACGCCCCCAGCAGCCGCGGCGCGGAGATGCTCGCGGCCATTGCCCGGGAGATCCACGACGCGCCCTCCACCCGGAAGGGGAGGGCACCGCGGGTGGCGTGAGCAGCCCTGGAGGGCGGCTCAGGGCTTGTTCTGCTTGTCCAGCTCCTCGAGCTTCTTCTCCAACTCCTCGAGCCGCTGCGTCAGCGACTGCATGTCGCGGCCGAGCGCCGGGAGGTTGCCGGTGAGGCCCTCGACGGCGTGCTTCACGCGCTCGTCGATCTTCTGCTGCCACTCCTCGAAGGCTCGCTGGCTGGCCTTGAGCAGCTCGGAGGCGCTGATGGTCGCCTTGGCGTTGGGGACAGGGGGCGGATCCTCCGTCTCCTTCTGCTCCAGGGCGGCGGGCTCGTCGCCACGCTTCTCGTCGCGCCGCAGCAGCTTGTCCAGGCGCTGCTCGGCCTCCTCGCGGATGGAGGCCACGCGCGGACTCACTTCCTTCTGGATGAAGCCCGAGATGGACTCGCCCGGGTGGCGGATGATCTCCCGCAGCACCGCCAGCGGCATCTGGTTCTTCTTCTTCTCCTCCTCGAAGATGATCTGGGCCAGCGTCACGGAGGTCAGATCCTCCTTGGTACGGTTATCGATAATCCGTACCTCGACGCCCTCCTTGATCATCGCCGCGATCTCATCGAGCGTGACGTACCGGCTCTCCACGGTGTCGTAGAGCTTCCGGTTGGTGTACCGCTTGATGACCTTCGGCTCCTTGCCACCTGGAGCGCTTGCCTGCTCTGCTTCGCTCATGTTCGGTTCTCTCCGCCCACGTACGGAAGGCTTGCGCGTGAAGCACGGAAACGCTGAACCCTGTAGCAAAGGGGGGTTAGGTGAGCAAGCTGGGTCGGTTGCTTGCTCGCGGTGGGCCCGCGAGACGCCTATACTGCCGGACCTGACCGAATGATCGTCAAGTGCGAGCAGTGCCAGACGCGATTCAAGATCCCCGATGAGAAGGTGACGGACAAGGGGGTCAAGGTCCGCTGCACAAAGTGTGGACATACCTTCCGCGTCACGCGGGAGTCGGTGGCGTCCCCCTCGGGGACGTCGACGCCAGCGGTGCCTCCGCCTGGCGCGGCTCCCTCGGACAGCGGCTTCGATCCTTTTGAGCGGTTTGGCACGGCGCCGGAACCGCCCAAGGGGAACTCCACCAAGCCGGGCTTCTTTGCCGAGGGGGTGGAGGCCACCAAAGCCCCCACGCCCCCCGCTCCCCCGGCCCCAGAGTCCTGGAACAACCCGGACGCTGGCGTGGAGCAGGATTTCTTCCAGGAGACCACCCGGGTCATCCCCCTCCAGGTGCCTCCCGAGGCGCGGCCCCCCGTGCCCTCCTTGCCGCCCCTGCCGTTCGACCTGCCTCCCGCGACAGGTGCACCGGGTGGGGCCGGCCTCCGGCAGAGCACGCCTGCTCCGGGGCAGGGTCTTTCTAGACCCGGGGCTGTCCCGTTCAAGCCGACGGCGTCGGGCCCGGCGCCCTTGCCGGGCGTTCCCAGTGTCGCTCCCTCAATGGCCCCTCTGGGAGCCAGGAGCCTGCCGACCCTCCCGCCCGTCAAACCCCCGGTGCCAGGGGCGAGGCCTCTGGGTGGAGCCGCGCCCAGCGTTCCCAGGACGTTGGCGCCTCCCGCCATGTCGGTTCCGGGGCCTTCTGCCCCCGCGAGCAGCGCCCGCCCAGGGGTGAAGCCCCTCGCGCCGGCGCCCGCTCCCGCAGCCGCTCCGGCGGCGCCGGATGACCTCTTCTCGGAGTTCTTCGCCAAGCCCGCCGGTGGACCGGCTCCCAGGGCCCCGCTGCCCAAGGTGCCGCCGCCCGGGATGCAGGGCTTGTCGCCCGTGGCGGCTCAGGCGCCTGCGCCGGCCTGGCCTGCCCCTGCCCATTCTTCGTTGGGTGCTGAGGAGGGGGAGCCGTTCGGCTCCGTGAGCGGCGAGCTGGGCGAGCCGCCGCCGGATCTCGGTCCTGCACCGGAGTTCGATCCCACGGCCATGTTCTCGGACCCGGCGCCTGTGGCGCCGCCCATGCCCCCGGCTGCGGGCCGGCCGGCAGCGCCTCTCGGGCGGCCCCCTGTGTCTGCGACTCCAGCGCCTGCGCCGAGAGGCCTGGCCCCAGCGGCCATCCCGCCCGCGCCCGCGCCTCGCATGGCACCTCCTGCGATGGCGCCTGCCCCTGCGCCCTCCGCACCGGCCTCGTTTGGTGACGATCCCTTCGGCTCGGCCAACGTCGATCTGGGTGAGCCTCCGGCGGACGAGTTCGGCTTCGGAGCCGCGCCCGCGCCGGCCCCCGCGTTCGCTCCCGCGCCTGCGTCCGCCGAGCCCCTGTCGTTCGCGGACGAGGATCCTTTCGGTTCGCAGGGCGCGGAGCTGGGGGGGCCTGCTGAAGCGCCCGCCGAGTCCGCCCCTGATCCCTTCGCTCCGCCCGAGCCCATGGGCGCGCCTGGGGCAGACGAGTTCGGTCCGTCCTTTGGAGGCGGCATGCCTCAAGAGCAGGCCGCGCCCAGTGCTCCGGACGTTGGCTTCGCGCCTCCGGGGCCCATGGACTTCGGGATGGTGGGAGACGAGCAGTTTCCTCCACCCTCTGAGCCCATGGCTGCTCCGCAGGGCATGTCGGATCCGTTCGCGGCCCCGGCAGAGGGCATGGCGGATCCATTCGGGGCTCCGGCAGAGAGCATGGCGGATCCATTCGGGGCTCCGGCAGAGAGCATGGCGGATCCGTTCGGGGCTCCTGCAGAGGGCATGTCGGATCCGTTTGCGGCCCCGGCTCCTGGTGGAGGCATTCCGGATCCCTTCGCGACGGCGGAGCCAGCCTTCTCGCCCACGATGACGGGCCGCCAGAAGATCGGCCCCTCCGAGGGCTTCCTCACCCAGACGGATACGAGCCATCAGGTCATCAGCCCCACGGAAACCGGGCGCCACATGCTCGACCTTCCTGCTCACGAGGGGGCGGAGCCGGGCCCGGGCGAGGAGTTCGGGGCAACGGGCTCCCGCGAGCTGATCGATCTGCCTTCGCAGCCTTCCGAGTCTGCTCCGGCCGAGAGGCCTGCGCCGACTCTGGCCTCTCCCGCCATTGCTCGCCCCGCGGGTCGTCCCGCGGACATGGGGATCCCCGAGCGGCGCAAGGTCTCCGCGGCCCAGGCTGTGACGGGGCAGGTGGCCTACCTCACCATTGCCGCGGGGCTGCTGCTGGCGCTGACCGCGGTCGGTGGCGTCTACATGAAGGAGGGGAAGGTGGACGCGTCCGCGCTGTCGCCGGACCAGCTCCTGAAGATGCTGACGCCCAGCCAGTTCGCCATGCGTGACGTGACCAATGGCCTCTATGACACGCGTGGCAGCACGCCGATCTTCTATGTCCGTGGGGAGGTGGAGAACCGCTCCTCGAAGCCCGCGCGGGTGAAGGTCCAGGCTGCGCTCTATGACGGGGGGCAGCGGGTGAAGTCCGCGGAGGGCCTTGCGGGGCTGTCACCCACGCCCGAGGAGCTCCATGCCATCACCAGCGCCGAGGCCGCCGCGCAGCTGCGCACCCGCCTGGATGCGGAGGCGACGGTCATTGAGCCCGGGAAGCGCGCCCCCTTCACGCTCGTACTCCAGGAGTACCCCAAGGATCTCAGCGCGTTCCGGCTTCGGGTGACGATGGAGGCAGTGCCCGAGGGGGAGAGCCAACCTTAAGGGAGGGAGACGCCATGCCCACCCAGGAGCAGGCCCGAAATCTCGCGCTCCGGCTTCATGGCCTGAGCGGCGGCACGGCGATCCTCCGCAAGGCCGCCGCGCGCGAGCTGGCCCGGTACGATCCGCTCGACGCCAACGAGCTCATCGACCACCTCATCACCCTGGCGCGCTCCGGCTGGGAGCCCGCCACCCATATCCTGTCCGCCTTCGTGGCGGCGCTGGGCATGGAAGCGGCGCAGATCCCCTACGCGGAGGAACTGCGACGGTTGGCGCAGATCCAGTCTCTGCCCACGGTGGCGGACCTCTTCGCCGAGGGCCCCGCGCGCCAGCAGCTGAATGCGGGCGCAGCGGCCAAGGCGGATGCGCAGGTCTTCACCCAGTCCTTGGGGCACCTCAAGCAGCAGGCGCGCCTGACAAGGGATCCGGATGTGCTCTCGCGGCTGGTCACGGTGAGCAACCCCGCCGTGGTGCGCAACGCCCTCCTCAACCCGCGCCTGACCGAGCCGCTCGTGGTGCGCATGGCCGCGCGCCGCCCGGCCCGGCCCGAGCCGCTGGTGGAGATCTGGAAGTCATCGCGCTGGTCAGCCCGGCACGCGGTGCGCCGAGCGCTGGTCTTCAACCCATACCTGCCGCCGGAGGTGGGGTCGAAGATCGTCCCCCTGCTCAACGCGACGGACCTGGCCGAGCTGGCCTCGGACACCTCCGTGCACCCGTCCCTGCGAGAGCAGGCCACCCGGCTGCTGGCGCAGGGACCCTTGGGCGGGTAGGAGCGTCGCCCAGCCGTTCAGTCCAAGAAGCGGCGGTCCCATCGGCGTGTCTCGTCGGGGGACAGATCAGGCAGACGAGCCCGAGGTTCGAAATACAGCCAAGGTTCGAGGACGCGCGCCAGCTCGCGGTAGGCGGGTAGCAGCAGCCCCTTCTCGGTGTCTCCCGCCTCGGGCCATTCCCCCAGAGTGACGACGGCCCTGCCACCGGTCATCTCCTCGATCGTCGCGCTGGGGTTATGCAGCCGCGAGCGCAGACCTTGGCTTCCGCCTACGGCTCCCAGAACGGGCTGCCCGAGGAAAGTCAGCCAGTGCGGCCCGCGGATCCGCGTCCCCACCTGCCACGAGTACCCTGTCGGGCTGGGAAAATCGATCCCAGGATGGCGGAAGCAGTGCTTGAGGATTTCTTCGGGCACACCCAGCTGTTCCAGCTCGCCATTGAAGGACAGGCCAGCGGAGCCAGAGCAGAAGGGCAGGGGAGAGCCCAGGTCCCGGGCGAGCTCACGCATGCGTGCTGGGCCCTGCTCTTCCAAAAATTCGGTAGGCACCCAGAAACTCGCCTCGCATACGGCATGAGGTTCATGCTGCATGGAAGGGTCCTCGAGATCCTTGCCGTGGTACTCGAAGCGGTAGCGGCAACCCCTCAGCTCCGCGTCGAGCAGCCGGATGATAGGGAAGCGCTGCTCGCGCAACTTGCGTCGCGTGAGGTCCCAGCCCGCGTCATCAAGCTCCTGCTCCTCGCCCTCTGTGTCGACATACCAGCCGAGCGCCTGGGAACCTACGGCGCGGAGATATGTCTCTAGCGAGCGCTCCAGCCCCGGCAGGACGGACTTGTGTGTCTGGCGCATGTAGAAAGTGATTCTCAGGCCCTCGCGCGCCAGGAGGTCGCCGTTCTCTGCGTGGATGCGAATTCTGGGGTAGTGCGTGCTCATCGAGACGCCCCTCCGCGAGGAGAGACGAGCCCTGGCTCCACTCCGAGGAGTTCTTTGTACACCTCTCCTTGAGTGCGGCCTTGGTGAGGTCCGTCAGAGTATTCTCGCCAGCGGGATTGATGGCTGCTCAGGCAAGGAAACTTGAAATCATGGACGGCCTGAATGGAATGAGGGGCGCCTCCAGCGTGTAGGACGAGATCCGGCTCTATGGTGCCCAGCAGCTCGGAGGCCCGGCCCTCGCGAAGCAGGGTTTCTACCTTCTCCGCGGGGAGGTGCTCGACGTCTCCTGTGCGCGCATTGCGGCGGTATCGTGGCTTGATGCTGTATCCATCAGGCTTCAGCTCGCTGAGCTTCTTCTCCACGCACTTCAGGGCTACCTCATGTTGCTCGTTGCCCAATTGCTCGGCACGAGTGATGGGGCGGCCCTTGCGATCCTGGCCAACCTTCTCGTTGCACTCTTCACGCGTCGGCCCCTTCTTCCCGAAGTACCTGCTGATGATCGTTGAGCGTGCGGCATCAGCGCATTCATTCAGTGCCTTCCGGATCTTCTCTTTGAGGGAGGCGTCCAGTGTGTGCGGCAAGCTGTAGACGATGGCTGCGACCTCGCGGGGTGGATACTTTTTGGAACAGTCGCCGCCGCAGGTGCCGTCACCGAGTTCTGCCGGCCATAGCAGGATGATGAGCGGTAGCCATGGACTTGGAGGGATAGGTGGGCGTGGAGCAGGTGATGGAGCCGAAGGAGACGGCACCAATCTCACCGAGGGCACAGGCGGCGTCGCAGGTGGAGGCAGCGGAGTAGCAGGCTGAGATCGTCCCTCTCGACCGACACTCAGTCCCAAGAGCAGCACGAAGAGCGCGAGATTCTTGCCGGATGAACGCACCGTTCTCCTCCAGGGGACAAGCTTGATGTGTGTGCTACGTGTGCTCCTGTAGAGGAGGCTGGGTTGCGCCCAATCAACTCTCGTCGCGGTCGGACGGAGGAAGCGTGGAAGGAGTCGGCAAGGAGGGATTGGGTTCAGGTGTGCGTGGAGGAACTTCGGTGGGAGCGAGCCCCTGCGAAGCGCCACTCGGAGGCTGGCCCCTGACGATGTTGCCAGCGGCTTGATGCACATCTCCCCGGACCTGCACTTGCTTGTTCTTGAACATTGCTGAGGAAAGGGGAGGCGGGCCTGAAGGAGGAACCGTCTCCCGTCCCTCTACGATGTCTCCGCCGGCTTGCGACAGGCTTCCTCCTACATGGAGGTCCTCGTTCTCGAAGGATATGGCGGGTGCGGTGGCCTGCGGCATTGCACGGGTTTGTTGGAACTGGGCGATGAGCACCTCCAGCCGTTCCGCGGAGCCTTGGAGCGCCTCTAGGGCGTTTGGTGGTTGGGCAAAGCGTGCCATGAGTTCCGGTAGACGCTCTACTGTCTGGCTCAGTGTTCCGAAATTCTCCCCAAGCTGCTCGATCAGCATGCCATGAAATGCTTGCCATGCCTGAGTATCAGCGGCCAGTTCTTCGCGAAAGGTGCGGGCCACGGTGCCCAGGAGGTTCTTCTTGAGGAACTCAACGGCCTTCGTGTCATGGTCGAAGAGCAGTGAGTCCAGAGCGCGGTGGAGCGTATCCTCCGCAGTCGCGGGCGTCAGGGAGTCCGTGGGCAATGGAGCCGATTCAGCGACGGCGTCAGCACAGTCGTGAATCAAGTCGAAAGCTAGCAGCTGGGCGTGGGGACCGGCCTTCTCCTTGTGGAGGGTCTTCAACATCTTCGCTGCGCGCCGGATGGCCTTCGCGGCAACTCGCTGGACGTGCGTGCCAGGGACGAGCGCCGAACGCTCCTTCTGCCAGAGTCTGGCCAAGGCCTCCGAAGTCCAGTTGACGCCAATGGCGCCCGCAGAGGCGATCAGCGTTGCATTACCACTGAGAGCGCTGGTTCCGAGCAGCAGGGCTCCAGCCAGGGCTTGTCGAGCATGGAAATCCACGGGCATTATTGGGGCTCCTCGAATTGTCTCAAGGCTTCGATTCGCTGACGCAAGAGTTCCGCAGTCTTCGCTTCTCCTTGCTTGTCGGCATGGGTGGCCAGTTCCTCGAGAGTGACCAATAGAGGAGTCTTGAGATTCTGAGGCACCTGCTGCCAGGACTCGGCCATGGTTCGCGGATCTGGGGAGGCGATGATGGCGGAAACGTACTGTTGTATCAGCATGTGGATGATGCCTTCTTGCGTCAACCAGGGTGGAGGAGGCCCCGCTTTCAGTCGTGGCCAGAGGGCATCGAAGTCGTCTCCACAGATCATCCTGAGTTTCTGCAATTGGCGGGCAGCAAGTTCCTGATACTGCTGATGCTGGAGTTTGGTGAAGAGATTAAAGGCGGTCCAGGCTAACTGTAGGGCCTCTGTGAGGCGCTCCATTCGGCTCCCGTCGTCGAGAGAGGCAACTTCAAGCAAGATATTGGCACGGTTGCCGAACGTCATTGCAAGAGGCAAAGGATCAGGATTGCGAGAGTAGATGCGCAAGACCTCATCAGATAAACCGAGAGCCTGTTGGAGGAGCGAGGCGCGGTCTTTCCCTGGCATGGAGGCGAGCTCGCTGAGGAGGGTGGCACGGTTGTTTTGGGTGGTGGCGTAGTCGAGGGGAGAGGCCTCGGGGGTTCTGAATCGCAGGGCCTCGGCGCAAGCGTCCAGAGCCTGTTGGAGGAGCGAGGCACGGTCTTGCCTTGGCAGGGAGGCGAGCTCGCTGAGGAGGGTGGCGC
>Ga0190275_10000872_pt1 | contig 23970 bp, 22 predicted proteins | sample Popmic550T_FD_133745 | JGI IMG/M metagenome (GOLD analysis project Ga0190275, IMG submission 133745) | Populus adjacent soil microbial communities from riparian zone of Yellowstone River, Montana, USA - 550 T | ecosystem: Environmental > Terrestrial > Soil > Riparian zone > Trees stand | place...
GCGGCCAGCAACATCCCCAGCGCTTCGATGCCCTCCTTCTCGGTGTGCAGCGGACGAGTGCCGTTGATCAAGGAGTCGGCGAAGTGACCGATCTCGGCGACGAAGGTGTCCTGCTTCTCGTACGTCGTCGACTCGGTTTCCCCGTTGCGGAAACGCACGTTGAGCGTAGTTCCGTTGCTGTGCAGGGTGCCGTTCTCGGCGACGACGGAGAACCGTTCGGTGATCTCCGGGGGGTCGTACGCCCAGCTGGTCCACAGGGTGCCGATCGCGCCGTTGGCGAACCGGACCACCACCTGGGCCGAGTCCTCACCTTCGGCGAAGGTCAGCCGATGGGTGGAGAGCATGGCGGCTGCCTCGATGGGCACGGCTCCGGCGAGGTGCAGCATCAGGTACGTCGGGTGGTAGCCGGTGTCGATCAGCTCGCCACCACCGCTGGTGATCACGCTGGCCCGCCAGCCCATGTTCGCCGGGTCGAAGTCGTTGTAGAAGCAGTCGGTGGTGCGCACCTCGTAGACCCGGCCGAGCCGGCCGGAGTCCAGCACCTCCTTCGCGGCGGCGACCGCCGGCAGAAAGAGCTGGTTGTGGGCGCACATCAAGGTGACGGCCGCCTCCGACACGGCCGTCTGCACGTCGACCGCCTCCTCGGGGGTGAGGCAGAGCGGCTTCTCACAGAGGATGTGCTTGCCGGCCTGCGCTGCCGCGACGATCGCGTCCCGGTGCAGATGATGCGGCAGACAGATGTCGACCGCGTCGATGTCGGCTGTCGCGATCTGCTCGCGGTAGTCGGTGAAGCCTTGGACGCCGAGCTCGGTGACCCGTCGCTCGACGGTCTCGGGTATGGCGTCGGCGATCGCGGTCACGGTGATGCGATCCGCGTGGGCGGCATAGCCGCGGAGGTGGGCGTTGGCGATCCCGCCGCCGCCGATGATTCCGACCTTGATCATGGTGCTGCGATGCTCCTGTCGTGGGTGCGGTTGTGCTGGATGTGCTGGATCTCGGAGTGCGTGTGCGTCTCCCGACCTGACTTCCGTCGACTGGTCCACGTTCACGGTGGACCAGTCGCCAGAAGTCGAGGGCGTCGGGGTCGATGCTCAGGTGTAGTCGACGAGCGTGCCGCTGCCGGCGGCCTCGTTCGCGGCCACCACCAGTCGGGTCAGCTCGACCGCGCGCTCGAGGTTGTCGGTCTCCTCGACGCCGGTGCGGATGGCGGCCACCCAGCGGTCGTACGCGTCCGGCGCATCGGCCGGAACCGGGACCGCACGCCAGTTCTTGCCCTTGGCGTCGCTGACCAGCAGCTCGCCGGTGGCGTTGGAGTACGTCAGGCTGCCCTCGGTGCCGAACACCTCGATGGTGAACGGGTTGGAGCTGACGAAGCCGGCCTCGATCACGCCGATGGCGCCGTCGTCGTAGCCGGCGGTGACCACCGCATGATCATCCACCGAGCGGCCGGTAAGGGAGCGGTAGGTGGCGCCGACGGTGGCCGGGGTGCTGCCCAGGAACCGCTGCACGAGGTAGACCGGGTGGCAGCCGAGATCGGTGAGGGCGCCGCCGACCGCCTCGGAGGGATCGAAGAACCGGTCCGGCAGCCAGCCGTGGACCGACCCGTCGTGGGAGAGCCGGACCCGCGCGTACGTGAGCCGGCCGAGGGTGCCGGCGTCGAGCACCTCGGTGATCGCGGTGGTGTAGCCGTGGTAGAGCCGTGGAAGCGAGACGACAACCTGGCGGCCGGCTGCACGGGCGGCGGCCAACAGCTCTTCGGCCTCCGGCAACGTCGGTGCCAACAGCTTCTCGGTGAAGACGTGCTTGCCGGCGTCGATCGCTGCGCCGATCACCTCGCGGTGGGCGACGGTGGAGGTGGTGACGGTGACGCCGTCGAGGTCGGATCGACCGAGCAGCCCGGCCAGGTCCGAGGTGAACTCGACACCGAGCTCGTCGGCGAAGGCCTGACCTCGCTCGGGATCGTCGTCCCAGACCGCGATCAGCTCGGCGTCGGGATGTTCCTGCGTACGCCGCGCGTAGTCCCGGGCGTGGACATGCCAGGCACCGACGACGGCGACACGCAGCGGAGCGGGGGATTCGGACGGTTGGGGCACGAAGTTCCACCTCGTTGTGAGTTCAGGTAATCAAGTACCACCATCCTCGCACCGAGCGTCAGACCTCGGGCAGGGGGCCGGGACCAAAGTCTCGTCGGTCCTGACCGATCGCCTCTCAGGAGACCGGTCAGCTCGCTGTCATCGTCGAAGCAGAGCCGCCGTACAGCTGACGAGGAGAGCGTGATGGCACCTACACCGATGGGACGCCCACCGACAGGACCGATGCCGACAACCGTCGCGGTCGCCATCGACTCCTCTCCGGAGGCGCTCGCGGCGGCAAGGTTCGGCGCCAGGGCGGCAGAGCTGCGCGGCCTCGACCTGACGCTGTGCCACGCGGTGTGTCCGCCGGCGACGACCGAGTCGTCGGCGTGGCTGCTGGAACGGCTGCAGAGTCAGGTCCGGATCCCGCCGACCATGGCCGTGACCACGGTGCTGGACCAGCTGGCGCCTGCTGTGCTGCTGAAGGAGATGGAGGATGACGCCGCCCTGCTGGTCGTCGGCCGGCGTCGCTCGGACCGGCCCGAACACAGCATCGCCGGCAGTCTCGCCGCTCAGCTGGTGGCGTCGGTACACACGCCGCTGGCCGTCGTCCCGGCCGGATGGACGCCGGCGCCGTGGACGAGCCGGCCCGTCCTGGTGGCTCTGGAGATGACCGCAGGCGGCGCCGCCGAGATCCTCGCCTTCGCCTGCGAGGAGGCGTCCCGGATGCGGGCACCGTTGGTGGCCACCCACCTCATGGCCCCGAACGACTCCGACGATCCGCAGAGGTCGCTGCGGGCGGTGCACGCGCTGCTGGCCGGATGGAAACAGGACTACCCGGATCTCGCGTTCGGCGTCGACGTCGTGGTCGGCGAACCTGATCGGGCGATCGTCGAGGCCTCCGGCCGAGCCGCGGCGCTGGTCGTGGGTGGTCCTCGCCAGTCGCAGCGGCGCCGTGGCTGGGCGGACTCCATCGCGCGGACGGGAGTGCGCTGGGCCCACTGCCCGATCGTCGTCGTGCCGCGCAGCTGATGTGTCGTGCCCGACTCAGGCCGGCGCCTGCCAGGCGGCACCGAAGCAGACGAAGGGGCTGAACGCGTCGACCTGGTCGGAGGCGGAGCACAGCGCCTCGGCGGCGCCACGGCCACCGGCGAGCTCGGCGTGATAGCGCTGCATGATCTCGGCCGCGGTGTCGTCGTGCACCCTCGCCACGCCGGCGACCACGGTGCCGCACCCGAGCTGGAGCAGGACACTGGTGAGCCCGAGCGTCTCCTGACCGGCTCGTACGGTGCTGCGTCCGACGTCGCAGGCGGACAGCACGACATGCTCGGGGACGTGGCCGCGACGGTCGACGTCGTACGCGAACAACGGTCCACCGGCCAAGGACAGCGACGAGAACATCGGGTTCTGCCCGCGGTGGACGCCGTGGGTGGCGATGTGCACCAGCCTGCTCGTCGACATCGCCTCCAGCACCTCGGCCGAGGTCGCCGTCGGGCGGTCGTAGGTGTCGGCGCAACCTGCCCAGGCCTCGGCGACGGCCGCCGTCTCCTGCCGGGCCCGGGGCAGACCTGGCCCGGCGACGGCGGTCACCGACCAGGGCGTCGACGGCTCCGACCAGGCGCCGACCAGTCCGGCTCGGGCGCGATGCCAGCCGCCGAGTGACGGAGTCACGCACACCGGACGTCGCTGCAGCTGCGGCAGCAGCGGCCACGGGAGAGCGAGCAGCTCGCCCGCCGGGCTGATCACGACAGACCGGTCGTCCTGCGGCAGCGCTGCGGCCAGCAGCCGGCTCAGGTCCGCGGCACCCCGTCGCAGCGACCGCGTGGCTGCCATGCGCATCGCCGCCGGCAGCGCGGCGTTCGCCAGCAGATCCAGATCCGCGGACAGCCGGTGCTGCCAGCCCCGGACGGTGTCGCCGTCCGCCAGCTCGACCAGCTTCGGCGACCCGCTCGGCGGGATGCTCACCGCACTGAGTCGGCCGTGCAGCTCGGTGACCGTGACCAGGTGGCAGTCGTCCAGCGCGGCCGCCGCCCGGAGCTCGGCCACCGAGGCCGGTGGGTGCCAGGCGCGACTGCCGCTGCTGAGCCAGGACCGCGCCCGGAGCTCCGACTGCAGCTCAGCCATCTGCTGACGTGCCGGCTCGGGGACCTCGACCACTCGACGTAGCTCCGCCAACAGCTCGGCGGTGCGCGGGTCGGCCGGCGGCGTGACCGGCGTGATGCGGCCTGAGACGGCCCGCGATCGTTCCACCGCCGCGATCACCGAGCCGGCTCGCCCGGACCCCAGCGCCAGCTCCAGATCGCGCTGCGCCAGCCGCCGACCGTGGACGGCGCTGGCGCTCTGCAGGTCGATGCCACCGAACTGCGCCTGGTACGCAGCCAGGTCCTCCAGACCTCGACGAAGGACCCGCCGCGCCGCCGGCCGCTCGGCGCGCCGCTCCAGGATCTCCGCCCGCACGAGGTGACTGTGCAGTCGGACCGCGATCGGATCGCTGGGGCGGAGCCGACCGGCCCGAGTCAGCATCCCGTCGGCCTCGTCGGCTCGACCAAGCTCCAGCTCGAGCTCGGCGGCCAGCAGGGTGGCCGAGCTGGCCTGCGTCGTCTGACCCGCTTCGGCGAACTCAGCCGCCAACCGCCGAGCCGGGGGCAGCAGCCGACCGGCCGGCCGCCCGGCGGCCTGATCGGCCTGCAGCAGCACCAGCTCGGCGGCTCGGCGCCAGCGGTCGTTGCCGTGCCGGCGGAACCGGTCGCGCGCCCGGGCGGCCAGCCGTCGGGTGTCCGTCACCCGGCCGGTGAGCAGCGCGACCTCGGCGCGGGTCAGATCGACCTCGCCGAGGTCCTGCCAGCAGCGGTCGCGGCGGAACAGCTCAGCTGCCTGGCGAAGGGCGTCGTCGGCCTCGTCGGGGAGGCCGGCCGCCAGCAGCACGCGGGCTCGGTCGAGGTGGGCGATCCCTTGCTGGGTGTCACCGTCGAGCTCGATGCCGTCGTGCATGAGCTGCAGGGCACGAGGAAGGTCACCCGCGGTGAACTCGAGGCAGCCGAGGTTGTGCAGGGCGATGCGCCGGGCATAGCCGTCGGCGATGACCTCGGCGCAGCGTGTGGCGCGGACCAGGTCCACTCGAGCCAGGGAGATCTGGCCCATCTCGACGAACAAGGCCCCGCGGTTGAGGAGCAGCCGGACGAGATCCACCCCTGACTCCGGCAGCCGTGCGAGGGCCTGGCCGAAGGCGGTCTCGGCGTCGGCGAGTCGGCCGCCGCGGAAGAGGATGAGAGCTCGTTGACTGATCAGGGAGGCTGTCAGCGAGTCGTCCTGCACACAGCTCGCCCAGCGGAGCGACTCGTCCATCACGGTCAGGGCACGGTCGAGACCGCGGATCTCGACCTCTGACTTCGCCAGGGTGGCGAGCAACCGTGAGGTGCTGCGGCAGCGTTCAGGCTCACAGGTGGACAGATCGTGTTCGGGTCCGGCATCCAGCAGATCGAGCCCGCGTCTGACGAGTTGTTCGGCACGACGGGGATGGCCCTCGACGTTCGCTTGGACCGCTCGTCGCTGGAGGTCGTTCGCGCGGTTCAGGTCCGAGCCGGACGGATGGTCAATGACTGGACTCGTCGATGACATGCTTGACGGCTGATGCGTTGTCCTCCTGGGGATGGTCCAGCTTCCACTGGAGGCACCGTCCGAGGAAGGCGGGGGCGGCGAACGAGGTGCCCGACCACAGCGCGAAGCCTGCGGAGAAGTCGTCGATGTCGAGCGTCTCGCGGAGCGGGGAGTCGGCGCTGGCGGGGACGCGCACCGTCGGCTGCACGCCACCGTCGAACGTGGTCGGAAGGGTGCTGAACACCTGGGCTCCGGTCCAGTAGACCTTCACCCACGTCCCGCAGTTGCTGAACAGGGCGACCGTGCCGTTCGGGTTGCGGGCTCCGACGCTGATCAGGTTGTCGATCCCCGGGGCCATGGCCGCCGGATACATCGGCCGGTTCGTGGCGTCGTTGCCGGCCGCGGCGACGAGTAGCACGCCCTCGGCCGCGAGGTCGCGGATCGGGCGCATGATCATCGGATCCGTGTCGGCGTCGCCGGGCATCTCGTGGTAGTAGCCGAACGACATCGACACCCCATCGAGTCGCCGACCACCACGGCGATGCCCCCTGGCCAGTCGCAGCAACGCATTGATCATCTTCGACTCTTCGACGTAACCATCGGCGTCCATCAGCCTGACCATCAGGATCGTGGCGTCGGGGCACGACTGCCGGATCAGGCCACTGATGAAGGTTCCGTGACCAGAGAAGTCGTCGAGGGTCCCCTGGAAGGGGTCATGGACGATTCCCACCCCTTCGGGCTCGAGGCCGATGCTCCCGTTCAGCACCTCGACATCAGTCAGCCACTCGTGCTCACCGACCCCGGTGTCCAAGATGGCGACGACCGGCGCGGACTCGATCTCCTTCGATCGGCGCGGCGGAGGCCCGAGATAGGCGACCGGCGTGCGACCGCCGAGGCCAGGCGTCGCGTACTGGAGGCGCGCGCCACCGCCGTACGTCATGGTTCCGCCGTACGTCATCGTGCCGCCATAGGTCATCGTCCCGCCGTACGTCATCGTGCCGCCGTACGTCATGGTCTGACCGGCGATGTTGGCGGCCATCAGATGATCGAGCGCTACCTCGACGGGTGGGTACCAGGCAGGTCCGGATGGAGACGGCGGAGGCGGTTCCGGAGGTTGCTGTGCGATCTGCTGCCGAAAGGACTGGATCAGCCGCCAGGCGTCGATGGGTGTGGCGTCTCCTGCTGGCGACAGGATCACCGGAGTCACCCACATGGCAGCGTCGGGTCCGTCACCGTCCTCGGGAGCATCGCCGTTGTCCGGGTCGACCGTGGTCGACAGACCGGCGGCCTCGGCGAACCTGCGAAAGCCGGCGACCCCCGCACTCGTGGGAACCCCGGCGACCAGCACCCGATCCGAGATGTAGACGGTCGGCTCGAACGTCTCGGCATCGCGTCGAGTGGCGCGTCCTGGATCGAGGACCTTGGCCCGCCGGGCGGCGAAGGGGTCGTACCCGCCCAGAAATCCTGCTCGGTGTCGTTCGTCGCCGTCCGCTTGGCTCATGGCTTCCCCTGAATTGTTCCGCCGGTCGACTCAGGGTAGGCGGGTGCAGGTCCTCCGCGTCAAGCCATCGGGCCCTGGCTTGTCCGGACACCCCGCGTACAGTCGCGCAGGTGGAGGAGCTCGCCGACCTACGAGCCGACTGCACGCGGTGCTCGGCGCTGTGCTGCGTGGCCCTCCCGTACGCGGCGTCGGCCGACTTCGCCGTCGACAAGCCGGCTGGGCAACCCTGTCGGCATCTCGACGTCTTCTCGTGCACGATCCATGCCCAGCTGCCCGAACGCGGGTTCGCCGGGTGCACGGTCTTCGACTGCCTCGGTGCCGGTCAGCGGGTCACCCAGCACACGTACGCCGGCGTGACCTGGCGGGATCGACCCGACCTCGCCGGAGAGATCTTCGACGCGTTCTCGATCATCCGGCAGCTGCAGGAGCTGCGCTGGTATCTGCGGCAGGCCGATCGCGGTGATCAGCCCACCGTGCTCCGACAGCAGATCTGGTCGCTGGCCGTGGCAACCCGCGAGCTGACCGCGCTGCCCGCAGAGGAGCTGCGGCAGATCGACGTCGCCGGTCACCGTGCGGCCGTCGACGGCGTGCTGAGCGAGGTGAGCCGCCGGGTGCGGACCGCGGCAGCACGGTCGGTGGGCGACCGGACCGGTCGGCCAGGCCGAACCCGACGGGCCGATCTGGTCGGGGCACGCCTGGCCGGGGTCGATCTGCGCGGTTGCGACTTCCGTAGCGCCCTGCTGCTGGGCGCGGACCTGCGTCGTGCTGACCTGCGCGGCGCGGACCTGATCGGCGCCGACCTGCGCGGCGCGGATCTGCGCGGCGCAGACCTGTCGACTGCCCTCTACGTCACCGAGCCCCAGGTCGCTGCGGCTCACGGCGACGCCCGGACCCACCTGCCGGTGGAGATCCGCCGGCCCGTCCGCTGGGTTGGAAGCTGAATCGCGTCCGAGCCGAGAGAGCTCAGCCGCCGACGGTCTTCGTCGCCTCGGCGAGCACAGGGGCAAGGGTGGACGCCACCACGATGGCGGTGGCAAGCAGGACCTTGATCTTCGTGGACATCGTTTCCTCCGAGAATGCTGATTCCTCCGTGCGAGGAACGTATCGGACGAGCCTGGCAGCCGGTGACACTGTTGTCCAGATCGTGATCGCGCCATCAGTCCTGCAGCGCACGGCCGCGCCACTCGGGTAGCGCCAACGCGGCCAGGGCGGCGACGGCGAACGACACGGCGAAGACGACGAACAGCCCGGTCAGTCCGGTGGAGGAGCGCAGCAGCGGGACGAGCAGCGGCGCGATGATCGACGCGATTCGGCCGAAGGCGGCAGCGCTGCCGGCGCCCGTGGCCCGTAGATCGGTGGGGTAGACCTCGGGCGTCACCGCGTACAGGGCTCCCCAGGCGCCGAGGTTGAAGAAGGACAGGGCCATCCCGGTGGCGAGCACGGAGGGCACGGAGTCCGCGAGACCGAACGCAAGGGCACTCAGGGCGGAGCCCGCCAGGAACGTCGCCAGCGTCGGCCGGCGTCCCCAGCGCTCGATCAGGTACGCGGAGGCGGCGTAACCGGGCAGCTGGGCCAAGGTGATGATCAAGGTGTACTCGAACGACTTCACCAACGTGAAGCCCGAGGCGACGAGCAGCGTCGGCAACCAGATGAAGGCGCCGTAGTAGGAGAAGTTGGTCCCGAACCAGGTCAGCCACAAGGCGATGGTCCGGCGCCGGTACTGCGGTGACCACAGGTCCTTCCACGGTGCCGGCGGCCGGCCCTCGGCGGCCGCGGGAGCCTGCTGGTCGGAGGGTGCCTCCATCCCAGCCGAGAGCTCGAACGAGCGGACGGCGGCCTCCGCCTCCGCCTCTCGGCCCCGTCGCTCCAAGAACCTGACCGACTCCGGCAGTCCCCAGCGGACCACGACGGCGTAGAACGCCGGCACCATGCCGAGGGCGAACGCCCACCGCCAGCCGGCCGCCGAGGACGGCACGACCAGGTAGCCGATCACGGCAGCCAGCAGCCAGCCGAGCGCCCAGAAGGCCTCCAGGGCCACGACGATCCGGCCGCGGATGCGGGCCGGAGCGTACTCGCTGACCAGGGTCGAGGCGACCGGCAGCTCGGCGCCGAGGCCGAGGCCGACGATGAATCGCAGCACCAGCAGCAGCCCGACCCCGGTGACCAGAGCCGAGGCGCCCGTGGCGAGCCCGTAGATCAGCAGCGTGAGCGCGAAGACCTGCCGCCGACCGATCCGATCGGCGAGCAGCCCACCGAGGCTCGCCCCGATCGCCATCCCCACGAAGCCGATGGAGGCGATCGCCGACAGCTGACCGGGAGAGAGCGACCACTGGGCGGCCAGCGCGGCCAGCACGAACGAGACCAGGCCGACATCCATCGCGTCCAGGGCCCAGCCGACTCCGGAGCCGGCCAGGAGCCGGCCGTGGCGCCGGGTGAAGGGCAGCCGGTCCAAGCGCTGAGACCTGGACAGCCCCGTGGTCGCGGTCGGGGCCGGAGACGACTCATCCACCCGGGGATTGTGGCACCCCGGGTGGATGAGAGGTTTCGCACGGCTCAGTTCATGGTCGGATCAACCGACCGGGTCTCATTCGTTGATCGGGCGCGGGATGCTCCGGTTGGCGATCCGGTTCTCGGCGTCGATCATCCAGGCGAGCTGCTCGAGCCGCTCGAGCACGGTGTGCAGGATGTCGGCGGTGGTCGGGTCCTCGGCATCGACGTCGTCGTGGATCCGACGAGCGGTGGCGGCCGTTGCGTACAGGGCGGCGGTGATCAGATCGACCGTCTCGGCGGTGTCCACCTCCTCGGCGGGCATCTCCGGCAGCGACGACCGGGCAGCGACCGTCGCACGGCGGCCGTCCGGGGTGACGTAGATGGCGCGCATCCGCTCGGCGACGGTGTCGGAGAACTCGCGCGCGGCCTCGACCACCTCGTCGAGCACGAGGTGGGTGTCGCGGAAGTTCTTGCCGACGACGTTCCAGTGGAGCTGCTTGCCGACCAGGTGCAGGTCGATGAGATCCACGTGCAGCTGCTGCAGGTGATCGGCGAGCTGCTGCGCCGCCCTGAACGGCGGCCGTGCTTCGTGAACGGACTTGTCGGTCTGGGGAAGTGTGCTGGTCATGTCTTGGTGCCTTCCTTCTCGGGTACGAACCCATATTCCCACCTAATCTGGAATCATTCCAGTGAAGGAAGGCTGACCTCAGTGCCTGTACATGGACGCCGAGGTACCTGCCCTGAGCTTGTCGGATCAACCAGCCCTGAGCTTGTCGAAGGGCGACAGGGGAGAGGGCGTGAACGGCCCTTCGACAGGCTCAGGGCGCGGATCGACAGGCTCAGGGCGCGGATCGACAGGCTCAGGGCGACTGAACGTACGAGCACCGAGTGACGAAGCGCAGGATTCCCGCACTCGAACGGCGAGCCGATCTTGAGGTAAACCTGAGCGGCTCTTCGGCCCCAACCCAGGTGGCCTTGCGGCGGGTCCAGCAAGATTCTCTTCGGGCCGTGGGGACGGTTCGCCACCGGGGCGGGGAGCCCGGGACAGAAAGAGGGACTGCCGTGCTGATCGATCACTTCGCGTGTACCCGCGAAGACGATGCGCCCGGTGGTCCCCGAGCAGCGCAGCCTATGGGGATGGGCGAGGCGCTGTCAGCCGCGGAGCCGGGCGGGATCTTCGGGGGATATCCCGCACCGGCTCCAGCGGCGGCCGGTCCGGAGCCGGTGATCCCGGACTCTGTCGTCGAGCCGGTGCTGGGGGGCGCACGGCTCGCGCACGATCGACCTGCCATGGGGGGCGGGTCCGAGGGAGGATCGGTCTCGGCACCCACGGAGGGGCCGGGACCGGTCGCTCCCGGTGCCGAGGCCGACTCTGCCGGCCAGGTGGGGTCCGACGGTCAGGCCAGCTCCGACGGTCAGGCCGGCTCCGATGGTCAGGCCGGCTCCGATGGTCAGGCCGGCTCCGACGGTGAGCGCGCGGGCGACGGTGGAGGCGGCAGCGCCGATCTGTATGTCGCGCTGGGCCCCGACGATGCCGTCATGCACCGCTTCGTCACCGACTACCTGCTGCTGCTGGGCGGACGACTGGACACGATCCGCCGCTGCCTCGACGACAGTGACATCGAGGGTGCTCGGGTGGCGATCCTGAGCCTCGAGTCGAGCAGCCTGATGCTGGGCGGAGGTCCGCTGGCTGCCCGGCTGTCTGAGCTTCGGTCCCAGCTCGACCTCGGCTCCACACCGCAGCGCAACGCGTTGCTGGTCCTGGCCGAGTCGGCAGCCTCGAGGTTTCGATCCGAGCTGGAGGCCGTGGGACGCGGCTGACCGTGACGGCCCTTCGACAGGCTCAGGGCGCGCAGCCGAGTCGCTGCTGAGCCTGTCGAGCACCGTCAGTGGTCGCGGCCAGCCAGGTAGGAAGACGCCAGGATGTCAGCGAGACCGGTGCTCCGCCAGCCGGTAGCCGACGCCGCGCACGGTCTCGACGTAGCGCGGCGAGCTGACAGGATCGTTCAGCTTGCGCCGCAGGTTCGCCATGTGCACCTCGACCGCGCGTCGATCCGAGTCGGACACGTACCCGCCGGGCGACTCCCCGCGCAGCTCCAGCGCGAGCGCGTCCTTGGTGATCACCCTCCGGTTGCCTTCCATCAGCGCCAGCAGCAGATCGAACTCGCTGCGGGTCAGCTCGACCGGGGCGCCGTCGAGGTCGCAGAGCCACATCTCCGCATTGATCCGCAGCCCGTTGTGGCTGAGCCAACCGTCCTCGTCGTCTGCGTCCGCGGCGGGACGCGTCACCAGGACTGCCGGCGCGACGTGCTCAGGCTGCCGGCCGGCGCCGACGCCGACCTCCCGAAGGCTCGTACGGTAGCGGCGCATCATCGCCTCGATCCGGGCCCGTAGCTCGCGGGGCCGGAACGGCTTGGTCAGGTAGTCGTCCGCGCCGGCGTCCAGGCCCATCAACGTGTCGATCTCCTCGTTGCGTGCGGACAGCATGATCACGTACGTGTTCGAGAAGCTCCGGATGCGGCGGGCGACCTCGAAGCCGTCGATGCCCGGCAGGCTCACGTCCAGCGTCGTGAGGATGGGACGGTGCTCCCGCACGGCGTTGATGCCCTCGATCCCCGTCGCGGCCGGGATGCAGGTGAAGCCGGCCTCGTTGAGGATGGCGGACAGCAGGTTCCGGACGTCGGCGTCGTCCTCGATGACCACCGCCGTCCGCTCCTGACCCGTTGCCATGGGCATACGGTAGCCGCGTCCGGCCGACGGTTCGGCCTGGAGGTGAGATTTCACTCGAGGGTGGCACCACCGGCTGCCGAGGCGTCGATGATGAGCTCCTGCTGCGCCGGTGGCGGCGTCGCGACCGGCAGCGTGAAGGAGAACACCGCGCCTCCGGTGGGGTTGTTCTCCGCCCAGATCCGCCCGCCCAGCCGCTCGACGATGCTGCGACTGATGGCCAGGCCGAGTCCGGTGCCGCCCTTCTCCCGGGCGTCGGAGGAGTCCACCTGCTCGAACCGCTCGAAGATGACCTCGAGCCGGTTCGGCGGGATGCCCCGTCCTTGATCAGTCACGCGGAAGGTGATCATCCCGGCCTCCGGGGCAGCGTCCAGCGTCACCTCGCTACCCGGTGGGGAGAACTTGATGGCGTTGCCGATCAGGTTGATCAGCGTCTGCACCACCCGATCGGCGTCGGCCACGACGGTCCCCTCGGCGCGGACGACGCGCACTACGATGCCGGCGTCGCCGGCGAGGACCTGGACCTGCTCCCTGGCGGCGGCCAACAGGTCGGCGGCCGGGAGCGGCCCGATCTCCATCGACATGGCCCCGGACTCGATCCGTTCCATGTCGAGGATCTCGTTGATCAGCCGGGTGAGTCGCTCGCTGCTCTCCATCGCGATCTCGATCATCCGGGTGGCCGGTGGGGCCAGTTCGCCGAGCGCGCCGCCGGCGAGCAGTCCCAACGAGCCGCGGATCGCGGTGAGTGGGGTCTTCAGCTCGTGGCTGACCAGGGAGACGAACTCGTTCTTCATCCGGTCGACCTCACGTCGCCGGGTGACGTCACGGAAGACGACGACCACACCCCGAACCCCGGTGCCCTCGACCATCGGGCTCGCGCTGACCTCGACGGGCACGTCGCGGCCGTCGGCGGTTCGGTAGGAGTCCTCGATGCCGGTGAGAGCCAGTCCGGTGCGCTGGATCGTCCGGAGGTAGCAGGCCCCGAGCGGGTGGGAGTGGAACGTCTGGTGCGCCGAACGGCCCAGCAGCGCGCTGCGTCGGGAACCGAGCAGCCGGGCGCCGGCCGGGTTCACGAACGACACCCGGCCCTGGCTGTCGACGCCGTACACCCCGTCCTCGACGGAGTTGACCATCAGGTCGGACCGCTGGGTCACCTCCGCCAGCTCGGTGCTGCGTTCGATGACCCGCTGCTCCAGCCTGGCGCGGAGCCGGTCGTTGTCGATCAGCAGCAACACCTGGCGGGCCAGGATCGCGACCATCACGACCGCGAGCAGCGCCAGGGTGGTGGCGGTGGCGCCACCGCGCAGGACCGAGGAGATGGTCAGCGCGCTCGCCACCACGAACACGGTGAACATGACCAGCGTCCCGGCCACCGGCGACTTGTCGATGCTGTCCTCGTCCGGCGGGGTCGGGAACGAGGACGGTGACCAGCAGATCGCGATGGCCAGCACCGTGTAGCCGGCGATCCAGCCGAGGTCGACGACCGTGCCGAACGCGAAGTCGCCGTGCGAGCGGGCCACGGCGGCGGTGATCTCGGAGACGGAGAAGAGGACGAAGCCGGCGGCGGCCAGGGCCAGCCCGAGTCGGTCCCGGCGTCTGGCGCGGAGCAGCAGCAGCCAGATCACCGTGGCCATCACGATGTCGATGACCGGGGCGACCACCAGAGCGAAGGTGGCGACCGAGGGGCTCTCGGTGATCCTGGGCAGCACCGTGTTGCTGAGGATCAGCAGGATCGATCCACCCAGCACGACGGCGTCCAGGAGCAGCCGGACGACGTCGAACAGTCGCCGTCTTCCGAACGGGTAGGCGAGCAAGCCGGCCAGGACCAGCGCGACCGCGACCAGGATGATCGTGTCGCCGACTCGGCGCAGCGAGGGAAGTGCCGCGAGATCGACGACGGTGAGCCAGATGTTGCCGAGTGCTGCGGCCAGCGCGGCCGCCCCGAACAGAGCCCAGGCAGCGCGGCGGCGACCGGCTGACCGCCGCGAGCGGATCAGACAGGCCGCGGTCACGGCCAGGCCACTCGCCACCAGCGCGACGCCTGACACGCTGCGCCGTACCGGCTGGGGAAGATCACCGGCCAGCAGCAGACCGACCAACCCGACCACGATCACCGCCGCCAACAGGACGGCCCGCGGCGGACCCTCGGTCTCCTCGGCGCCGTCCGCGTCGAGGAGGACAGGCGATCGGCCCGCGCTCCGGGGTCCGGACTCCACCGCCATGCCTCGTGACGCTAGCAGCCCGATGACGGCGTCACCGGTGTTCACCTACGATGGCGACTTGGGAGGATGAGCCGCGACGACGCAACGACAACCGGTGACGGACAACCGACGGAGATGGTCAAGGTGAAGCCTCGCAAGGTGCTCGTCGTCGACGACGACGACATCATCCGTGAGGTCGCCAAGGTGGCTCTGGAAGTCGTCGGTGGCTGGCACGTCGACACCGCCGTGAGCGGCGACGAGGCCAGCCGGCTCGCGGCGGTCGACCAGCCTGACGTCGTGCTGCTGGACGTGATGATGCCGGCTCTCGACGGTCCCAGCACCGCCGCTCTGCTCCGGGCGGACCCCCTCACGCGCGACGTGCCGGTGATCTTCCTGACGGCCAAGACGCCCCTGACCGACGATCAGCTCGAGGCCGTGCCGAACCTGGTCGGGGTGATCACCAAGCCGTTCGACCCGATGGACCTGGCGGCAGAGATCAGACGACTGGCGGGGTGGGAGGAGTGAGCAACTCGCAGGTGCCGGTACCGCCGCCCGAGCGGATGGCCACGGTGCTCTCGGCCATCGCGGCCCAGGCGCGTCGCACCAACCTGGTTCGTGCTGCCGAGCTCCGCGCGGCGCTGGATCGGGCCGCGTCGGAGGGCCTGGACGCGGCCGACTGGGCCGCAGCCGAGCGGACTGCTCACCAGCTCGCGGGGTCAGCCGGCACCTTCGGGTACGCCGCCGTCTCGGAGCTGGCCCGTTCGCTGGAGCGGCTGCTGGCTCAGGCCGGGGTAGCGGAGGTCGAGCCTGCCGAGCTCGAGCGAGCAGGCGCGCTGCTCGACCAGGTCGGCGACGAGCTCGCCGCGGAGCCGGATCTGGCCTGAGTCAGGATCGAACCCACGACGAGCCTGTCGGGGCGACTCGGCGGGTCGCTCGTCGATGCAGCAACCAGGCGGCCACCACGCCGCCCACCGCGCCGCCGAGGTGCGCTTGCCAGGACACGCCCGCGGTGCTCGGCAGCACGCCCCAGATGAGTCCCCCGTAGACCACCAGTACTCCGACGGCGACCAGGATCTGGCCGGCCGAACGAGACCACACTCCACGCGCCAGCAGATAGGTGAGCCAGCCGAAGATCAGGCCGCTCGCCCCGACGATGATGGTGTCGGCCGGAGTCAGCAGCCAGGCGCTCAGCCCGGAGGCGACGATGATGAGCACCGAGGAGACCAGCCAGCGGGCCAGCCCGCCGAGGAGCACCAGGAAGCCCAGCACCCAGAACGGCAGCGAGTTGCTGATCAGGTGGTCCCAGCCGGCGTGCAGCAGTGGGGCGGTCGCGATGCCTCCCAGTCCCTCCAGATCCCGCGCGTGGATGCCGTAGTAGTCGAGTCGCTCACCGGCCAGCTGGTCGACGATCTCCAACAGCCACAGACCGGCCAGCAGCGCGGTCATCAGCACCACCGCCGTTGCCAGCGAGAGGTTGGGCCGGGGGACCGGCGTGCCGTGGGGGCGGACCTGGCTCATGCATCCAGGGTGCCCGAGCCGGACAAACACCCTGGTAATCGCCAACAGAGCCGGATGTGCTCAGCGGCGATTTTCGAGGAGGATCGGCGCGCCCACAGGCTCGGCTGCGGTCGCCATCACCCAGCGTCAGAGTCGCGGGCGGCTGACTCCGTCTGTCATCCAGAGCACAGGACCGAGTGAGCCGAAGCGGTATCTCCGCCAGACCCGGCGGGCTCTTGCAGATGTCGACCCGGATCCGCCGGGCCGTTCGAGAACCGGATGCAGAGCCATGACGAGCACATCACCGAGCACCGACCTGCTGGCCTCAGCGCTGGCGGCCGGCCTGGTCACCGCCCGCGAGGCGGCCGAGGGTGTGGTCGCCGTGCGCGGTGCGGCTCTCCAGCTGCACGGGCGGACGATCGCGTACGCGCGGGCAGCGGAGCCGGAGAACCGCGAGCTGTCCTGTCTGCGACTGCTGGACGACACCGGCCTGGTGCCGGAGGTGCTGCGCGGCGGTGCCGGTGACGTGGTCTGGACCGAGGCGATCCGTGGCACCCGGCTGAGCGATCTGACCGGCACCATGGCCGAGCTGGCGGATGCCTGCCAGGCCTGGGGAGCTGCCCTGGCCGCGCTGCACCTGACCCGGATCGAGGTGGGCAGCCGGCCGCCGGTCTCTCCGCTGCCGTGGGTGCTGGATCCTGACCGGTTGCCGCGAAGCATGCGACATGCGCCGGCCGGGAGCGCCCGCGCGCACGTGCTGAGAACGCTCCGCGTCGATCGTGGCCTGGCCCGCACGACCAGCCGGGTCGCCGATCGCTGGAGCGCCGACCACTGGATCCACGGCGACCTGACCGCGACCCGGGTCCTGGTGCAGCAGCTTCCCGACCTGCGGGTGCGCTTCGTGGACCTACGTGGCGGCGGTCTCGGCGATCCCGTCTGGGACCTGGCGGGGGCCCTGGACACCATCACCGAGCTCACCACCGGTGCGCGGGCGCGGTGGGGATCGGCGAGTGAGCGCTGCCTCAGCGACTACCTGCTGCAGGGCTACCGGCGGGCCGGCGGGACCGCGGTGGTCGATGCCGGCACCCGGGCACTGCGGCTGGTGGCCCGGGCCTGGGACGCCGCCGTGTCGCAGGACGCCCGGGCCAATCACCCGGCCTCGATGCACCCGGCGGTGGGACTGCCCAGCGAAGCCACCCGACTCAGCGAGCGACTGGCCGCGGCTCGCGAGCTGGCCGCCCGCAGCGCCCGCCCAGGGCTCGTCGCGGCCTGACATCCGGCCGCGCCGCCCAGACCCGCCTCGGTACGGCACACTGGGCCGATGCCGCACACCGAACCGACCCGGATCGGGCTGATCGGCGCGGGCGGGATCGCGCACCAGCACCTGCCGGCCTGGCTGGCGCTGGGCGCCGAGGTCATCGTCTACTCCCATGCCGGTGCCGCCGAGCTGGTCGCTGAGTTCGGCGGTACCGCGGTCGACAGCCGGGACGAGCTGCTCGCCCGGTGCGATGTCGTCGACATCGTGACCCCGACGCCGAGCCACGCCGAGATCGCCCTGGCGGCGCTGGCAGCGGGCCGGCCGGTGGTCTGCGAGAAGCCGCTGGCCCGGACCTCGGCCGCCGCCGAGCAGGTGATCGAGGCCTTCGAGGCGGCGGCACTGCCGCTCTATCCGGGCCACGTGGTGCGGTTCTTCGGCGAGTACGCCGCCATGCACGCCGCGGTGGCAGCCGGGGCGATCGGTGACATCGCCGTCCAGCGGTTCACCCGCACCGGTTCGGCGCCGGCGGCGCCCTGGTTCCACGACGACGCCTGGTCCGGCGGACTCGTGCTCGACCAGTGCCTGCACGACCTCGACTTCGCGCGCTGGAACGCCGGGGAGGTTGCGACCGCGTATGCCCTCGAGTCCGCCGCCGGTGGCGTGCGCAGCGTGCAGATCGTGCTGACCCACGTCGGCGGCGCTCTCAGTCTCGTGCACGGGACCTGGGCCCGGCCCGGCACCACCTTCAGGACGAGCTTCGACATCGCCGGGACCGGTGGCGTGCTGACCCACGATTCGGCCGACCATGCGGCCCTGCGGACCGATCTCGGTGATCTACCGGTCGCCGTCGATACCGTGGCGGGAGGGGCGGGTCGGGGACTGCTGCCGGCGATGCCGTACGAGAGCCCCTTCCGCGCCGAGCTGCGGGAGTTCCTGGTGGGACTGCGGGGCGGTCCGCCACCACGCGTGACGGCCCGGGACGGGCTGGCGGCGATCTGGATCGCCGAGGCTGCCCAGCGCTCGCTGGACAGCGGGCGCGCAGAGCCGGTGCTGACGGGGGTCGTGCGATGAGGATCGGGTTGCTGTCGTTCGCTCACACCCACGCCGCCTCGTACGCCGGGCTGCTGACGGCCCTGCCCGGGGTGGAGGTCGTGGCGACCGATCCGGATCACCGCCGACGACCCGGGGAGACCGGAGGGGCGGCCTTGGCGGCGTCGCTGGGGGTGGAGTACGTCGAGGACTACGACGCCCTGTTCGACACCAGCCCGGACGGCGTCATCGTGTGCGCGGAGAACGCCGAGCATCGACCGCTGACCGAGCTCGCCGCCGCCCGAGGCGTGCACGTGCTGTGCGAGAAGCCGATCGCCACGACACTTGCGGACGCGCACGCCATGACGGCGGCCTGCGCGTCGGCTGGTGTCCAGCTGATGATCGCCCACCCGGTGCGGTTCGCGCCGGGCTTCACCGCGCTGCGGGAGACGGTGGCCGGCGGCGCCCTGGGCGAGATCGTGAGTGTGGCCGGCACCAACAACGGCCGACTGCCGCGTGGTGAACGGGCCTGGTTCGTCGACCCTACGGCGGCCGGAGGTGGTGCCCTCACCGACCATCTCGTGCACGTCCTGGACCTGCTGGACGCGCTGTGGCCGGGAAGTCGGGTGCGCAGCGTCTACGCCGTCGCGAACCGGCTGCTGCATGCCGACGCGGCCGTGGAGACCGGGGGCCTGGCCGCCTTCCGGCTGGAGCTGGACCAGGGACCTCCGGACACGGTGGGGACGGGTCGGTCGGTCCCGGTGACCATTGACGGGAGCTGGTCACGACCCGACGGCTACGCCACCTGGGGTGGGCTCACCCTGCGGCTGATCGGCACGGGCGGGATCAGCGACCTCGACCCGTTCGCGCTCCGCGTCGGAGGACACCTGTCCTCGACGGCGAACGCCGCGTGGATCCCGTACGGGCCGAACCTCGACGAGCTGCTACTGCGGTCCTTCCTGGAGGTGGTCGCCGGCCGAGCGCCTGCGGCGCCGGACGGCTCGGCCGGCACCCGCGGGCTCGCGGTGGTGTTGGCGGCGTACGCGTCGGTGCGGTCAGGTCAACCCGAGCCGGTCGGCTGAGTCCTTCGCTGCTACCGGGGTCAGCTCGACACGCGCACGCTCAGATGCGCGGTGCGGCTGCCCTGCGGATGGATCCGCAGCAAGCTCGAGGAGACCCGGCGGGCGTCGTGCAGGCCGTGCGCCGGCCAGCTCGTGCTCGGGGTGAAGGCCAGGTAGCGGCCGACTCCGTACCAGGGGAACCCTTTCGACGCGCCGGTCTCCAGGGCGTACCAGACGTACGACCAGATGAACTCCTCCCAGCGCAGCTGGACGGAGAGGTTCTTGCTCGGCCGGCGCACGCTGATGGTGGCGTCGCTGAAGTCGGACAGGTACGAGAGCCGGGTCTCCGCTTCGCCGATGCCGCGCAGGTTGACCAGGCCCTTTCGCCCGTACGCACGCGGCCAGGGCAGCAGGTCGTCGTAGGAGATGGAGTCGGCCGCCAGCCGCGGGTCGGAGCGCACCGTGGTCGATCCCGACTGGACGACCGTGTCGGGACCGATCAGGGCGGCGCCGAAGGCGATCTGCTGACCCCACATCACGTCGACGTGCTCAGCCCCGGCGTTGACCACGGTGTCGGTGACGGTGATCTCGTCGTCCTGCAGCCGGACCGAGCGGGTCAGCAGGAACGGAGACCGGACCAGTCGACCGGTGAGCACCAGCCGCTCGCCGTCCCCGGTCGGTCCGGGATCGGTGCTCCAGTCCAGCCAGGTCACCCGGGCCTCGCCGTCCAGGCCCCACTCCGCGCCGTACGCCGTGGCCGGGTCACCGCCGTTGGGGAGGATCGTGTGCCAGCCCCCCGGATAGCTGTCGTACATCGTCACCTCCGACGATCCGGTCAGGTCGACGGCACCGCGGTGGCGCAGCCCCCAGGGCGTCTGCCACAACAGCTCGAGGTCGTCGGCGCGTCGGCGCAGCGAGATCACGGTCCCGCCGAGCGCCGGCACCAGATCCGCCACCAGGGTGTCGGAGGTCAGTCGCAGGACCTCCCAGCCGCGGATGACGAGCTCTTCGGGGTCAGGCACCCGGACAGGATAGAGCGGCGGATCGGCCCACGGGCGCAGCAGCCTGAGCAGCGCCGGGAATCAGTCCGGCACCTTCAGGGCCGTCACCGTGCGGGAGCTCTCGTCGCTCATCAGCAGCGTGACGCCACCGCGAGGGATGTCGAAGGCGACGGTGCCGCTCACCTGCTGGCCCGCCGACAAGATCCCGAAATCCAACGCCGTGGGGGAGTCGGGTAGCACCTCGGCGTCGAACAGGTCGCCGCCACGGTCGAACGCCTGGAACGCCTCCGGACCGTAGCTGAGCGTGCCGCTGCGACAGGTCAGCTCGATCGCGAGCGTCAGCAGCGAGCCCGGTTCGTCGACGTGGCTGCCGTCTGAGTCCCAGCCGTGGTCGACGATCTGCAGCACCCCGCTGCCTGAGCTGGTGGTGAACTCGATCCGGTCGGTCGCGATCGGGCCGACGCCGCTGGATCGGGTGGCGACCGGCCGGGGTGTCGCCTCGCGGACGTCCTGGCGGGCGGCCAGGACGCTGGCCACCGCGACGACGAGGGCCACGACACCGATGGCGAGCACGGTGAGCACGGCCGGCAGTCGGTGCGACGGAGGACCCGCACTCCGCCGACTGCGGTCGCTGCCGGGGCCGGACCCCGTCGGGCTGATCGACGGTGTCGGGGGTGCCGACGAGCGGGGCTGTGCGGAGGGGGTCGGCTGCGCCGGCCCGGTGAACCCGGGCCCGCTGGGTCGCCCCATGCCGTCGGTCCGCTCACTCACCCTGGGTACGCTACCCGCCGCCGGACTTGTCCACAGGTCCTGACGGTCCTGATCCGCCGTCCACAGATCTGCCCGGATACCGGTCGGTCGGGCCGGTCGTCCTTTACGTGGGGACATGACACGACGCACGACGACAGCGCCAGCCCCTCCCGCCGAGCCGACCGTCCTCCGGGTGCGCGAACCCGGCGACATCCTCGGCGTGATCCCGTACCTGCTGGGGTTCCATCCGACCGACTCGCTGGTGGCCACCTTCATCAGAGCGGGCCAGGTCGCGGTCACGGCCCGCATCGACCTCGGCGCCACCGCGGATCTCGAAGCTCTGGTCGACCAGCTCGAGATGGTCGGTGAGCGGGTCGGCACCCGGTCACTGGTTCTGGTCGGCTACAGCGAGGACCCGGGGGTGCGTGAGCTGATGCGCGATCTGGCCGACCTGGTGCCCCTCGACCTGCTGGATGTGCTGGCGGTCTGCGAAGACCGCTGGTGGTCGGTGTGCTGCGGCGGACCGTGCTGCCCACCGGAGGGCCGGCCGTACGACATCACCAGTCATCCGCTCGCCGCAGCAGCCGTGGTGGCCGGGATCTCGGCATCCTCGACCAGGGAGGAGATCGCCGGCCTGACGGAGGGGCCGGCCGCGGCCGACGTCGACCGGCTCACGCGGCTGGCTGAGGGGTGGGCCGAACAGGTGGGTGGCCTGAACCAGCGGCGTCGGCGGAAGCGGATGAAGCAGCTCGTCACCCGGGCGCTGACCGCGGGTGGAGCCAGCGAAGCCGAGGCCGTCCAGATCTCGGTGCTGGCCCGCGACCTGCTGGTCCGCGACGAGGCCTGGGCGTTGATGTCCCGAGCGCGCGCCGAGGAGCACGTCGCGCTGTGGCGGCGGGTCGTGTCCGTGGCCGTCTGGCCGTACGAGGCGGCTCCGCTCGGCATGCTGGCGATCGCAGGCTGGGTGAACGGCAACGGCGCCCTACTCAACTGCTGCATCGAGCGCCTGGAAGCAGTCGCGCCGGACTACTCGCTGCTCGCGCTGTGTCGCGACATCAGTGACCAAGCGATCGCGCCCAGCTGTTTCGACGCGATCGCCGAAGACCTGCGGGCCACCCTGGGCTGAGGCAACGGGTACGCCTTCCGCCGCCCCGGCGGCCGATGAGCCGGCCGGACCGGGCTCCGTTAGGTTGACCCCCATGACAACCCGGTTCGTGGTGTGCGGCGAGACGCTGATCGACCTCATCCAGGCAGACGACCAGCCCGAGGGATTCGTGAGCTCCGCCTGGTCGGCGATGTCGGCGGGCGGTCCGATGAACAGTGCCGTGGCGCTGGGTGACCTCGGGGCGGATGTGCATTTCCTGGGCCGGTTGTCGCGGGATGCCTTCGGAGCGCAGCTGCGCGGGCACATCGAGGGCGCGGGCGTGGCCCTCGACCTCGCGACCGAGTCGTCGCAAGCGACCTCGCTGGCGGTCGTCAGCTTGGACGACGACGGCAAGGCGAGCTACACCTTCCACTTCAGCGACACCGCGAACTTCGGCTGGGAGGAGGCGGACCTGCCGACCCTCTCCGCCGACGACTGGCTGCACATCGCCTCGCTCGCCTGCGTGGTCAGCCCGGGCAGTGACGTCCTGCTGGACTGGGCCCATGGCGTGCCCGCCGGAATCTCGTACGACATCAACGTCCGGCCGACGGTGATCACCGAACCGGAGGAGTACTGGGCGAAGGTGCGGCCCTGGCTGCGCGTCATCGGCCAGCACAAGGGGATCTTGAAGGCCAGCGACGAGGACGTGGAGTTCCTGGCGCAGGTCGAGTCACCCGGTGCGGACCCGGTGGAGGCGCTCACCGGGTGGGTGACGAAGTACGGCATCGGACTCGGCGTCGTGACCCTCGGGCCCGGTGGCGCCGTGGCGGTCGGCCCGGACGGGCAGCAGACGTCGGTGCCGGGCTTCCCCACGACGGTGGTCGACACGGTCGGCGCCGGCGACACCTTCATGGCAGGGTTCCTGGACGGTTACGTCGGCCGCTCGCTCGACCTGCGTACGTCGCTGACCCGCGGGGCCGCGGCCGCTTCGATCGTGTGCTCTCGTCGCGGTGCGCAGCCGCCCACCTCGGCCGAGGTGGACGCCCTGATCGAGGCGATGTAGACGGTAGGTAGCGCGGTAGGGACCACCGCCAGGCGGACCGGAGCTGGTGTGACCCACCCCGGTTCTAGGGTGGCGGCATGACTCGATGGACAAGGCTTGCTGCAACAGCAGGGCTGAGCGTGGCCATGGCGCTCGGCATCGTCGCGACCTCGGCGGATACGGCCAGCGCGGCTTGTGTGCGCTACTACTGGGTGGACCAGGTGCCGGCGCCGGTGCGGGAGAATCCCAGCTCGCACTCCGTGGTGCGGAAGTACAAGCAGGTGTTCGACACCGTCACCGGACCGTGCTCGCCGTCGGTGCGCGATCCGCACAGCACACGGCTGTACGTCCCGGTCTACACCCGGGCTGCCAGCGACGGCATCGGCTGGATGGCCAGCCAGACCATCCAGCGGTACTGACCCACGGCGACCCCCTCCGACTGCACCCGCTTGCGGCACCGCTGAGACGATGGCGACCGCTGGCGGGTGATCGGCTCGAACGAGTTGAGGCCAGCAAGCCATGCGATCTGCCCGGCGTCGGTCTCGACCGCGAGATCGAGCTCGGGATCGTAGAGCGGGCAGGGTCGACCCGTCGACGCCACGTGCGCGGTGCTCTCGCATGGCCGGCACCTCAACCAGTCGTCACACCCTCGCGACTCGA